>JACCDP011228866.1_pt1 | contig 23526 bp, 24 predicted proteins | sample 7445841 | NCBI WGS metagenome assembly JACCDP01 (sample SAMN15323441, study PRJNA562643) | freshwater metagenome | isolation source: river surface water | place: USA:Blue River Watershed | collected 2017-08-17
AGCACAGGCGGTCGCCCACGTCTATCGTGACGGCCTGCTTGTTCGGACGGTGCCTGCTGCGGCTGCTGGCTCGATCAAGATCGCTGACTCTGCGGACGGTTCACGTTCGTTCCAGATCGTCGTCGTCGAAAACACGGGGAAGATGACCGTGACGCCGAAGAAGACCATCAAGGTGAAGAAGGCTTCGACTTCGGGTAAGTGAGTGTGGTTCGTCAGCTGACGAACGGAGCGCCGAGGATGACCTCGTTGATGTCGTAGCGACCGTCAATCAGTGGTTCGCCTGCGAGTGCAACGACTTCGATCGGGCCATTGAAACCCGGAAGTTCAAGAGCGGGGTGGGCAAGGGCGGAGAGCCCAATTGGCAGATTGGTCGTCTGGTCTGCTGGGATGAGCGCACCAACGCCATGAGCGGCATCGCACAACCGCGCCGCCATGTTTGGGGCCCAGCCGATGTAGTCCTGACCTTCGAACAGCATGGTGTCGCCGGTGGCGATGCCGATCCGCAGAGAGAGCGGAGCACATGCGACGGTCGCGTGGCGCTGGAGCTCCATCGCGAAGGTGATTCCGTCGTGCGCCTCGACTGCGACTGCCATCAATCCGTCACCCAGGTACTTGTCGATTCGCACGCCTTGATGGGATCCGACAGCACGCGCAACCGCGCGGAACTTGCTCAACAGCTGCGCTGCAGTGCCATCACCGTGTTGTTCGGTGAAGGTGGTGAAGCCAGAGAGGTCAACGAAGATGAATGTCCTTCGGAATCTCATAACTGCCCTCAGCCTAGGGGTGTGACTTCGGTCTTGAGCGAGGGGTCAGTTCACCGAACCTCGGTTATTTGCATTTCTGGCGCGGATTTGGCAGAATAACGCCGTTGTAATTTCCTTGGTGTAGTCGCGTAGGGCGTCACACCAAGGTTGGGGAGGAACCGAATACGTGGACGACGAGCAAATCGAGCTGAGCGCTGATCGCGCTTGGCAAGATCAGGCGAACTGCCTCGGCGTCGATCCAGACCTGTTCTTTCCGGAACGAGGGGCCTCCACACGCGAAGCCAAGGAAGTCTGCAAGGGCTGCGTCGTTCGGGATGAGTGCCTCGAGTACGCGCTCGCCAATGGCGAAAAGTTCGGTATCTGGGGCGGTCTGTCCGAGCGCGAGCGCCGCAAGCTTCGCCGCCAGCGCGCGCAGACCTCGCGCAATATCGCCAGCGCTTAGTCGCCGGTTCCCGACAGTCGTCGATTTCGTTCCGCGAGTCTCCACTCGATCGTCTTTTCGCCACTCAAGTCGAGTTGAGACCAACGGTCACGAGGAATTCGTGCGAGCGTGCGAGCAGGAACGAGGCCGACGAGTTCTGCATGGTCGACTGGGGCAAGTTCGGCAACCGCGTCGAATGCCTCGAGCGGACCGGTGATGTCAGGCTCGATCAAGTTCATCGAAACCTGAGCATGTGCACCCACCTGCAGCCCCAGTGTTCGGCGCTCGTTGGTGCGAATGGTCTTGGCGATGTGCTTGGCGGTCTCCACTGTTTGATCCTTCAACCAGACGTTGTATGCGATGAGGATCGGTCGCGCGCCGACGCAGATCGCCCCTGACTTTGGGTGTGGAATTGTGGGTCCAAAGTCAGGAAGCAGATCGATGAAGGCATGTTTGCGAATGAAGGGGAGCGTTCGCTCGGGTCCATAGAGGAAACACGGGATACCGAGTTCTTCTGCCGCGAATCGAGCGAAGCGGTCACGCGCCGCAATTGCGTCGGAGAACGAGGACGGTTCGAGCGCGACGAAGGGGACGACGTCGACGATTCCTACGCGAGGATGAACACCGTGGTGCTCGCGGATGTCGAACATCGCGGCTGCACTCTTCGTGAGGATCCTCGCGGGGTCTTCACCTGCGAGGGTGAACACGCTGCGATTGTGGTCGGCATCGCTGTGTAGGTCGAGGAGGTCGGGGCCGAGTTCGGCGGACAATTCACCGAGTTGGCTTGGGTTTCCGCCTTCGCTGATGTTGATGACGCATTCGAGCATCCTTGTTGCTTATCGCATCCGAGACGCCCAGTGCTAGATTGACTGCATGAACCTCGGTGGAACAGAACTCATCATTGTCGGCATCATCGTCGTGCTTCTTTTCGGTTCGCGTCTGCCGAAGATCGCACGAAGCCTCGGTCAGGCACAGCAAGAGTTCAAGAAGGGCCAGGCAGACCCGTCAAAGTCTGCAGAAGCCCCGAAGAACGACACGCCTCCTTCGGCGTAGTCAGCTCGCTCAGTCGTTCGTCACTCGAACGCGCTTGTTCATCACTCGCTCCAGGAGCGATCGGCGTTCCATCGCGGAATAGACGTTGAGTTCGTTGTCGAGCTTCTTTGACGGTGCGAATGAAATGACTAGCTCGTCGTCCGTCACCTGAGTCTTCAACTTCTTCACACGCCCGTCCTGAGTGCGGTCGAGACCAACTGCCACCCGGAGAATTCCGGCGAGCACCTCCACGCGGTGCTTGTCCGCATCTCCGAGCCGCGCGAACTCGGGGTGGTCGTCCTTCGGTAGACCCTTGCGGTGATAACGAGCAACCTGGGCGATGATCTCGATGTCACGATCCGCGAGCCCGACGAGTTCCGAGTTGCGGATGACGTAGTACGAGTGCAGATGGTGCTTCGAGTGTGAGATCACGACGCCGACGTTGGCGAGGAGTGCTGCATATTCCAGGAGTCGACGATCGTCGGGATCGACGTCGAGATGGGGCTTGAGTGCGTCGAAGAGACTGACCGCAATTCGCGCCACGTTCTCGGAATGCTCGGGTCGGTCGTCGCACCGTTCGGCGAGCAATCGCACGCTGCGCATGGAAGCATCGCCAGAAGTGTTCTCCGGCCCTGCTCCTTGGCGCTGAAGTGTGTCGATGAGGACGCCTTCACGGAGGGCGTAGTCACTGAACATGAACGTCGAGATCCCGTACGTGTCTGCGATTGCCTCGAGAATGATCGCACCCGCGAGGATGATTTCTGCACGCTTGCGGTCAATGCCGAACCTTTCTTGTCGTTCATCGACGGTCGAACACTGTGCAAGGTCCTTGACCACCTCGGCGACGTCTTGGCCGGTGAACTGGAACCGATTCATGCTCGTTGGTTCGGGCTGGCCGGACTTCTTCTGGATGATCCGCGCGACGGCTTCTGCCGTACCTGACGAGCACACGGCCAGATCGAAGCCGAGGGCCTGAACCTCGGATTGAAGGATCATTAGCGTCGACTTCACGAACGCTCGGCAACTCGGTACCGCACTCGGGTGGAGGGTTGCGGAACCGAAGAATCGGTCCGTGAGTCGCACGGCGCCGATCTTGAAACTTCGGGCGAGGAGCATCTCATCGCCGTTGCCGATGACCACTTCGGTGCTTCCACCACCGATGTCGCAGACGAGCATCGAGTCCTCGTGGTTTCCAATGCCGTGCAGAACTCCGAGATGAATCAGGCGTGCTTCCTCGATGCCTGAGATCGTTTCGATCGAAATTCCCGCCTCTTTCTTGGCGCGCTTCACGAAGTCCGACCTATTGCGCGCCTCACGAATTGCACTCGTTGCGACGGCTCGAATCTCGGCACCATGGGACTCAGCTAGATGTCGCATGCGACCAAGACAGGCGACCCCGCGATCGATCGCTTCGGAATCGAGTTCTTTCATCTCACCCGCGCCGTGACCGATTCGAACGGTTTCCTTCTCGCGAGTGATGACTTCGAATCCGTTCGAGACTGCCCGCGCGATCACCATGTGGAAACTGTTGGTCCCGATGTCGAGCGCGGCGATGGTGGGGGCTTCCGGGCTCGTTGCCACGGTGCGAGCCTAGTTTGACTGGATTGTGTGCTCGAGGCGACGACGCTTGGCGATGCGACGGCGCTCTCTCTCCGAGCAACCGCCCCACACGCCGTGATCGATGTGGTTGGAGAGTGCGTACTCCAAGCAGTCGTTCTTCACGGGGCAGTGAGCACAAATTGCACGGGCGCGTTCAACTCCAGCTCCATCCTGAGGGAAAAACACCGCAGGAGGAAAGTTGCGGCAACTGCCGCGATCCATCCACTTCAATGATCGGTTGGCGTTCATCGGGGTTGCCATCACGGTAACCGATGTGTGTTTGCCGTGCGAATACTTGGTCGTACTTATTGCCTGGTCCTCCGGCGCAGATTTGTCCCGAAAACTGGCGGTTTTTTACCGATAGCCTGACGGGTATGTCAGATCTCGCAGTCCTCAACGAACCGCCGCGCGGACACGCGCGCATCGTCTATCTCGGACCGGTCTCCCCGCATTGGGAGGTCTACAGCGATTACGGTGACGCGAACCTGCTTGAAGAGTTCCGCGCTCGCGTTCTCGCCCGACTGGTCTTGCTGCCACGCAACGATCCACAGTTCCGCCGCAACCAGGAGCGCGTGAACCGCGACGCTGAGCGCGAGCGGATCAGCGTGGAGTGGGAAATCGGCTGGGCCGACGAGTCGGCCTAACGGCGTCACGTTGTTGCGTCTGAATTCGACGCAACGCAGAGTTGAACGAGCGGTAGCGAGAACATGATTTCTTGGCGACAACTTCTTCAGCGCGGAATCTCCTCGATCACGTCTTCCTACGATTCACCCATCGAGGCACGATTCATCAACCGTGAGCTGAGCTGGCTCGACTTCAACTCTCGAGTGCTGTCACTTGCAACCGAAGCAGATGTTCCACTGCTCGAGAGGTGCAGATTCATCTCGATCTTCAGCTCGAACCTCGACGAGTTCTACCAAATCCGCGTCGCAGCGCTGAAGGATCAGATTGCCGGTGAAGTGGTCACGCCCACGCCGGATGGAAGGACGCCCGCGCAACAGCTCACGGAGATTCGCGAACGAGTGCAACTACTGACATTGACCCAAGAGGCGATCGTTCGAAATGCGTTGCTTCCGGAACTTGCAGAAAACGGCATCCTCCTCTCGCGGTGGGATCAGTTGACGGAGGGCGATCGAGTCGAGCTCACGAGCCAATTCATGGAACGCATCTATCCGATTCTCACCCCCCTCGCCGTTGACCCTGCTCATCCGTTCCCATACATCTCCAACCTCGCTCTCAATCTGGCGATCACCGTTCGTGATCCGCGCTCTGGCGAACAGCGATTCGCAAGGGTGAAGCTGCCAGCGAACTTCCCGCGATTCGTCTCGGTTGGATCGTCGAAGACATTCGTCCTTCTCGAAGAGGTCGTCGTCGCGCATCTTGGACAACTCTTCCCTGGGATGACGGTCGAGCAGTGTTACGTGTTCCGTGTCTCGCGCAATGCCGACCTTTCGCTCGATGACGAAGACGCCGACGATCTTTTGGCGGCGGTCGAGATGGAACTTCGGCGCAGACGCTTCGGTCGAGCAGTCCGGCTCGAGGTGCCACGCACGATGTCACGCGAGATGCTGCAACTCCTCGTCGAGGAACTCGAACTCGAACCCGAGGACGTCACGTATCACGATGAAATCATCGGATTGGGAGCACTCGCGGAACTCGCGTCACTCGACGTGCCTCGACTTCGCTACAAGCCTTGGCCACCCGTGACGGCCGGTCGATTGTCGGTGGCGGAGGAGGAGAATCGCTCGATCTTCGACGTGATCAAGGAACGTCAATTGCTCGTTCACCACCCACACGAATCGTTCGCTTCATCGGTCGAGTCATTTGTGAAGCAGGCTGCTCTCGATCCACACGTGCAGTCGATCAAGATGACGCTCTATCGCACTTCAGGCGACTCGACGATTGCACGACACTTGATCAAAGCCGCCGAGCTGGGTAAGCAGGTTGCAGTCGTGCTCGAGCTGAAGGCCCGCTTCGATGAGGCGCGGAACGTGTCGTGGGCGAAGGAGCTGGAGTATGCAGGAGTGCACGTCACGTACGGTCTCGTTGGACTGAAGACGCATGCGAAGTGCATTCTCGTCGTTCGCAGCGAATCGGGTTCATTGCGTCGTTATGTCCACATTGGAACCGGCAACTACAACTCGGTCACCGCGCGAATCTACGAAGACATCGGTTATTTCACAAGTGAGCCGGAGATCGGTCGCGACGCCACCGAATTGTTTAACTACCTCACTGGTTATGCGCATGCACCCGAGTATCAGTCGCTCCTGGTTGCTCCACATCGCTTGAAGACTCGCATCATCGAATTGATCGACAAGGAGGCGTCGTTCGCCGAGCGCGGTCGGATCACCATGAAGATGAATTCGATCTCTGACCCAGACGTGATTGAGGCCTTGTATCGAGCATCCCAGGCGGGTGTACGTGTCGACCTCGTCGTGCGTGGAATCTGTTGTCTCCGCGCCGGAGTGACCGGTCTTTCTGAAAACATTTCGGTCCGCTCGATCCTCGGGCGCCAACTCGAGCACTCACGCATCTACCGCTTCGAACACGGTCTCGATGACGACGAGCCACTTCACCTCATCGGGTCGGCAGACATGATGGAACGTAACTTGAAGGGAAGAGTGGAGACGTTGGTGCCGCTGACGCACCCGAAGCACCGCATGTGGCTCGACACGGTCCTTGGCTTCTTGCTCGCAGACGATGTCGCCCGCTACTCACTTGGACCGGACAACGAATGGTCACGTGAGGGAACCCCGGGATTCGAACGCGACGCCCAAAGTGACCTCCATGCGTGGGTCACCCGTACACAGGTTCGCTGACGACGGGGGTTGTTCACGCGGGCGTCATCTCGCGGCAAGCACCCAGTAACTTCCGCAAGATACGGTGATGGGGATGGAAGAACTTCGCAAGACCTTTCACCAGGAGCTCGAGGACCTGCGCGGACGCGTCGTAGCGCTCGGTCAGACCGTGATCGACACGATCCCGCGTGCGACCAACGTGCTGTTGTCAGGTGACCTCGAAGGTGCGGACTATCTGGTTCAAGCCGACGACGAGATCGACGCACGATCGCTCGAGATCGAAGAGTTCTGTTTCCAGGAACTCGCGCTCCAGTCGCCGGTAGCAGGCGACCTCCGACAGCTCGTCTCGATCATCAAGATTTCTGCCGAACTCGAGCGCTCCGCCGACCTCGCAGTGAACATCTGCAAGGCAGCTCGTCGAATCTACGGGCACGACATCGACCCGGTGTTGCGTGACTTGATCAGCAAGATGAGCGAGCAGGCTCGCCAGCTGTACGTTGCAACGATCGATGCATTCAACACGAATGACGCCCCGAAGGCAGCTGCGCTTGATGACATGGACAGTTATCTCGATGCATTACATCGTCAGTTCATCCAAGAGATTTTTGAGAGTCATGCACGTGAAGCAATCGATCTCCAAGTCGCGGTTCAGCTGGCCGTCGTGTCGCGCTTCTACGAGCGCATCGGTGACCACGCGGTGAACATCGCTGAGCGCACGCGGTTCATCCTCACTGGATGGGTCCCCGAGCTCAAGGGTGCATCGCGGTTCCGTGCGCGACAGAACGACGGCGAGACTCCCAAAGTCATTTTGTGACCTCCGCCAAGGACGCACCGACGGTCTTCATAGTCGAAGACGAGGACGCGTTCATTGAGGCCCTCGACATCGGACTTCAGCGCGAGGGATTCAGGGTCGAAGTTGCTCGGGACGGCGCAGAGGCCCTTCTCAACTTCGAGAGTGTGAACCCCGACATCATCCTGCTCGATGTGATGTTGCCCAAGGTGTCCGGCACTGATGTGTGTCGGGAGATCCGCAAGAAGAGCCAAGTGCCGATCATCATGGTGTCTGCGAAGGGATCCGAGATCGACACGGTGGTCGGACTCGAGGTCGGAGCAGACGACTACATCGTCAAGCCGTATCGTCTGCGCGAGCTCGTCGCCAGAATTCGCGCGGCGCTTCGCCGCAGTTCGCTGACGCAAAGCGAGATCGACGAAGTCGGCATCGGCACGGTGCGAGTCGGCGACGTGCAGATCGACCCCGAGCAGCACATGGTGACGGTTCGTGGCGCGGTGACGAAACTCCCGCTCAAGGAATTCGAACTGCTGTACGTGTTGATGGCAAATGCAGGCCGAGTCATGACGCGCGAGAACCTCATCGATCGCGTCTGGGGTTCTGATTACTACGGTGACACCAAGACCCTGGACGTCCACATCAAGCGACTTCGCTCGAAGATCGAGGTCGATCCTGCAAACCCCGTGAACGTGGTGACCATCCGCGGGCTCGGTTACAAGTATGAGAAACTGACGTCATAGTCAGGTCGAACACCGGTCTTCCGCCCGCAAGTCCGCTCACGCGCCTGAAGCGCGTGCATACATGGACCGTCGCCGGCGAAGCGGCACTTGCCGTATCGCTCGCGGACTCGATGTTTCTGTCCGTAAGCCCCGATGCGGCCCGTGGGCGAGTGCTCGCGTTCCTCGCGTTTAGCCTTGCGCCATTCCTGATCCTTGCTCGCTTCATCGGACCGTTCCTCGACAGGATGCCGGGTGGGCGAAGACTCACGATCGTGGTGCTCTCTTTCGCTCGAGCCGCACTGATGATTGCGATCATGCGATGGATCGACTCGCTCTCCCTCTTCGGCTTGATGTTCGTCGCTCTCGTCCTTGCGAAGGTCTACAGCGTTTCGCGCTCGGCGATGATGCCGACGGTGGTCAACGCAGATGGTTTGATGGCCGCCAACGGACAGATCGGCCGACTCACCGGCATCATTGGAATCGTTGCAGGAGGACCTGCAGCGCTGCTGCAGATGATCAGCTCGCGAGTCTCGCTCGGCTTTGCGGTCGTCTGTTTCGTTCTGGCCGGGATATTGGCACTCGCTCTCCCTCGGGGACTTGCAGGTGCGCGCAATCCAGAGTCTGATCTCGAGCGCAGTGAACTGCATGCCCCAGCCATCATTCGCGCAGCCATGGCGATGGCCGCCCTGCGCGTTGCCAATGGGTTCCTCTTCTTCCATCTTGCGTTCTGGTTGCGCACCGAAAAGGCGGGTACGGCATGGTTCGCCTTGGCCCTTGCTGTCGGGTCTTTGTCGACACTTTCAGCGAACTCCATTGCAGGGGTCGTTCGTCGGCGCGTTCGCGAACACGTCGTCCTCGAAGCGTCGCTCGTCATCGTTGCGATCGTCGGCCTGGCGAGTGCCTATCTCGGCAGTGTCACCGCTGGAATCGTGCTCACGGGCGTCATCTACGGTGTCGGAGCACTCGGCAAGTTGGCCTTCGATTCCGTCCTCCAGTCACGAGCACCAGACGCGAATCGCTCGAGGGCGTTCGCTCGATACGAGACGCGGAACCAACTCGCACAGGTTGCGGGAGGATTCGTCGTAGTGGGGTTGACGCCGAGCGGCCCAGTCGGTTTTGCGATGATCGGAGTGATCGGTCTCGTTGCTGCCGTCTATTACGCAGTGCGCTACTAGAGCGCGATCCGCGCGAGCCAGAGACCTGGAGCATCGAGTTCGCTCGGCGTCGGCAGGTTCCCCGATCGCGCGAACAGTTGGCTGAGACCTTCGTTGCCTGCTCGTTCGACGACTCCTTCGACGAACGCATTACCGCGCTCGACCTGACCTTGGGTGAGGTGCAGGCCGAGGAGTTGCTCGACGAAGGAGTCACTCGGGGAGGCCTCGACTCTGCGTCGTCGAACTGCTTCGGCGATTTGTGACCCGGCGCCGAGCACGGACGTGGAAATGGTGTCCACGGCGTGGTCAACATAACCAATGATCGCGGCCACCATTGCGTCGAGTGACGGTGCGAGATTCTCCTGCATCGGCGAACGTACGGCCCCAAGGATGATCGAGGGATCGGTGAAGAACTTGTTCATCATCGCCATCGGATCGTTGTCACCGAGGTCCGTGTTCGTCAGTCGCTCCATCAGCGCATTCGGATTCGGGGAGAATACGGAGATGTAGTGACGGACCGCAGCCGCCACCGTGTCTCGGACATGCGGGACAGTGAGGACCGCATGCGACGTGAGTTCGCTGATGAGGACCCACATCCTCATGTCATCTGAGGTGATGCTCCAATCGGTCGCAAACTTTTCAACGTTCGGGGCGACGATGAGCAGTTGATTCTGTGACTCGCGCGGAAGCGGGAGGTCGTATTGGCCGAATGCGCGAAGCGCGAGTTGTCCGATCATCGTGCCGACCGACATGCCCATCATCGCGGGACCCATCATCTTGTTGATTGACGACATCATCTGCGCCATTGGGTCGGAATCACTCGTCTCAGTGGATGACGAGGTGAGTGACTGCGCAAGGTCGGTGAACATGGGTCGGTACGCCGCGATCGTGTGGTGGGTCCACATCGAGCGATTGACGACCTCGACCTTCGGTGGGGCACCGAGTGGAGCGGTGGCGAGCCCCGTGAAGTCTCGGACTCGCTGGTCGGCGATTGGAAGCAGGCGTTCAATGGCAACCCTGCTCGCCGGGTCGACGTTTGCCTCGGAGTTGGTTCCCTCCGTGGCGGTCATCAGCGCCACCTGGCGCGCGACGTCCCACTGTAGTGGCCCCTGGCTGGACAGTTGTTTGGCGAGGTCCCCGAAGAACGGCATTCCCGGGAAGGGTGACTCGTCAGGGTTGTTCGACATCGCCGTCCAGCCTAAGGACGGCAGATCGCGCCGCGTCCACTGGAAGCAACCAGTGACTGCCATCACGCTCGACACACCAGCCGAGCAATGTTCCCTCATCGTCAAACACCGTGCCGCCATGGTGCGATGCGGCGAACGGTTCGAGAGGAATGTGCATCGTTGCTCGTCCCGAGGTCGAAGAACTGATGTGGCTGAGTTCAACTCCGTAGGTCTTCGTCGCGATCCACACTGGAGCGCCAGGGTTCACTGACTCCTTGGCGGTTGGAGTGATGGGCACCTTCGCGCCAGTGGTTTTACCTTCAACGACCTTGAGCAGTGAGACGCCGAGTTCAGGCTCGACATTGACGACGACAGCGTCGAACTCGGTGGCCTCAGGAGTCGCCACATGCACGGTTTCCCCGACAGCGGCTCCGTCAATGACGCCGATGAGCAGACCAGATTCGGCCACCGCCGCTGCAATTGGGGCAGAAACTCTGGCGATCTTCAGCCCAAGTGGTGATATTCCGGGCTGGAGGGTGTTTTGGTTGGCTGACGGCGAAGTCGCCTCTGGGGAGTCAGGCACGGAGACGACGAGCAAGCCGACCGAGGTGGCAAGACACGTCAGGATGCTGAAGAGCGCGAGCGTTCGCACGGTCGAACGGTCAAAGCGGGCAGGCGAACGGAGCTCGTCCTGCCGTGCATGCTCACTCGGATGCATCCAGGATCGCTCGTAGGCAGGAAGAGGAGCATTGAACAATTGTTCACCGAGTTCGTCCTCGTCGTCTGACACGTGCGTGAGGCTAGTCAAGCCCCTCGACGAAGTGTCGTCGTCATACTCGGGTACGCTTTGGCTGTGACCAACCGCCGCTTCTTCGACAACGGCGACACGTTGGTCGAGTTGACGAGCGAATCCCTCCAGATCGGCGAGCTCTATGACTGGTCGGTGCTACCGCGTTGTGGTGCGGTCGTCGTCTTTTCAGGCACGGTCCGCGATCATTCGGAGGGTCGACACGACGTGACGTCGCTCGCGTACGAGGCATACGACGAACAAGTCGTGCCGAAGTGCCTGGAAATCGCCAAAGAGATGCGCGACAAGTGGCCGACGCTCGGCAGAATCGCGCTCGTTCATCGCATCGGTGAAGTGAAACTGGGTGAATCGTCGGTCGTGATCGTCGTCTCCGCTCCTCATCGTCCAGAAGCATTCGAGTCGGCACGGTTCGGCATCGACGCATTGAAGGCGACGGTTCCGATTTGGAAACGTGAGCAATGGGGTGATGGTGGTGACTGGGCACTTGGCGCGCAACACATCACGGACGTGAAGAAATTGAACGACGTGAGGCTCGTGATGTTCGCATTCGGCGCGGTGACGATCTTCTTTGCACTGATCTCCGTCGTCTCTGCACTCGTTCTTGCCTTTCTCGTGTACCAGGATGCGCCACCGCCGACGAGGACGACCGGCATGGATGCCTTTCATCGACACCTGGATGCGCTGTCCGACGATTCGCGTGCACACCTCCGTCAGCAGCTTCGTGAGTCGAGAGAGCGTCAGGGGCGCAACTAGCCATGGCACGCGACCTCGCCATCGACCTCGGGACGGCCAACACCCTCGTGTACATGCAGGGCCGGGGAATCGTCATCAACGAGCCTTCGGTCATCGCCGTCAACAGACGTACGGGTGAGGTCCTCGCCACGGGCGAGGAAGCCTCGGGCATGATCGGCAGGACCCCTGGTTACATCGTTGCCGTGCGCCCATTGCGCGGTGGGGCGATCACCGACTTCGAGATCACCGAAAAGATGATCCGATTGCTGCTGCAGCGAGCGGGCGTGTCGCGGTTCTCTCGACCGAAAGTGCTCATTTGCGTGCCGTCGGCGATCACGGAAGTAGAGCGCCGCGCGGTCACCGACGCGACACGTCGCGCGGGTGCTGCTGATGCTCAGTTGCTCGAGCAGCCGATGGCTGCGGCGATTGGAGCGGATCTTCCGATCAACGAGCCCGTCGGCAACATGGTCATCGACATTGGTGGTGGCACGACGGAGACTGCGGTCATCAGCCTCGGCGGAATCGTTGCACTCGAAGCTGTGCGCGTTGGATCATTCGACATCGATGCAGCGATCCAGGCACACGTACGACGAGAACATGGACTTGCAATCGGCGAACGGACCGCTGAAGAAATCAAGAAGTCGATCGGAAGTGCGATGCCGACACCGCGTGAGCGCGACGCCGAGGTGCGTGGGCGCGACCTCGTGAGTGGACTTCCCAAGACGGTGATCCTCACGCCGCAGGAGATTCGCGAGGCGATCGACGACGTCGTCACACAAATGGTCGACTCCGTCGTGCGATGTCTCGCCGTCGCTCCGCCAGAGCTTTCGCAGGACTTCTTGACGCGTGGTATGTATCTCGTCGGTGGTGGTTCGATGCTGCGCGGTCTCGCCCAGCGCATCGAGCGCGACACCAAGGTTCCGGTGAACATGTCGCCACAGCCACTCGAGGCGGTCGTGTTGGGGGCAGGTCACTGTGTCGAGAACTTCTCCGCTCTGCGCGGGATGTTCATGGACTCCCGCCGCTGACCAGCGGTCAGGACTTCGAAATCAGACGGGTCAGTCCTTCTTGGACGACCGTCACCGCCAACAGACCATCCTGGGTGAAGATGTGTCCTTCGGCGAGTCCGCGAGCGTTTGACGTCGAGATCGACGTCTGCTGATACAGCATCCACTGGTCCGCACGGAATGGACGATGGAACCACATGGCGTGGTCGAGGCTTGCCATCTGCACCGATCCATCCGACCAACCAACGCCGTGGGGCATGAGTGCGGTGTCGAGCAACGTCATGTCGCTCGCATAGGTGAGGATGCAGGAGTGCAACACCGGATCATTTGGAAGGGTGCCATCCGCACGGATCCATACGCGTTGGCCGGGACGCGGATTTCCCTTGCGAGAGAAGGGGTCTCCATCGACGTAGCGCTGGTCGATCGGCCGTGGGCGGTCGTACCACTCGCCGAGCAGTTCTTTGTAGGGCTCCATTCGAGTCTTGAAGTCTGGGAGGGATTCGGGTGGAGGAGTCGTCGGGTCCATCGTGATGTGGTACTCGAGACCCGACTCGATCTTCTGGAAGCTCGCCTGCAGGTTGAAGATCGGCTTGCCGTGCTGGATCGCGACGACTCGCCTGGTGGAGAAGCTCTTCCCATCGCGGAGTCGATCGACTTCGTAGAGGATCGGCACGCCAGGATCGCCGGAACGCAGGAAGTACGCGTGCAGCGAATGGACCATCCGGTCCGACTCATCGATCGTGCGCGTCGCTGCGACGAGTGCCTGCCCCGCAACCTGCCCGCCGAACACTCGCTGACGATTTTCATCAGGGGACTGTCCGCGGAAGATGTTCACCTCGATCGGCTCTAAGTCGAGGAGTGTGACGAGATCTTCGAGAGGGGTTGGCACTCGTCCATGTTGCCAGCATCTGGTCACGATTGCACGGTGCGTTAGCGTGTCACGCATGGCGTCGCAGAAGTCAAAGGCATTTCCCAAAGGGTTCACGTGGGGAACGGCAACAGCCGCTCACCAAGTCGAAGGAAACAATTGGAACAACGATTGGTGGGACTGGGAACACACACCCGGGAGTCCATGCGTCGAACCAAGCGGTGATACGTGTGACCACTTCAATCGTTATCCGCAGGACATCGCGATGCTCAAGTCCTGGGGCTTCGGCACCTATCGCTTCAGCGTGGAGTGGAGTCGAATCGAACCGGAGGACGGGGAGTTTTCGCAGGCTTCAATCGATCATTACAAGAAGATGGTGCAGTGTTGTCGAGACAACGGCATCACACCAATTGTCACGCTGCACCACTTCACGACACCGCGATGGGTTGCGGCTATGGGCGGGTGGGGGAACGACACCACATCTGACCTCTTCGCGCGCTTTTCCGACAAGGTCGCGCGTGGTCTCGGAGACGAAGTTGGAATGTGGTGCACGATCAACGAGCCGAACATGGTCTCGACCATCGGATACCTGCTCGGTGAGTTCCCCCCGGGCAAGAAGGACCGCGCACTTCGCTTGAAGGCGAACGAGGTCTTCTGCGATGCGCACCGCAAATCTCGTGACGCGGTCAAGTCCGTGTCCAGTGCACCACTCGGAATCACGTTGGCCATGCAGGAGTACACGATTGTCGGGAACAACGAAGACGAACTCGCACAGGCTGCAGCTCACCGCGATCGCGCATGGGCTGGTCTCGAGGATCCGTTCCTCGAGGTTGCGAAGGGTGACGATTTCTTCGGCGTGCAAACGTACACGCGCGAGATCATGGACAAGGACGGTCGCACCAAGCCGACCCCCGACATGCGTCTCACGATCATGGGGTACGAGTTCCGGCCGTCTGCTCTCGAAGCGTGCATCCGTAGGGCGTGGGAACAGACCGATCATGTTCCGCTCATCGTCACGGAGAATGGCGTCGCGGCAACCGACGACCGCGAGCGCATCGAGTTCGTGCACGATGCCCTCGATGGAGTCTTGAACTGCATCGCGGACGGAATCGACGTGCGTGGTTACACGTACTGGACGTTGATGGACAACTTCGAGTGGACGCGCGGATATGCGCCGATATTCGGTCTGTGCGCCGTCGATCGTTCGACGCAGGTCCGCACGCCCAAGCCGAGCGCGCACTGGCTCGGTCGCGTTGCACAAGCGAACGCACTCATCGGCATCAACGACTGATGATCGACCCGACACTTCGCGAGGTCGCACTCGCGACGAAGGGCTTTATGCCTCCCGATGAGGGCGACGCGTTGTACGAGGCGGCACTACTCGCCGGAAGGAATGTTCCGTCTCTCAACATGGTGGAAGTTGGCTCCTACTGTGGGCGCAGCACGGTGTGGGTCGGTGCTGCAGCAAGGTCGTCCGGTGTCACGCTGTATGCCGTTGACCACCACGGGGGGTCCGAGGAGAACCAGCCCGGGTGGGAGTGGTTCGACGACTCGGTAGTGGATGCAACGACGGGCAGGATCAATACGTTGCCGTTCTTCACTGACACGATGACTCGTGCGGGACTGACGGATGTGGTGCGAGCTGTCGTCGGAGACTCAGCCGCACTCGGTCACGCGTGGAGAGAAAAACTCTCATTTCTTTTCATCGACGGTGGGCATGGTCGCGAGATCGCACGTGCCGATTTCTCGGCGTGGCACGACCACGTTGCGCTCAATGGCATCTTTGCCATTCATGACGTGTTCACCGATCCCGCAGACGGTGGTCAGGCGCCGTATGAGGAGATCTACTTGCCGGCGATTTCTTCCGGGAAGTTCCGCGACGTCTCGGCGACCGGCTCGCTCAGGGTGCTGTTGCGCGTCTCGTAGGCAATCGAGCTAGACGCGACGCGAGATCGCGTCGATCTCCGTGGCCAAGTCGACATCGTGCGTGGAGAGCCCACCGATGGCGTGCGTCGTCATCCGGACGAGTACACGGTTCGGATAGCGGATGTCGATGTCGGGATGGTGGTCGAGGCGATCAGACGTCGAGATCACATCCCGAACGAAGTCGGCGATCACGGCAAAGGATCGAAGTCGGAACTCACGCGAAATCGAACCGTCTTGAACGGTCCACTCGGAGAGTTGAGGAAGTGCGCGAGCAGCCCCGTCATCGAGTGGGGTGTAGCGCATGTCGGTCAGTCGATGACGCTGGAGTCGAGGAAGATCGCACTCGCAGGCGTCGCATTCGAAATCGCATCAGCGGCAAGGATCACGGCTGCACCGGTGTAGGCACTGCACTCCTCGGCGGGGAAGACGATGCGATTCGGATACACGATTCCGGTGAAGTATGCGCCACTCTCAGTTCGGTGAGCGCGTGTCCACAACAGGAGTTCCTTCGCTCGCTCGACGTCGCCCGCGGCAGCGTGTGCGAGTGAGCACTCTGCGGTCTCGGCAGCCGTCACCCAATCCTCGTCGTTGACGCAACGGACGCCGCGGCCATCAATCACGAACTCGTCCCACTTCGAGCGCAAACGCTCCTTGGCGTCGACGCCCGTCGTTGCACCGGTCAGGACGGGGTAGTACCAGTCCATCGCCCAGCGTTCCTTCGGTTCGAAGGCGCCTTGGTCCGTGTTGATCGCAAGATCGATCGCATCTGCTGCGGCTCGCCATTCGGGTTGGTGTTCACCGAGGAGGGCGCCAAGGTTCGCTCCGCAGTGCAGCGCGTGACGGATCGACGACGAACCAGTCAGCAGCGAATAGTCCCATGGCTTCGAGTCCACCTCACGCGCCCAGAGGATCGTGCCGTCTGGCTTGCGCATGTCGAGCACCCAGGTGAGGGCCCGCTTCACCGTCGGCCACATCAGAGCGACGAACCCCAAGTCATCGGTCGACAGCCAGTGGTGCCACACACCTGTTGCGACGTATGCGCACACATTGGTGTCGAGCTTGGCGTCTTCGAGGCTGCCGTCGGGCATGTAGTAGTTGTGCCAACTGCCGTCGTTGCGTTGCACCACACTCAGCCAGCGGTAGGCGCGCTGTGCTTCGTCATGGAAACCCATCACGTCTAGTGCCATCGCCGTCTCGACATGATTCCATGGGTCGCAGTGTCCGCCGTCGTACCACGGAATCATTCCGTTGGCGAGCTGGAGTGACGCAATGGAGCGCGCCGTGAGCATCAACTCTTCATGCGTGATGATCGCTTCAAGCCGGTCGTTCTGGAGTCCGAGCATCGTCATCGTGTCGAACCTCCAGTTGGCTTCGTCGCGTAGACGATGTAGCTCTTGCCGAGGACTGGGGCCAGGATTCGTTCGAGCGTGCGGGTGAGCTTCGGCGCAGCGATGATGTCCCATTCGAGGAAGCGTTTGTACGCATTGACGAATCGATGGTCTTCGCGGGCTGGTCCGACTGCACACCTCAACCACCAGTACGGCGAGTGCAGTCCGTGTGCGCGGTGCTCGGCTCGAATCGTGAGACCGCTTGCGCGAACCTTTGCCTTCAATTCGGTCGCGCTGTAGATCCGCACGTGGCCACCGGGAACAAACGGTGCGTGGTATTCGTCCGACAACATCCAGTTGATCTTCTCGGGGAACCACGAGGGGACCGTCGCAGCAAGAACACCACCAGGCTTCAACACACGTGCGAATTCACCAATTGCGCGCACGTCATCTTGGATGTGCTCCAAGACCTCCGAGGTGACGATGGCGTCGAAGGTGTCGTCGGGGAATGGAAGCGTCGTCGCGTCTCCGCGCATGACCCCCGAAAGGTTCTCCTCTCGGATTTCCCCAGCTTCGAACATCGCGGCAAACGTCGCGCGGGTGGAGACGACCTCCTCGGCGGCATAGTCGAGCGCCACGACCTGCGCGCCGCGGCGAGCAGCCTCGAACGCATGACGACCGAATCCCGCGCCAGCATCGAGCACGCGGTCTCCCGCGCGTAGGCGTAGTTGGTCGAACTTGATCGTCAACATGGCGATCAGCCCGACCTGCGCGCCAACTTGGCGACGTTGTGCGGCATCGCGAGGACTTCGCGGTACTGGTCGACGGTGAGGGATGCGCAATGACGCCAACTCCAGCGTTCGACCACGCGCTGGCGACCGGCGAGACCGATGCGAGTGCGCAATGCCTCGTCGTCGAGTCCCCGACGAATCGCCGCGGCGAGTGCGTCGGCATCCCCAGCCGGACAGGAGAGTACGGTGTCGCCATCACGCCCCGTCACTTCGGGAAGCGCACCACCAGTCGTGGCGACGAGACAGATACCGGTCGACATCGCCTCGATGGCCGGGAGGCTGAATCCTTCATACAAGCTCGGGACGACGGCAAGTTCGCTCTCTGCGTACAGTTCGACGATTCGTTCGTCGGTGACACCGGAAACGAAGGAGATGCAGTCGAGGAGTCCGAGCGAGCGGATGAGGTCCATGCTCGCGCCCTCTCGCGGTTTGCCGATGATCGTGAGGTGAACCTCGCGCTCCGTGCGCAACTTGGCCATCGCTTCGAGGAGATACGACAGTCCTTTCAGTGCAACGTCGGCGGACGCCGTCGTGATCAGGTGCCCAGGCTTGCGCGCAATGTGCGGCTTCGGCATGAAGAGTTCTGGATCGACGCCGACAGGAACCAGTCGCATTCGGTCCATCGACACCTTCATGTCTTCGTGAATGTCGTTGATCGAGTTCTCGCTGACGACCACAACCCTCGGCATACTCGAGGCGACCTTGCCCTGCATGTTGACGAACGAGTACCAGCGGCCGATCGCGCGACGCTTCCAGAAGTTCGGCGCGTGGTCCATCTCGAGTTTGCGGTCCTTGGTGATCGGATGGTGCAACGTGACGATGGTCGGGAACAGTTTCTCGATGTCTTGGATCCCGTAGCCGAGGCACTGGTTGTCGTGGACGAGATCGAAGTCATTCACTCGCTTGGCAAGTGCGCGGTGTGCACGAATGCTGAACGCGCGGGGTTCACCGAAGGTTCCCTTCAAGAACTGGAGGACTTCGACCGCATCTGGCCACGACTTGATCTCCCAGTACGCGGGAAAGCGACCGGGATAGAGGTCGTTGAAGATGTCGAGGCTCGGAAGCTTGTGCAGTGCGATTCGTGGATCGAGAATCGGATACGGCTGGCCTGCATAGACCTCGACGTGGTGGCCGAGGTCGACGAGCGCCTTGGTGAGATGTCTGGTGTAGACGCCTTGACCGCCGACATGGGGCTTTCCCCGATACGTCAAGTAGGCGATGCGCAGCGGCCCGTTGGGGTCAAGCGGAGGCCGCATAAGGAGGTCAGCCTATCTGTGGACAACCAACACAGGTCAGGTCGAACGTCTTGCGCAGTGACGAATGCGCCGCCACGATCTGCGGAGAGTCATTCACTCCGTTTGGTGGCCCGGACTGTGGTTCGACGCAGAGACCGTGCGCCTGTTCGTCATACACGACCCAGTGGTCGCAATCACTGTGAAGTTCGATCGTCACGCCGTCGCCGAAGGTGATGCGTGGTGAATTCATCGGATCGATGAAGCAATCATCGTGTGGACCAGGAGTGGGCTCGATCAGTTCGCCTGTCGGGATCCCGTCATCACCTCTCACGTACATCGCACGAAACGAGTGATCAACGCTTGCGGGTCGTGCAAACCAAGGATGCCAACCGAGCTGTGCCGGCATCGTCTCGGACGATTGCAATTCGAGGACGAGGTGCAAGGTGTCGTCATCGATCGTGATGTCGTGGCGGACGACGCCCTCGAATGGCCAGGAGGTGCCGAGTGGACACTGCATGCCGATCGACGAGGTCGTCACCTGATCGATCGTCCACTCGGCGGTGTATGTCGTGCCATGGATGGCGTGTGGTGGGAGGTCGCACGGAAGGCGATACATCGATCCGTCGAAGTGCAGTTCACCGTGACGCATTCGGCCCGCCCACGGCGCCATCACGTAGAAGCCCCAACCGATCGGGCCGCGTGATCGATCGACGACGAGTCGTTCGTGACCTGCGACGCGTAGCGATGAGATTTTTCCGCCAGCCTGCGGATCGACGGTCACCTCGAAGATGTCATTGCTGATCGTCGTCATGTGCGAGTCCGGCGAGCGGAATACAGCAGGGCGAGGAGAAGTGCGACAATCGCCGCAATGAGGGGGAGGTCCCCGAGCCTGGAGTACAGCGTTCGGCCCGCGCGGAGTGGAATCTCGCGCACGATGACCTTCTGCTCGCTCACGCCAGTTCGGTCATGCACGGTGCCATCGGGAGCGATGAATGCCGAGAATCCTGTCGGTGCAACCTGAACCAACCAGCGGTCTTGTTCGATGGCGCGGAGTCGTGACGAGGCGATCTGTTGGGTCTGCAGGATCGTGCCGGTGTAGCTCGATCCGTTCGTCGGATTGATGATGAACGTTGCGTCTCGTTCGATGCCCTCGTTCGCCCGTCCCGAGAAGAACACTTCCCAGCTGATCACGACGCCAGCCGTCGTGTCGCCGACGCGCAACGAAGCCGGTGTGTCGCCTGCCTGGGCATCGCGGGGAATGCGGTCAACTGGTGCTCCGAGCGATTCGAGAAGTCCGCGCAGAGGAACGAATTCACCGAAAGGGACTCTGCGCACTTTGTCGTAGCGATCGGCGAGCGTTCCATCGACGTTCACCACCACCTGGGCGTTCGTGAAGTAACGGCGGTCGACGTCTTCCGTGATGCCGACGACGAATGGGGCGGAGAGGCGGGTGGTTTCAGTTGCGATTTCCTCGCGCTCGACGCTGGAGTAGAAGTCGTCGACGTCGATCACGTTCTCTGGCCAGACGACCATGTCGAGTCCCGGCTCAGCAATCGACCGAGTGGCGGCGAGGTGACGCTCGACGACATCCCTCGGGTTGGTGTTGATTGCGAGTGTCCCTTGTGGACCTCCGCCCTGCACTGCGGCGATGCGCTTGGTGATCCCGAGGTCGTGAGCATGTGGGCCAACCACCGTGAGGACGAGGAGTGCAGCAACGAGTGACAACCCAGCGACGGCGTTGCGCATCCAGGTCACGCGCGACGACGTCGCCACGATCGCGCCGAGGGTCCACGCGACGAGCGTGACAAACAGCGGACCGCTGATGCTGCTGAGTGATGCAAGTGGCGACGACGCCGTTGCGATCGCAAGCGAGGCGAGCGGGACTCCACCGAAGGGGAATGACATGCGCAAGGTCTCTGCAAGCGTGTGAGCGAGAACGATGCCAACGATGGGCAACCGTGATCGAGCTCCGACGATCGACGCGAGTCCGTGGAATGACGAGAAGAGCACGACGGCAATCAGGTATCCGGGAGGGGTGAGGAACCACATCCAGCCCATTCCGGGCGCGAACCATGAGATCGCAAAGACGAAGCCCATCGCAAAGCGCATACGTGACGAACCGTCGGTCATCGTGACCGTCAGTCGCAGAAAGAGTGCAACGCCGATGAGGGCGAGCGGCCACCAGCCCCATGGCGGGAGTGCGAACGCGACCAGTGCCCCCGCAAGACTCGCTGCTGAGAGCGCCGGGAAACGGTGTGGCTTCATGCGGAGACGCCTTGTGCGGCGATCCTTCCCGCACGGCGTCCGTCGGCGATGCATGCGGGAATACCGATTCCCCGATAGCTCGCACCGGCGAGCACGACGCCTGGAGCATCGCGATGGAGGAGTTGATCGAGTCGAGCGATGTCAGGTTCGTGTCCCGGTCGATACTGCGGGAATGACTCGACCCAACGCGTCACGCGTTGAGCGAGTGGCTGGAGATCGAGATCGAGGTGCCAATTGAGATCTGCAAGTGCGAGTCGAACGAGCGTCTCATCATCGTGATGGTGCATCGGCATTCCGTCGCGGCCAAGGGAAACGCGCAGGATCATTGCATCGTTCGCGCTCTGAAGGTGCGCCCATTTGTTGGATGCAAACGACGCTGCAGTGATCGCAGTCTGCTTCGGTTTGGTCACGAGGTAACCACTTCCGCTCAGCCACTCTGGCCACTGAGACCGCGAAACGGCAAGCGTCACCATCACGATGCTGGCGTGCTCGCGTCGCGCGAGCATCGATGCCGAGTCACTGCTCAGCGTTTCGATCATCGACGCGGAGTGTCGTGCCGGACTTGCGACGACGACTGCGTCGGCTGCGAGCTCGCCGTGATTCCCGGTAACGACGTATCGGCCGCCGCTCGAACGACGGACCTCTTCGACGTGCCAGTTCGTGCGAATCGATACACCCTTGGAGCGGGCGAACTCAGCCGTTGCCGTGACGAGGGCAGACATACCGGCGCGCGGTGCACCGAAGACGGGACCGGCGTCTCGTCGTGTCGCCAGCATCTTGCGTGCTCCTGCCATCAAACTTCGGCGACCCGAGATCAGTTCGTCGAGTTGGGGCATGCCGTGCACGCTGAATGCATCGGTGTCGGTTGCGTAGATGCCTCCGACGAGAGGATCGACGACTCGTTCGAGCACCTCATCGCCGCATCGCGCGCGAATTGCCCCTCCGAGAGACGGAGTCGAACGTCCAACGCGCCGCGGTAGGAGTGGCTCGAGTGACGCGCGGAACTTTGCGCGCGGGGAGTAGAGCGGGGTGGACCAGATAGATCGCAACGATGCGGGCACGCCAAGGACGGTGTTGGCGGGAATGTCGTGCAGTTCTTCATGCCAGATGTAGGCCTCACCAGTGGCGGGGTGCACGAGGTCGTCGCCGAGACCAACGAGTGAGGCGAGCTCGAGCGCAGCTGGTGAACGAAGCAGGAATGCGTCCGCCGATTCGTCGACAGAGGCAATCCCAGCGAACGGAGAAGCGTGGATGACGCCACCGATTCGGTCGTCACGCTCGAGCACCGTCACGGAAAGGTGTGGGTGGTGCTGTGCCAACTCCGCTGCCGCGGCAAGACCAGTAATCCCCGCGCCGATGACGACGACGTGTTGTTCGTCTACGCCGCTCGTGGTCATGCGCTGATGGTGGTCACCCGACGAGCAAGTGCCCGCATGACCTCGGAGTCATCATTGACGCACGCGGTGCGATCGAAGGCGAGCCCGTGCTTCTCGGCGTGCGCTTTCGCCTCGATATCAAGGTCGTAGAGGACTTCGAGATGGTCGGCGACGAATCCGCATGCACTCACGAGCACTGCAGACGTCGACTTTGCTGCAGCGAACTCGTCGATCACGGCAAGGATGTCTGGACCGATCCATGGTTCTGGAGTCCGACCCGCCGATTGCCAGGCGATCGACCACTGGGTTCCTTCGCGGAGTCCAATTGTGGAGGCAACGGCTTCTGCCGTTGAGCGAAGTTCCTGCGGGTAGGGATCGCCGCCATCGATGATGCGCTGGGGAAGTGAGTGTGCCGTGAACAGCACTCGGGTGTCAGACGGCATCGACGCAAGACGCTTCTTCATGTCGGACGCGATGAACTCGACGAACGCTGGCTCGGTCGCCCACGACTCGATGCCTTTCACCGTGATGCCGTGCGGCGTGGCGGCTTCGCGTGCGCGACCGACGTATTGACCGATCGAGTACGACGAGAAATGTGGCGCAAGCACGAGCGCAACGAGGTCCGTGTATCCGTCACGTGCGAAGTCTTCTACGGCCTCCTCGATCATCGGATGGGCATGCTTCAGTCCGAGTCGAACGGAGTAACGACCTGGCTCGAGTGCGTCGAGTTGGCGTTGTAGCTCATCG
>JACCDP010356922.1_pt1 | contig 23525 bp, 16 predicted proteins | sample 7445841 | NCBI WGS metagenome assembly JACCDP01 (sample SAMN15323441, study PRJNA562643) | freshwater metagenome | isolation source: river surface water | place: USA:Blue River Watershed | collected 2017-08-17
GAGCCAGGAACAAGGGCGCGCGGTGCCGGGCGCGGGCCATGTTCTCGTTGTCGGCCCCGCGGCGGGTATAGACGAGGAACAGCCCGTCGGCGTGCGTGACCCAGTGCGCCTGGGTATTGTAGCTGCCGAGGTCGGTACCGTCGTCGAAGGTCCAACGGCGCGGCGCTTCATAAAGCATCCCGTCGGCGCTGCGCGCCACGTAAGCCGCCTGGTCATTGCGCAACGTGAGGAAGAACGCACCGCCGAACCGCGCGAGGCTCGGCTCGTAGAGCCCGCGGTCGACGGGTACCGAGAGCTCCGAGCCGTGCCCGACGTACTTCATTTCACGACCGTCGAACCGGCAGCGCACCACCGTCGAGAAGTAGGCCTTGGCACCGACTTCCTTCGCGTAGATCGGCAGCAGGATGTCGCCATTCTCCAGGTCGACCCGCTGCGTGCTGCCGGCGCCGGCGTTGCCGAAACGCGGCTCATTCGGCATCGCGAGCCGAGCCCAGGGCGTCCACGTCCTCGCCGCGGGATCGTACACCGACCACACCGTGTGCCGCGGCCGCACTGCCACCAGCTTGTCGTCCTCGTAAAACACGGTGTGCCCAGTGCCGAGCAGCCGGCCCGAGGCCGCGTGCCACTTCGGCGTGAAGTCGCAGATCCCCTCCTCGCGACGCACGTCGATCCGCCGCCGGCCGAGCGTGGCGTCATGCTCGGCGAAGGGCGTCCACGTTGCGCCCAGGTCCGCGGTCTCACCCGAAGCCACCGCGTAGAAGACGTCGCTGCGCTTCGTGTTCCACCATTGCATCGTCAACACGACCTTCGGTTGCGGACCCGGGATCGCCCCCGCCCGCGGATGGAACCAGCACTTGTCGCCGCTCATGCCCTCCGTGACCACGTCCAGCTGAAGGCGATACGGCACCGGCGCCGGGGCGGCGGGCGACGGCCAGGCGGCGGCAAGGAGCAAGCCAAGGAAGACAAGGACCGGACGATTCTGCATGGGAGCTGAGGAGCGCCTCAACCTGCCTCCTGTTCAGCCTGCTGTCATCGCGGAAAAGCGGCGGCCGCGGTCGCAATGAAGGCTCGCGCGGCGTTTCGATCGCGGAAAACCTTTGACCCTTCCCCATGAAACTCCGCCGCAGCCGACTGCTCTCCCTCATGCGCGAGGGCCAGCTCGTCACCTCGTTCAAGGCCAACCTCAACGACCCGCGCGTCATCGAGATCGCCGGCCTCTGCGGCTGCGACGCCGTCTGGATCTGCAACGAGCACGTCCCCAACGACTGGACCAACCTCGAGCACCAGATCCGCGCCGCCCGCCTGCACGACATGGACTCGCTCGTGCGCATCACCAAGGGCTCCTACAGCGACTACATCCGGCCCTTCGAGGCCGACGCCACCGGCATCATCGTGCCGCACGTGGGCTCGGCCGAAGAGGCGCGCCAGATCGTGGACTGGGTGCGCTGCCACCCGGTCGGCAAGCGCCCGCTCGACGGCGGTAACACCGACGGCAAGTACTGCCTGATCCCGATCACCGCCTACACCCGCCACACCAACGAGGAGCGGGTGGTCGTGATGCAGATCGAGTCGCCCGAGGCGCTGGCCAACGTCGAGGCGATCGCCGCCGTTCCCGGCTACAACGGCCTGATGTTCGGCCCGGGCGACTTCAGCCATCGCATCGGCAAGGCGGGACAGATCGACGACCCCGAGGTCGTCGCCGCCCGCCAACGCGTGGCCGCCGCCGCGCGCCGCCACGGCAAGTTCATCATGTCCTCGGGCATCTTCCAGCCGTTCAGCGACCTCATCGCGGAAGGCACGCAGGTCTTCAACGTGGGCGCCGACGTGCTCGCGCTCGGTGCCTACGTGAAGCAGCGCCTCGAACTCATCCGCGGCCACGTCGACGGCCTTCCCACCGATCTGAAGCCGAAAGCCCGCTCACCCTACGGCGGCTGAACAAAAGGACTAGGGGACCGAGGGACTAATGGACCAAAGGACTCATGGACGTTCGGCTCCGCCCTCTGCTCACCGTCCCTTGGTCGGTTGGTCCCTAGTCCCTTGGTCCCTTAGTCCATTATTCCCTTGGCCACCTCTCCCGCCCCCGACTTCTCTCTCGCTGGCAAGGTGATCGTCCAATGCGGCGGATCCGGGCTGCTGGGCCGCGCGCTGGCGTCGGGCGTAGCCGCCAGCGGGGCCAAACTGGTCATCGCTTCCCGCGATATCCCCGCGCTGGAGAAACAAGCGGCGGCCGAGTGCGACGCTGGACGCGACGTTCACGCCGAAGGGGTCGACATCAGCGACGAAGCTTCGATCCGCGCTTTGCGCGACCGGGTGCTCGCGGCGCACGGCCGGGTCGACGGCCTCGTCTTCAACGCCGTCTCGCGTCCGATGAAGGCGATGGGCGATGACCTTGCCGCGTGGCGCGCCTCCATGGAGATCAACGCCACGGGTTTCTTCTCCACCGTACGCGCCTTCGCCGACGTCATGGCGGCCAAAAGCGGCGGCAGCGTCGTGAACATCGCCTCCATGCAGGGGATGATCGGCATGAACCCGTGGCTCTACGAGGGCACGTCGATGGGCGTGCCGCCGGATTACTTCTTTCACAAGGGCGGCATGATCAACCTCACCCGCCACCTCGCCTCTCATTACGGCGCGCAACGCGTGCGCGTGAACGTGGTCTCACCCGGCGGCATCTACAATCCCGAGCGCCCGCCGGCCCCGGCCTTCCTCGAACGCTACGGCAGGATGACGATGCTCGGCCGCATGGCCGAGGCCCACGAGGTGACCGGCGCCGTCGTCTTCCTGCTCAGCGACGCCTCGACCTACGTCACCGGCACCAATCTCGTCGTCGACGGCGGCTACACCGCGAAGTGAGGCGGGCTTCGGCCGGCTCGGAAGCCGGAGCAGAATGTGGTCATGGACCAACTTCCTCGCGTCACTCAGTCGGTTCCTCCCAACAAGAAACCCGTTTTCGAGAACCGGTTTGACGCGTTCTGCTCACGTATATACCGTATATCCATGTCAGCTGTGACCGCCAAAGTATTCCGCTCAGGCAATTCCCAAGCCCTGCGTCTCCCAAAGGCGTTTCGCCTGAAATCCTCTACCGTCAAGCTGGTCAAAACTGCGGACGGCTTTTACGTCCAGGATGAACTTGGGCAGGCAAGTCGCATCAAGGCCTTCAGGGCGCTGGGCGGCAGTTGTCCCGACTTTCCCGATGTATCCCGTAATGAGGCAGCGAACCTGAAGCGGGATTGGGAATGATTTACTTGCCCGATACCAACGCGTTTTCCGCCTATCTCGCCGGAAAATCCGCGGAGCTGACCGCGCGGATGCAATTGGAGTTTTCCGCCGGCTCACTGCGACTTTCGGTCATGGTCATGTCGGAGCTGGAGTTCGGTGCGGAAAAAGTCCGGCGACAGTTAGGTACCACCCGCTTCATCCGTCGAGTGGAGTCGCTCCGTTCCCAGCTGGAGGTCGAACCGCTGGGACCAGACTTTCCGCGCTACTACGCCCGAGTTCGGTCCCAGTTGGAGGCTGCGGGTCATAAGATTGGTGACCGCGATACCATCATCGCCGCCCATGCCCTGCTGCTCGGGGCCACTCTTGTTACGCGCAACGAACGCGAATTCTCCAGAATAGAAGGCCTACTGGTTGAAAACTGGGAACGGACGGCTTGAACCAAATGATCATCCGCACCCTCACGGCGCGGCCCTGAACCAGCCGAGCGGCACGCTCTTGAACTTCAGCGAGAGCTCCTTCCCACCGATGGGGAAATGATAGTAGGTGAGCAGCGCCCGACCTTCGTGGAAGGTCACGCTGGTGTAGGCATACGTCACGGCCGGATCCGTCTCCAGCAGCCGGCGCGGACCCCAGGTGCGGCCTTCGTCGGGGGAAATCATCGCCGCGAGCGGAGTGCGGGGGCCACCGTGGTTCGCGCCGAGCACCGTGCGCGCCGCGTCGCTCCATTTCACGTTGGGGTTCCAGACCAGCAGCCACTCCCCGCCGTCCTTCGTCGCGACGAGCGTCGAGGGTGCTTCCGGCGCCTCGATGTCCCAAGGCGCCGCGTCCGTCCAGGTGTCGCCGCCGTCCGCCGAGAACGACCGCCAGATGCGGCCGGTCTGCGTGCGGATGATCTGCATGACGCGCCCGTCGCGCAGTTCGACCACGCCGGGCTCCATCGCCCCGCGCTTCGGAGCGGAAAGCTGCGACCGGCTGCGCCGCCAGGTCCGGCCGTCGTCGTCGGACAACCACACCGACGTCCGGAAATCGTCGTTCTTCGTCCAGACCTGCGCGGTGCTCGCGACCGGGGCGAGCAACCGCCCGGAGCGCAGCTGGATCACGCGCGCGTTGTTCATGACGTGATAGCCGGCGTCGGTTGTCACCGTGACCGGCTCGCTCCAGGAGGCGCCGTCGTCGGATGAACGGCGCATGTAAGCCTTCAGGTCACGCGTCGAGTTCTTGCGGAGGAAGAAGAACAAAACGTCGCCCGAGCGGGACCGCAGGAAACTCGCCGACATGACGTTCTCGCGCCCCGTGTTCTCCTCGAGCGTGCTTCGCGGACCCCAGGTGCGGCCGCCGTCGCGCGAGATCGCCGACGAGATCCGCGCCGGAGCGTCGTCGCGGGCGCCCTGATAGAAGTCGGACCAGGCGACGAGGAGGCTGCCGTCGCGCCGCACGAGAACGTCGGCCTCGGTGTGGCGGGGGTTCGCCGGCGAAGCGCGGGCGATCCAAGACTCGATCACGCCGCCGTCGGCCTGCTCCGCGGCGAAGGCGAAAGACGCGAGGAGGGTTGCGGTGGCGCACGCCGCGGCGCGGGTGAAACTGAAGGATCTCATCGGGACCGGAGGATCAGAACTGCGTACGCAGGCCGAAGGTGACCAGCGTGCCGAAGTTCTGGAAGACCTGCGGGCGGGTCCAGGGCTGCGCGCCGGGGCCAAAGCGCTCGGTGCGCTTGTTGGCGCCATTCCAATTGCGCGCTCCGCCGTAGATCGTGAACCGGCTGGAGACCCGGTAATCAAACGACCAGTCCTGGGTGATCTGCGGCGCCACGTAGGTGCGCGTGCCGGCGGGAATGGTCGCGCTCGCCGCGTTGAGCACCCCGCTGACCTTGTAGGCGAAGGCCGTGTTGAACCGGAAGGAGAACGGCCCGCGGTTGTAGCTCAGGCCCCAATTGATGTTCTTGCGGGCGAACGGCGTGAAGTCCGCGGCGTTGGGCCCGGAGGCCCGGGAGATCGTCGCGTTGGCGAAGGTCGAGAAGCCCCGCGCCCACGCGGGCAGGAAGTACAGCGACTGCCTCCAACTCACCTCATAGCCCTCCACGGAGGCCTCGCCGCCGTTGGTCTTCGTGATGACGTCGTAGTCGAGGTAGTCGTCGTTCAGGCCGAAGCTCTCAAGCTGGGCCAGCGTCGCCGGCGCGCGCACCTGCAGGAAGAAGTCGTTGATGTCCTTCCGGAACAGGCCGAGCGAAACGACCGCACCCTTGATCCCGTACGCCTCGAACGAGAGATCGAAGTTGTCGGCCGACCAGGGTTGGAGGCCGGAGTTGATGATCGTCGCCGTGCGCACCGCGGAGGTCGGATCGGAGACCGTGATGCCGGGAACCACCTCGGAGAGCGCCGGCCGGCCCAGGGTCTTCGCGTAGGCGGCCCGCGCGACCAGGTTTTCGGTGACGTAGAACGTGCTGTTTATACTCGGGTAAAAACCCTGGTAGTCGCGCGAGGCCCGGGCTCCGCGCTCGCGGTAACGCAGCCGCGCGATGTCCATCGCCGTGCCGGGAACGATCAGCGGGCGGCCCGCGGCATCGCGCAGGAGGTTGCCGTTGGCATCCTGCTGGTAGGTCGCGCGCACGTTGTCGAGCGGACCAGCCCCCTCGTCCTCCGTGCGCTCGAAACGGCCGCCGGCCACGATCCAGAGGCGGTTGTCCAGCAGCTTCACGTCGCCGCGCAGGTAGGCGGCGGAGATCGTCTCCTGGAAGGCGCGGGAATTGGCGACCGCGGAGGAGTACGCCGCGGACTCGTTGAGGATGAACCATTCGGGCCGAGCCTTGAAGAGATCGTAGAGCTTCGAGCCGCTGATCCACTTCACCTTGAGCGTATCGCTGAAGAACGCCTGGCGCGAAAGGGACTCGTTCGTGAGGTCATGGGCCCCCGCGAGGCGACTGACGCCGGCGGGCGGGGAGAAGGTCCATGTCCGGGCCTCCGAAACCCGGTCGCGGCGCTGGCGGTTGACGGTGAAGCCGGTCTTGAGCGTGAGCGGAAAAGGCACGCGGAACGTACGCGCGATGTTCGCCGACACGCTCCGCATGTCGTTGCGGATCCGCTCGGGCTGGCTGGAGGGGTTGCTCAGGGTGAGCTGTGAATTGTCGTAGGGATCGACCGGCTGGCCCGCGCGGTTGACGGCGGTGAGGCGCGGGGCGCGCCGCGAATAGAGGCCCTGCAGGTCGTCGGCTCGGACCACCAGCGAGCCCAGGGCGGGCGTGCCGATCGAGCGGAAGAATCCGTGCTCGAGGTCGACCCGCTCATCCCAACTGCGCGAGAAGTTGGCGCTGGCGTCGATGCGGTAGAGGCTGCCCTCGTGCTGGAAGCGGAGCAGCGCGGAGGAAGTGCCGCGGGTGCGATCGCCGTAGGTGGTGCCCTGGCGCACGGTGTCGTTGCCCGCCGCGGCGCCCTGGGAAAAATTCGCGTCGCCGGTGACGCCCGTGCCAAACACCGTCGTGTAGACGTTCTGCCGCGTCGGGGTGTTGATCTGCACGTGCTCGACGTTGAGCCGCAGCGAGCTGTCGCGGCTGATCTTCCAATCGAAGGTCGTCGACGCCAGCTCGCGCTCGGTGGCCTGCACGACATTCTGGACGGACGAAGTGGTGAGCACCCCGCGCACCATGTCCCACGTCGGACTGTCGTAGTCCATGTCGTAGGCCCGCAGCATGCTGCTGAGGTTGACGGTGAACGCGAGGGAGCTGTTCACGGGATGCGAGTAGCTCACGTCGACGCCAGGCTGGATCAGCCGCTCGTTGGAGCGCGGGTCGCTGCCGATCCGCTCGCCGAGACCGGGAGGCGCGAGGCGGTTGTCGGAATTGTACGCCGCGTACGTGTTGATCCGCAGAACGCGGCGCGGGTTGGCGAAGCCGCTCTTGCCGATGATGTTCACGGTGCCGCCGACGGCGTTGGCAGGCCGGTCGGGCGTGGGCACCTTGGTGACCTCGATACGGTCGACGCTGCCCGCCGAGCTGGCGGCGAGGTCGAAGTTGCGGTCGACGGAGGGGGTGGAGACTTCCGCACCGTCCATCATGAACACGACGCCGCCGGCGGGCATGCCGCGGATTGAAAGCGAACCAGCGGTCTGGGGCGCCGACACGATGGAAATGCCGGCGGTGTACTTGAGGTACTCGCCGACATTGCCGTCGCCAAGGTCGCCCACCTCGTCGAGCACGACGACGTTCTTGATGTTGGGAGAGACTTTCTGCTCGTTGATCGCCGCGGCCTGGGCGCTGAGCTGCGTGGACTCGACGATGAACTTCGCGAGCTTCACCACGTCGGGCGCGCCCGCAGTCGTGCGGGAGAGCGGCAAGGCGAGCTCGAAGTCGCGCCGCGCCGTCTCGCCGGCCACCACGCGCACGGCACCCGATGCGGTCTCAAGTCCGGCGTAGGATACGCGGAGACGCACCTCACCGGCCGCGACGCCGGAGAGCCGGTAGTCACCGTTCTCGTTGGTGAAGGCCTCCAGCGCCGTGCCGTCCACGCTCACGCGGGCGTTGTTGAGATAGACTCCGCTCGAAGCGTTGAGGACGCGCCCCGCGATGCCGCCACCACCAGCCTCGGCGGCGGAGGCGGGAAGGCACGCGAAGGTAAGCACGGTGAGCAGGAACGCGGCGAGCCCCCGGCGCGGCGTCGGCATCCAGGGACGCACACTGGGCTGCCAAAGCCGGCTGGGAAGGGCGGCCGCGAGAACGACCACCGCTGGGTGGAGCATGGTTTTCATGGGTGATTCGAAAGCGCACATCCCCCTGCTGGGGCAGGAGGCAAGAAGAGGGGCAGGCGCAGGTTGGCGACTGCTGCGGCGTCGGATCAAACGAAACCTCGTCGAGCTCTCGAAATCGACCTGGGGGCCGATGGATCACGCCGCGGATTAACTAACGCCGAATTTAGGCAGTTAGGGATTGAGGTGGGTAATAAGTCCGATTCTTAATCGCATAACTACCCATGCGCTCTTCCCTAATTCGCACGCGACTTCGCCAAAACAAGGCCGTGCGGATTGCGTGCCTCTACTACCCCACTTCGATGATGCCTGCGCATGCGGCGAAGGCCGGTTTCGACGCCATCTGGCTCGACTCTGAGCACAGCACCTGGGACCGGCGCGATCTCCAGCGGCTCATCCAGAACCACCATCTGGCGAACATCGACTGCATCGTCCGCACCGGCAGCCGCACCGCCACCGACCTATACCATCTGCTCGAGGACGGCGCGACCGCCCTGATGATCCCGCTGGTGAACTCAGCCGAGGAAGCGGCGGCGCTCGCCCGCGCGGTGAAGTTTCCCCCGCTCGGCCAGCGCGGCCACGACGGCTCAGGCCTCGACAACAACTTCTACCTCACCGGCACGGCCGGCTACGCCGCCGCGGCCAACGAGGAAACCTTCCTCATCGTGCAGATCGAGACCCCCGAGGCCGTCGCCGCGGTGGACGCGATCGCGGCGGTGCCGGGCGTCGACGGGCTCTTCATCGGCCCCGGTGACCTGTCGCTACGCATGGGCTGCCCCATGGACTGGTCCGACCCGCGGATGATAGCAGCCGAGGACGCGGTCGCCGCAGCCGCCGCCCGCCATGGGAAGGCCTGGGGACGACCGTCGGGCTCGACCGAGGACATCGCTCACCTGAACAAGAAAGGCGCGCGCCTCATCGCGCACGGGAGCGACTTCGGCGCCGTGATGCGCATGATGCCCGTCTTCGCGAAGACGATGAAGGACGGCTTGGGCGAGGCCTGATTCCGCCGCCCCGCTTGCGCGGGCTCACGGGGCGGTTTTGATGCGGGAAACGGTCCGGCCTCCGCCGGAGACTCCCATTACCCCCGCCTCGAACCTCAATTCCGATCATGAAGCTGCGCACCACCTTACTCGCCCTCCTCTTCCCGGCGGCACTGACCGCGGCGGATCCACTCCAGCCGCTCCGGCAGGCGCTCACGCTCCACGCGTCGTTCGACCAAGGCTTCGATGCCGACTTCTCGCGCGGCGAAAAACGGATGCAGTTCGCCGGCGTGCCGAAGGGACAGGCACCCGGGCCGGGAGAGTTCATCAAGATCGCCCCGGGCACGGGCCGTTTTGGTGCTGCCCTGCAGGTAACGAAGAAGAATCCGATCCGACCCTTCTTTCCCGGCCCCGGCGTGATCGACTACAAGTCGGTCGACTGGAGCGGTTCCGTCTCGGTCTGGCTGCGGCTCACGCCCGATGAGGATCTCGAGCCCGGCTACTGCGATCCCGTGCAGATCTTGGGAGACGATGCCAAGAAGGGCTTCATTTTCCTCGAATGGTCGAAGGATGAGAAGCCGCGGCATTTCCGCTACGCGATCCGCCCGCTGGTGGAGATCTGGAATCCGAAGGGCCTGGACTGGGCAAAGATGACCGACGCCGAGCGTCCGATGGTCGCCTTGCACCAGGCACCCTTCTCCCGCGAACGCTGGACCCATGCGGTGTTCACCTTTCACCGGCTCAACTCCGGCAAGGCGGGGGTCGGCGAACTCTACCTCGACGGCAAGCTGCAGGGATCGATCCGCGACTGGGATCTCTCGTTCGGATGGCAGGCCTCAAAGGTGCAGCTCGTCCTCGCCGCAGCCTACGTCGGCCACCTCGATGATCTCGCGGCCTTCGACCGTGCCCTGACCGCCGCCGAAGTCGCGCAGCTGTTCGCGCTGAAGAACGGCATCCGCGACCTGCGGTAACGAAAATCCGCCGACCGGCGGCACTCCTTCGATGTGGCCGCGCCTGCAGCCGTGGAAACCCAAAGGCGTCGTCCCGACTCTTCCTCGTCCGTCCTTCCCACCGCGTGACTGACTTCTCCGCGGTTGCACCTGCGGCCACACCAGACGCGGGCCGGGAGCGCGGCAACCCTTGGAACGTCCGCCGCCGACAGATTCCTCCCCAGATCCCAATCATGAAATTCCCCACCTCGTTCCTGTTGCCTCTCCTCGCGGCCATCGCCGCCGCCGGCGAACCGTCGATCACCGTCACGCGCGACGTGCCCTACGCGACGCCCGCCCAGGAACGCCACACGCTCGACATCCACGCCCCAGTCGGCGCCAAGGACCTACCTGTGGTGTTCTGGATCCACGGCGGAGGCTGGCAGGCCGGCAGCAAGGCCGATGTTCAGCTCAAGCCCCGTCTCTTCACGGCCAACGGCTGCGTCTTCGTCTCCACCAACTACCGCCTGCTCCCGCACGTCGACATGGGCACGCTCATCCGCGATGTGGCCCGTTCCCTCGGCTGGGTACACCGCAACATCGCCGCCCACGGCGGCGACCCTCGCCGCATCCTCGTGATGGGGCACTCCGCCGGCGCCCAGCTCGCGGCGCTGCTCTGCACCGACGACCGCCTGCTCCGCGCCGAGGGCGTGCCGTTCTCCGCTCTGCGGGGTTGCGTCCCGGTGGACGGCGACACGTTCGACCTCCCCGCGATCGTCGCCACCGCGGAGACGCGCCGACGCGTCCATGGCCAACCTGAGCCCAAGTCGACCCACCGCTCCAAGTTCGGCACCGAGGAACAGCACCGCGAGTTTTCCGCCGTCACCCACGTCGCCGCCGGCAAGGGCATCCCGCCGTTCCTCATCCTCCACATCAGCGCCAACCCCGACACCACGATCCAGGCCCAGCGCCTCGCCACCGTGCTCAAGTCCGCCGGCGTCCCCGCGCGCGTCCTCGCCGACCGCGAGGCCAACCACAGCGTCATCAACAACCAGCTCGGCGCGCCCGGCGACGCCAACACGCGCGAGCTGCTCGCGTTCGTCACGGAACGGGTGAAGTGAGCCCGTCGCGCCGAACCTGATCAGGTCGGCGGCGCCTTCCGGTCAGGATCCGTTTCCTTCACGTACCGGTCGAGCGCCGCACCGGGCGGACGCCAATCGGGACGCAGGCGGACATCCTTCGCGCCCGACACTGATCCCGGGGCGGCGTGACCGCCCTTCTCAGCCGCACGTCTCATTTCCCACCAGCATTGACCAAGGTGGTTGTGCTCGTGGTCGATCACGAAGCCAGCCTCGCGCATCATCGGGCCCGTCCAGCCCATGCAATGATCGCAGTAGTCACGATACTGCTCGAGTCCGTTGCGCCGCAGGAACCCCTTCGACGGACACTGATGCATGTCGATGCGGAAGACCCCTGGCGCCTGCGTGATGGAGAACCCGAGGTCGGGCGATTCCTCGAGAAGCGTGTGCCCCCAGTACTTGGTCATCCCGGCGAAACCCTCACGCTCGATCAGCTCCCGCGCGTGCCGCTGGCTGTCGCGGTTGATCGCCGCGTCCCAGTAATCGCGCACCAAGGCATGACCGCCCTCGCGCTCCAGCCACGCGAACGTCCACTCGTAATGCCCGCAGAAGTCGTGGCAGCCGATCATGACGTCGCCTCCCGGATCGCCGCCGGATCCTGCGGCGGCAGCCCTGCCGCCACCGTCGCGTAGGTGTGGACGCAGGCGCCGTTACCACCCGCCAAGCGCATCTCCAGCCCCGCGGCCTCCGCGCGCGAGTGCCCGAGGATCTGGCAGTGCCGGCAGAATTGCGGCACGATCTCGCGTCCACCGGCCCTGAGGTGACGGATCGCGGGGCATTCGCGTACCGCGATCTCCACGCGATCGGCCCGTTCGGTGACCTCCACGCGCGCACCGGGCTCAGCGGCGAAGAACGCCCGCCAATAAGCGGCCACCGCCGGCAGCCCGCCCGCCCGCCAAGCCCGGTTCACCGGCGCGAAATAATCGCGGCCCAGCTCGGCGAGATAACGCCTCCAGCCGTCCTCGCCGCGCCGTGCGAGAATGAACCGGAACGTCGCGTTGATCGCGTAGTAGAAATCCGCCGAGCCCTGGGGCTTCGTATCGGTGTACGGCAGGGGCGAGCCGGAAGGAGCGTTCATGACGTGGGATGCCGATGACGACGAAAGCTCACCGCATGGCCAGCCCGTAACGGCCCGCATGACTCCCTCGCTCGCGTCGCGACGGGCTTTGACCCAGCTCTACTCCGAGGCGAGTCGCCTCGTTAAAGAAGGAGCCGTTCCAGACAGCTTATGGTATTTCGGAAACCTTGAGTAGGGTTCGAACGCCACCACGGTAGCCATACGCTCCGGCGCAACCAGCCGCTTCCCCATGCGCTTCTTGCTCGCGTTCCTTTTCGCCCTCGCGACCGCCGCCGTCGCGCGGCCGCCGAACTTCGTCATCATCTTCGCCGACGACCTCGGCTGGGGCGACCTCTCGTGCCAAGGCAGCGCGACGATCGCCACCCCGCGGCTCGACCGCCTCGCGCGGGAGGGGGTGCGCTTCACCGACGCGTATTCCGCGGCGCCGTTCTGCAGTCCGTCCCGGGCGGCCTTGCTCACCGGGCGCCTGCCGGTGCGCGCCGGCCTCCCGTACGTGCTGTTTCCCGCCGAGCACCACGGCCTGTCCTCGGCCGAGATCACCCTCGCCGCGCTGCTGAAGGCCCGCGGCTACGCCACGGCCTGCATCGGCAAATGGCACCTCGGCTGGGACGCTCCCTTCCGGCCGACGCGTCACGGCTTCGACGAATATTTCGGCCTGCCCTACAGCAACGACTCCAACGGCTGGCCGAACGGCGAACCGTTCATGCAGGTGATGGGCCTGGAACCCCTGCCGCTCATCGACGGCGACCGCGTCGTCGAGGCCCCGGCCGACCAGGCAACCCTCACCCGCCGCTACACCGAGCGCGCGCTGGCCTTCATCCGCGCGAACCGAGACCGACCGTTTCTGCTCTACCTGCCGCACACGATGCCGCACATCCCGCAGTACGCCTCGCCGGAATTCGCCGGGAGGTCCAAGGGCGGCCTCTACGGCGACACCGTCGAGGAGATCGACGCCAGCACCGGCTCAATCCTCGACGCACTGCGAGAGCTCGGACTTGACCGCGACACCGTGGTGTTCTTCTCGAGCGACAACGGCGCCCCGGGAGGTCGCGGTAACGCGGCGGGCGCGGGCAAAAACGCCGCCGCCAAGGCTAAGACTCCCGCCAAGGCCCCTCGCTTTCCGGGTCGCTCCTTATACGGCAGCAACGGTCCGCTCCGCGCCGGCAAGGGCACCACGTGGGACGGCGGCATCCGTGTTCCTTTCCTCGTGCGCTGGCCCGGCGGGATCGCGCCCGGTCGCGTCGTCGATGCCCCGGTCTCGTTGATGGACATCTTCCCGACCTGCGCCGCGCTCGCCGGCGCCCCCCTGCCCTCCGACCGCGTGATCGACGGACGCGACCTCGCACCGTGGTTCCGCGCCTCCACCGAACCCGAAGCGGCACCGCGCGCGCTGCTCCACTATTTCGGCGTCCAGCCGCAGGCGATCCGCGAAGGCCGCTGGAAGCTCCTGCGTGCCGGCATCCCCGCTCCGGATCCGCGTCCGCTCAGCCTGTGGTGGGAACACCAGCCCGCGTTGTTCGCCACCCAGCACCGCGTCCTTGCCGCACCTGAGCTATACGACCTCTCCGCCGATCCTGGGGAAGCCGCCAACCTCGCCGACCGCCACCCCGAAGTTGTGGCGAGACTCGAAGGACTCGCCCGAACACTCGACGCCGCGGTGCAACGCGACTGCCGGCCCATGCAGGTCGTGCCCGGCCCGCCCCCGCCCCCACCCGGCGCGATGCGGAGTGCTCCCGCACCCGCCAACCGCGAATAGGCCTCAAGCCGGACGAGGGGCTGGCTGGTTGTGAGAGCGAGGCAACTCTCCAGACTCACCGTCGCCCTAGATGCAGCTCGAATCCCCTCGATCCCCGAAGGCTTCCTGCCGCCGTGTCGTAGCTGCTGCATTTCATCGATGCCGCTCCCGAGGCCATCGCGCGGGAGATCGCGGAAAATTGGTACGATCGCCGTCGCCAAGGCCTGCAACCGCTCGGTGACGGGGACCATGAAAGAGTACGTTCACCTCCTGCGAATGATACACGAACTGGAGGGCGGCGGCGCCGAACCGGACCTTTTACCGATATCCGCCGCTCTGATCCGGTTCGTCTGCATGTCCCTGGAGGACACGTTTCCCAAGACTGCCGCATTGCGACTGCTACAGGTCTAAAGCGGCCTGTTACATTCAGGCAGCGCAGCGCGCCATTGCCCGGCGCAGGCGAATGACTTCACTCCACCTGTGACCCCGCCCCGCCGCCTCGTCCTGTTCGCCGCACTCGCGGCAGCCGCGTCGGCGACGAGAGCCGCGACCGACGCCGAGGCGCTGTTCGTGCGGCGCGTGGCGCCGCTGTTGCGGGAGAAGTGCCTCGCCTGCCACGGGCAGGACGAAGCCAAGCTCAAGGGAGGTCTCGACCTCCGCACGCGCGCCGAGGCTCTGATCGGCGGTGACAGCACCAAGCCGAGCCTCGTCGCCGGCCGGCCGGAGGAGAGCCCGCTCTACCTCGCCGCCCGTCGCAACCACGACGACTGGAAGGCGATGCCGCCGAAGGAATCCGAGGCACTTTCCCCCGCCCAGCTTGGCTGGCTCCGCGACTGGATCGCCGGCGGCGCGCCATGGCCCGACGCCGCCCGCCAGGCGGAAATCCGGACGACCCATGCCGCCGCATGGTCCGCCGAGGACGGCGTGACCGTGGCGACCACCCGCGGGCTCTCCGCCGATTGGAATGTCCGGCGCTACCGCCCCGAGGACCTCTGGGCCTACCAACCGGTGCGGAAGCCCGCCGTCCCCGCTGCCGCCGCGGGCACGCATCCGATCGACGCCTTCCTGGAAGAGAGGCTCGCCACCCTCGGGTTGGCGTCCGCTCCGTCGGCCAACGCCCGCACGCTCATCCGACGGATGGCGTTCAGCCTCACTGGCCTGCCGCAGCCGCCGGAGGAGGTCGCCGCGTTCGAGCGCGCCCATGCCGCCGACCCGCGGGGAGCGGTCGCCGCGCTCGCCGACCGCCTCCTCGCCAGCCCCCATCACGGCGAGCGCATGGCGCAGCACTGGCTCGACGTCACCCGTTACGCCGACACCGCGGGCTTCGCCAACGACTACGATCGCGGCGGGGCATGGCGCTACCGCGACTACGTCGTGCGGGCGTTCAACGCCGACAAACCCTTCGACCGCTTCGTGCGCGAGCAGGTCGCCGGCGACGAGATCGAGCCCGACAACCCCGAGGCAGTCGTGGCGACCGGCTTCCTGAGGATGGGCCCCTGGGAACTCACCGGCATGGAGGTCGCCAAGGTGGCCCGGCAGCGGTTCCTCGACGACGTCACCAACGCCGTCGGCGAAACGTTCCTCGCGCAGCCGCTGCAATGCGCGCGCTGCCACGACCACAAGTTCGACCCGGTGCCGACGCGGGACTACTACTCGATCCAAGCGGTGTTCGCCACGACCCAGCTATCCGAGCGGCCTGCGGCGTTCCTGCCCGGTGAGAACACCTCCGGCTTCGCCGAACGGAAGTACCTCGAGCGCCGCCGCGAGGATCACCTCGCCGCGCTGCGACGGCTCGACGAACGGCTGCTGGAGAACGCGGACGCCTGGCTGCGGGAAAAGGGCATCGACCCGGCGCGCTGGCAGGCCGCGGTGGCGCAGGCGCGTGCGCAGGAACGCGGCGGGAAGCGGCGGGAATTCGAAGGCGTGTTCGCGACGGCGCGCACGATCCTCACGCGGCAGAAGGAGCCCGAGGACCGTTTTCCCCCGAAGCTGGTGGGCTTCACGCCGCAGGAGTACGGCGAGGAACGCGTCGCCCGGAAGGGGTTGGAGCGCCTGCGCTGGGAACTCGACCGCTACGAGCCGTTCGCCCTCGCGGTGTACAATGGCCGCACGCCCGAGGTGAAGTCGGTCAACGCGCCGGTGCGCATGCCCGCGTCGCGCCTGGAGGAGGGCGAGCTGGAGCAAACCTGCATTCTCACCGGCGGGGACCCGTTCTCACCGGGGGAGAAAGTAGCCCCGGGCGCGCTGAGCGCGATCGGCGTAGGCGCGTCGTTCCCCGACGCCGTCGAGGGGCGCCGCACGGCCCTGGCCAACTGGATCGCGAGCGCGGAGAATCCCTTCACCGCGCGGGTGATCGTGAACCGTGTCTGGCAGTGGCACTTCGGCCGCCCGCTCGCCGCCAACCCCAACAACTTCGGCGTCACCGGCGGCAAACCCTCGCATCCCGCGCTGCTCGACTGGCTCGCCGCGACGTTGGTCGAACAGGGCTGGTCGCTGAAGCGACTGCACCGGCTCATCGTGACCAGCGCCGCCTACCAGCGCGCCTCCGCGCATCCCGAGCGGAAGCGGCTCGCGGAGAAGGACCCTGCGGGCACGAGCCTCGCCGTCTTCCCGCTCCGCCGCCTCAGCGCCGAGGAATTGCGCGACGCCATGCTGGCCGCGTCGGGTGAGCTCAACCGCGAGATCGGCGGCGTGCCCAACCGCCCCGAGATCAACCCCGAGGTCGCCCTCCAGCCGCGACAGGTCATGGGAACCTTCGCCGCCGCCTGGGTGCCCAACGTACTGCCCGCCCAGCGCCACCGCCGCAGCCTGTACGCCCTGCGCATTCGCGGCCTGCCCGACCCCGCCATGGAGGTGTTCAACCAGCCCGGACCCGACTTTTCCTGCGAGCAACGCGACGCCTCCACCGTCACGCCCCAGGTGTTCAGCCTGTTCAACGGGGCCGCGAGCCACGCGCGCGCCCTCGCGCTGGCGCACCGCGCCTGGGCCGACGCACGGGACGAGGCGGGGGCCGTCACCCGTTGCTTCGAGCTCACCCTCGGCCGCCCGCCCTCCGCCGCGGAATTGGCGGACTGCCTCGCGCATTGGCGCGACGGGATCGCGCTGGCCGCCGAAGCCGCGCCCACGTTGCGGCCGCCCGCGGAGGTGCGCCGGGAGGCCGTCGATGAAAACACCGGTGAACGCTTCACGTTCTCCGAGCGGCTGCACGCCGCCGCCGACTTCAAGCCCGACCTACAACCCACCGATGTTTCCGCCCGCACCCGTGCGCTGGCCGACGTCTGCCTCGTGCTGCTCAATGGCAACGAGTTCGCCCACGTGGAATGAAACCGCCCCCACGTCCATGAGTTCCTACTTCCCTTGCGCCGGCGGCCGCGCGCTGCACGCCCCGACCCGCCGCGATTTCGTCTACGGCCTCGGCGCCAGCCTCGGCAGCGTGGCCTTCAGCGCGATGCTCGCTTCCACCGCCCGCGCCGGCGAAGCCGCCGCACCCCGCCCCGGACTGCTCGCGCCCCGCGCGGTACACGTTCCGGCCAAGGCCAAGGCGTGCATTTTCCTCATGATGGAGGGCGGGCCGTCGCACCTCGACACGTTCGATCCCAAGCCCGCACTTGAGCGGCTCCACCTAAAGGAGTTCGTGCGCGAGGGACGGAGAAACTCAGCGATGGAGAGCGGCAAGCGCTACTACGTCCGCAGCCCGTTCCGCTTCCGCAAAGCCGGCGCCAGCGGCGCCGACATGGCCGAGAACTGGGAGCACCTCGCCGGCGTGGCCGACGACCTCTGTTTCTACCGCGGCTGCCAGGTCGACAGCGTCAACCACCCCACCGCGATGTACCAGATGAACACGGGCAACCGCTTCGGCGGCGACCCGGGGCTCGGCGCGTGGGTCACCTACGGGCTCGGCTCGCTCAACCAGGACCTGCCGGGCTTTGTCGTGCTGCCGGAGGTCTCTTACCCCCAGGGCGGCTCGCCCAATTGGGGCAACGGCTACCTGCCCGCCGTTTATCAAGGCACGCCGCTCCGCCCGAAAGGCTCGCCCATCCTCGACCTCGCCCCGCCCGCCGGGGTCACCGCCGAAAGGCAGCGTCGCAACCTCGACCTCCTCGCGCGCCTCAACTCCGCCCACGCCGAAAGGCACCCGGGGGCCGACGCGCTCGCCGCCCGCATGGAGGGCTACGAGCTCGCCTTCCGCATGCAGATGGAGGTTCCCGGGATACTCGATTTGTCGAAGGAGGACGCCGCCACGCGTGAGCTCTACGGCATCGGCTCCGACGCCACCGACGCCTTCGGCCGCAAGTGTCTGCTCGCGCGCCGGCTCGTCGAACGCGGCGTGCGCTTCGTCCAACTGTACCACGGCACCTGGGACAGCCACGACTACATCGAGCGGGCGCACGGCAACCTCGTGCGCGCCGTCGACCGTCCGATCGCCGCGCTGATCGCCGATCTCAAGCGGCGCGGGCTGCTCGACAGCACGCTCGTCGTCTGGTGCGGCGAGTTCGGCCGCACGCCCGACAACGGCGTGCGCGGCGGCACCGCCTACGGCCGCGACCACAATCCCAAGGCGATGACGGTCTGGATGGCCGGCGGCGGTGTGAAGGCCGGCCACACGATCGGCGCCACCGACGAGACGGGCATGGAAGCGGTCGACCGCGTCCACCACGTGCGCGACCTGCACGTCACGCTGCTGCACCTGCTCGGCCTCGACGACAACCGCCTCACGTATTACCACGCGGGACGCTTCAAGCAGCTCAGCCAGTTCGGCGGCAGCGTCATCCGCGAGCTGATCGCGTGAGCCCGGGCCGCGGGTGAGGTTCGGGCAAGCCACGGTGCGCACCTTGAGAGTCTGCCCGAAGGACTCGGCCGGTGACGCGGAGGGAATCAAGGGCCCGGACACCCGTTCGTGAATTTTCCGCGGCTGCCGCCGCAGCCAAAGGGAGGGCGCGGCCACAAGGATGAGGCGGGGAATTTGCCAGTGCCCTTGCACTCACCCGCCCGTGTCGGGCCTTGCACCGTCGACCGGGCGGTGATCACCCTCGGTCCGTGCCTACCCCGAACCGCACCGTCCTCGCCTTTCTCATCCTCTTTGCCCCATCCCTCGCGCGCGCCCATGAGGTCGCGACCGACATGCTGAAGGCCGCCGGCGAATTCCGGGCGTCGCTTGATGTCGCCCAGCTCAAGCAGTCGACGTATCCGCTCACGGATGCCGAGCGTGAGAACTGGAACTTCGTGCCGCTTCCGCGCCAGGGGCTCCCGTTCAAGCGAATGACACCCGACCAGCAGGCCCTGGGCCTCGCGTTCCTCCGGTCGGGCCTGAGCGCGGCGGGAACCGCGAAGGCGCAGGCGATCATGCAGCTGGAGCTCTTCCTGAAGGAGGCGGAGAAGGACACGAAGGGGCGGCGCGATCCGACCCAGTACTTCATCACGTTCTTCGGCGAACCTTCGGCCGCGCGCTCATGGGGCTGGCGCTTCGAGGGGCACCACCTCTCGTTCAACTTCACCGTGGTCGACGGGAAGCATGTCTTCTTCACGCCTTCGTTCATGGGTACCAACCCGGCCGAGGTGCGCTCGGGACCCCGGCGCGGCGAGCGGGTGCTCGGCGAGGAGGAGGATGCGGGCTTCGCCTTCGTCGAATCGCTCAATCCGGAGCAGCGCGCGGCCGCCATCATCGCCGCCGATCCGCTGAAGGAGATCGTCACCACGAACAAGAAGCGCGTGGACCCGCTTTCCCCCGCGGGCATCCCAGCGACGCGGCTCAACCCCGCGCAACGCACCCGCCTAGAGGCGCTGGTGAAGCTTTACCTCTCCCGCTGGCGTCCGGAGCTGGCCGAGGAGACCTTCGCAAAGATCGCGGCCGCCGGACTGGAAAAGCTGACGTTTGCCTGGGCCGGCCCGATCGATCGCAGCAAGGGGCGCTATTACCGCATCCAAGGGCCGACGTTCCTGATCGAATTCGACAACTTCCAGAACAGCTTCAACCACGTGCACACGGTGGTCCGCGACTTCAAGGGCGACTTCGGCCATGACCTGCTGGCCGAGCACCACGCCCGCGAGCACGCGGCGAAGTGACGGTCGGCGCGCCTCGCGCCAAAACTACGGGATCCGCAGACGCTGGCCCGGGCGGAGGCTGTTCTCGCCCCTCAAGACCTCGCGGTTCGCGTCGTAGATCTCCTGCCAGCGGCTGGCCGTGCCGTAGTAGCGCGTGCTGATGCGGGTGAGCGAGTCACCCTCTGAAACAAGGTGGAAACGGGGGGCGGGGGCGACCGGGGAACCTTCCGCCGGCGAACCCGCGGCGGCAGGAGCGGCGGCAAGGGGGGCGGGCGCCGGGATCCCGCCATTCATTAGGCGCGCCGCGGCCGCGATCTGGTCGAGGGTGCCCTGCGCCTGACGGAGGCGGGCGGTGATCGCAGCGTTCTCCTGCTGGAGCTGCGCGATGCGGCTGGTCCGGTCGCGCTCGATCGCCTGCAGGGATGAATTGAGCTGCGCCGTCTCCGCGCGCGCGGCGGCGAGGTCCTTCTGCGCATCGGCCAACTGGGCGGCGGCGGCGGAGAGCGCGGCCGCCCGCTTCTCGGCCTCGGCCCGCGCGCTCTCGACCTCCGCCAGCCGCGCGTTTTCGGTGCGCAACGCGCCAAGCTGGGCCTGCACGTCCTTCAGCTCGCCCGCGAGGCGCGCGTTCACCCCGGTGACCTCGGCCGCGGCGGCGGCCTGCTGCTCCGCCGCCTTGCGCGACTCCTCCACCTTGGATCTGAGTTCGCTGAGTTCGCCCCGCAACGCGTTCGCACCGTCCCGCGCGGCCGCGAGTTGCTGGTTCTCCGTCCGCAGGGTGCCGAGCTGGCCGCCGAGTTCCTGCAGCTGGGCCTGCAGCTTTTCGTTACCCGCGCTGAGCGAATTGATGAGCGCGAGCTGATCCTGCGAGGTCCGCGTACCCGCGGCGACTTTCGTGCGCAGATCCGCGAGGTCGGCCTGCAGTTGCTCGGAGCCCTGACGCGCCTGGGCCGTCTGCCGTTCCAGCGCGACCTTCTCCTCGGTCAGCCGCTGATTCAGGGCCGTGAGTTCCGCCACGCCGGAGTCACGCTTCCCGGCGGCCGCCTGCAGTTCAGCGACCCGGGCCCGCGACTCGGCGAGGGCCTCGCGCAAGCCGGCCAACTGCTGATCCAGCCGCGTCCGCTCCGCCGCAAGCTGCTGGTTGAGTCCGGTGAGTTCGGCCACGCTTCCGCCCTGCTGCTCGGCGGCTTTGGCCGCCTCGGCGTAACGCGTCTGGATGGCGGTCAGGTCAGCCCGGGACTTGGCGGCGTCGGTCCGGGCCGATTCCGCCTCCTGCCGCGCCTGCGCCAGCTGACGTTCCGCCGCTGACAAACGCCCGAACATCTCCTCCACCTGGCCCTTCAGGTTGTCGCGCTCCTGCGCCGGCAGCCGCGAGGCGCCGCGGGCGGCGTCGAGCTCCGCGGCCAGCCGGGCCTGCTCGGCGCGTCCCTTCTCCAGCTCAGACTGCAGCTGCTTCAGGCGGGCGCCCGTTTCCTCCAATTGGGCCTTGAGCGGGGATTCCTCGGAGCCCCTGACCTGCAGCAGCGCGCGATTCGCGCCCGAGAGCGAGCGATTGGTCTCCCGTGCGCTCTGCAATTGGGAGGCCAGCAGGGCGATCTCCTTGGCGGAATTCCGGCGATCCTCGTCGTTCTGGGTTTCGAGGGAGCGCACCTGGTTCTGCAGCGTGCTCATCTCGAGGCGAACGGCCTCCGATGGCCCCTGCCGCGCGGCGGCGGCCTGGGCGGCGAGCGCGGCCGCGGCAGCCTGCTTCGAAACCTCGAGGTCCTGCTGCAGGCTTTGGTTGCGGGCCGTAAGTTCCGCGAGCGACTGCTTGGACTCCGCGACTTGGGCGGTGAGCTGCTCAACCGCCGCGCGCGCCTGCCGCAATTCCACGACCGGCTTGGCCGTCTCGCTGGCGGCGAGCCGTGCGGCATCGCGCTCTCGCGTAAGCTCCGCGACCTGCGCAGCCGTAGCAGCGACGCGGGTGGAGAAGCCATCGCGCTCGGCGGTCAGCGCGGCCAAGCGCTGCCGCGCCTCGGCCAGCTGAACGGCGGAGGCTTCAGACGCGCCTTGCAGCGCCGCCAGACGCTGCTGCGCCTCGGCAAGCTGTGCGCGGGCGGCATCCAACTCGCGTCCGCCCGCGGAACGCGCGGATTCGAGTTCTCGGGTGAGTCGTTGCGCATTCTCCTGCAAACCCGCGATCGCGGATTCCTGCGCCCGGAGTTTTTCCTGCGCCGGTGCGAGCTTGGCCTCGGCCGCCGTCAGGGCCTCGCGCAACGAGGCGCCGTCGGCCGCCCGCCGCGCGGCAGCATCTTTTTCCGCAGTCACGGCCGCGAGCCGCTCCGATACGGTCGCGAGCTGACGAGCGGTGGCCTGCTCAGCAGCCTGAGCTGCCGTGAGTTGCTCCTGCAGAGCGGTCAATTGGCCGCGGATGGACGAAAGGTCCTTGGCGGAGGCACCACCAGAAGCCCGGGCGGCCTCGAGTTCGCGGGTCAGCTCCTCGCCCTTGCGGCGCAGCGATTCCGTCTCCGCGACCGCCTGCCTCAGCGCGGCTTCACGTTCCGAAGCAGCGGCCGCCAGGCGCTCGCTCACGGCCGCGAGCTGCCGCGCCGTGCCCTGCTCGGCGGACTGGGCCGCCGCCAGAGCTTCCCGGGCGTCCGCGACCTGCTGACGAAGGGCAGCGAGATCCTTCTCGGAGGCGCCGCCGGAACGGCGCGCAACTTCAAGGTCACGGCCAAGCTGCGCAGAAGCAGCCTTGAGTTCCGCGAGCTGCTCCTCCTGAGCCTTGAGCAAATCCCGCTGCGGACCCAACTTCGATTCCGATTCCGCCAGTCGCGCCTTCAGCGTCTCGGACTCCGAGTTCGCCTGCCGGACCGCCGCGTCTCGTTCGTTGGCGGCTGCCGCGAGTTTCGCCCCCAGCTCAGCCAGCTTGGCCGACGCCGCCTGTTCGGCCGCCTGCATCGCCGTCAGCTGCGTCCTCGACTCGTTCAGCTGTTCCCGCAGCGCCGCGATCTCCCGGCCGACGTTTCCTCCGCTTGCCCGCGCCGCCTGAAGTTCCGTCCCCAGCTGCGTCACCCGCGCGGTGAGCTCCGCCACTGCGGCTTCCCGCTTCCGTAATTCTTCCTGCTGCGGACCAAGCTTCGCCTCCGCGGCCGCCACGCGCTCCGCCGACTCACTCACCTGCTGCCGCAACCGCGCGAGTTCCTCGGTCGCCGCGCCTCCGGTCGTCCGCGCCGTCTCCAGCTCCTGAGTCAGCTGCGCCGCCCGAGTGCGCGCCTCGGCGAGCTCCGCCTCGCGGGCTTTCACCTGTTCCTGTTGTGGACCAAGCTTTGATTCCGCTTCAGCCAAACGTGCCTTAAGACCATCGGCCTCGGCTCTCGCCTGCCGGACCGCCGCGTCTCGTTCGTTCGCCGCCGCCGTGAGTTTCTCGCCGAGCTCCGTAAGCTTTGCCGCGGCCGCCTTCTCGGCGGCCTGCATCGCCGTCAGTTGCGTCCTCGACTCGTTCAGCTGTTCCCGCAGCGCCACAATCTCCCGGCCAACGTTTCCTCCGCTTGCCCGCGCCGCCTCAAGTTCCGTTCCCAGCTGCGTCACCCGCGCGGTGAGCTCCGCCACTGCGGCTTCCCGCTTCCGCAATTCTTCCTGCTGCGGACCAAGCTTCGCCTCCGCGGCCGCCACGCGCTCCGCCGACTC
>JACCDP010127602.1_pt1 | contig 23516 bp, 22 predicted proteins | sample 7445841 | NCBI WGS metagenome assembly JACCDP01 (sample SAMN15323441, study PRJNA562643) | freshwater metagenome | isolation source: river surface water | place: USA:Blue River Watershed | collected 2017-08-17
AACCCGCGCACAAGTCCGCCAAGCCTGGCAAGCTGCCGCGCAATGGGGACACAACCCCGTCCATGAAACACGCCGCCAAGAGACCCGTTTGGCTCCCGCACAACATTGGCAATTGTTTTATTACCGTGGCAACACCTGGACCCACCCGCAAAGCAGCAGTGAATCCAGCCAACGCACCCCGGATGCGGTTCGCATCGTGTTGCAGTTGCAGTCCAGCGCCGCCGACCCCAACCCGCCTGCGTTGAGCCTGGACTGGGTCAATCCGGCATTCAACCCCAACCGCACATGATGGCCCGATTCCACACACCCCGACAACAAGGCGCGGCTTTGTTGCTGGCCATGATGACGGTGGTGGTGGTGGCCACACTGGCATCCGCCATGCTGTGGCAGCAATGGCGCGTCACCGCGGTGGAAACCGCAGAACGGCAAGGCCAACAAGCGCATTGGCTGTTGGTCGGTGCACACGACTGGGCCCGGGTGGTCATGCGCGAGGACGCGCTTGGCAGCCAAACCGATCACTTGGCTGAACCCTGGGCTTTGCCTTTGCGCGAGGCGCGGTTGTCTTCGTTTTTGGCGGCAGCCCCGGGCGGTGTGGTTCAAAACGCGGACCCGTTGACCGAGCAGGTGTTTCTGTCGGGTGACATCAACGACATGCAGGCGCGTTTGAATCTGCGCAATCTGGTGAGCCAAGGGCAATTGGTCGCCAGCGAATTGAATGCGTGGCGGCGTCTGTACCAACAACTGGCTTTGCCCGAGGTTTCATTGGAAGCCTGGACCCGCGCTTACCTGTTGGCGCACACCACCCCCGTCGGGCAAGACGCACCCTTGATACCGCAACGCGTGTCGCAACTGACTTGGTTGGGCATGCCGCAGGCGCATTTGGCCAAGTTGGCCCCTTACATCGGCCTGTTGCCGGTGCCCACGGCGGTGAACATCCACACGGCCAGCGCCGAGGTGTTGTTGGCGGTGCTGCCCCATCTGTCACAGACCGCCGCACGCGAATGGGTGATGGCGCGGCAACGCCAGCCTTGGCGTGACTTGGAGGACGCAAAACAACGCTTGGGGGCGGACGCACAGTCGCTGAGCGCTGAACGCCACAGCGTGCAGTCGTCGTATTTCGAGGTCAACGGTCGCTTGCGCTTGAACGACATCGCGTTGATGGAAACCTCGCTCATTCGGCGCGACGGATTGAAAACCACCACGGTCTGGCAAGAGCGTCGACCCTGGCCATCGAGCACAGGGTGTTCTTCCGCAGCGAGTCGACCATGCTGATGGTGTATTTGCCAACTGAACCCACATCGCTGTACGGGTTTGCCTGCACCGATGACGGGCAGCGCATCCGTCTGCAAGGCCAAGCCAGTGCGTTGGAATTGCCTGCCGAGGCGGGCGAGTGTGTTGGCATCCTGCCTTGGCAAGCACTGTCTTGGCACCGAGTGAACCTGCCGCCCAAGGTGGGTTCGCGCTGGCCTCAGGTGCTGGAAGGGTTGTTGGAAGACGCGTTGCTGCAGCCCCCGAACGAGGTGCATTTGGTTTGTGGCCCCGGGTCTGTGCTTGCCTGGCGTCGCGGTGGCAGTGTGTTGGTTTGCGCCTGCGACAAACAGTGGCTGAGAGCAGTGCTCGGGCCATTGCAGCAAGGCCGCCGGCGTGTCACACGCTTGGTGCCTGAGTTGCAACCGGTCAACAGCGATGCGCCTGCCCAGTTGCATCTGCTTGACCACTTTGGCAAAGCGCAAGCGCTGTGGTGCACCAGTGAAAGTGTGTGGCCGTTGGCTTCATGGACACCCATGGTCAAACCGGACCTGACTGCGACAGAGGTGTTTGCCGAACCGTCCGTGGCAGCGCATGCCAACGCATGGAGCGAGCAAACGCCAGTGCTGTTGAACCGTGCTGCCCGCTGGTTGCGCGCCAGCCAATCCGAATGGGATTTGGCGCAGCACGAATGGGCACAGCATTGGCGCACACGCGGTCTGCGTTGGATAAGCCAACACCTGCGTGAACTTTGGCTTGCGCGACGCTGGCGCAGCAGCCGACGCGCGTTATGGGCTTTGGTGTTGGTGCAATTGGCGGGCTTGAATGTGTGGGCGTGGCATGAGCGTGCGCAAATGGCTGCCAAACAGGCAATGATCTATCGCATGTTGACCAGCATGGCGCCAGACATCCATGTGGTGGTCGACCCTGTCGGGCAAATGCAACGTGCGCTGACGCTGCGCCAACAGTCATTGGCCACGCCGCTGGCCGACGACTTGGCGGTGATGCTCGAAGTCGTTGCCAAGGAATGGCCGCAAGACATCAGCATCGAACGCATCGATTACCGGCAAGGTGAATTGACGCTGCATGTCAAACCGAACCAAACGCCACCCTCACCCGCGGGCTTGCCTGGTGTGGCAGCCGGATACCGTTGGCAAGTTGAAGGCCAGCAAGCCGTCATGCGCTGGCAGGGGAACACATGACAACGCCGTGGCACAGGCATGGGTGGCGCGCACGCACAAAGCGTGAACAGCTGGCCATGCAGTGCGGCTTGGGTGTGCTGCTGTGCGTCTTGGTTTGGCAACTGCTGATGGGGCCCGCATGGCAAACCTGGCTGCACAGCGAAAAAACGCATGCGCAACTCGACAAACAAATGGCCCAGATGCAAGCCATGCAACAGCAATGGCAAGCGCTGCCCCAGCAGAATGGGCTTGCATTTGAATCGTCATTGCACGCATTGCAACAACTGGTGGCTGCATTGGGCGAGGAGGCCGAGTCGCGCCAAACGCAGGCGCAATTTCATGTCGACGTCAATGACCTGTCGTCACAAGCCCTGGCGCAATTCTTGGTGTCATCTCAAGCGCATGCACGTGTGCGCGAAGCCCATTGGGAAGTGGTCAACAGCACACCGGTGAACCCGCCAGCGGAGAACGGGCAAACGACGAACAGACGTTGGCGTGGTCAATTGGTATTTGATTTGCCGCCGCAAAGCGATTGACATGGCATCCCACTCGCATTCACTCCGCACCCGGTCACGGCGCCCAGCCTTGCTCGGCATGGCTTTGGCTTGGTGGATCGGCGGCTGTTTGGCTGTGGTGTGCTTTGCGCCGGCACAGTGGCTGGCGCAAGGGATCGATGGGCTCACCGACGGACGCATGCAACTGCGTCAGGTGCGCGGCACGGTCTGGCAAGGCAGTGGCCAATGGGTACTGAGCGCAGGCCATGGCAGCCATGCCGCGCTGGCGTTGCCGCAGCGGGTGACATGGCAATGGCAACCGCTGTGGCGTGGCGGCCTGCAATTGTCCATCCATGCCGAATGTTGCAGCGAACAACCGCTGGTCTGGCAATGGCAACCGCTGTTGAGCGGTTGGCAAATCAGGTTGCAGGCCAACCAATCGCGCTGGCCGTTGGCGTGGCTCAGTGGCTTGGGCGCGCCTTGGCACACGATCGGCATGCAAGGTGAATTGCGACTCCAACACGATGACATGCATTGGTCTTCGCTGACTGGCTTGGCACCCTCAGACGGTCAAGCCAAGCTGACCTTGTTTGACGTGTCGTCGGCGCTGTCGCCATTGAAACCGCTGGGCAGTTATGCATTGACCTTGCAAGGTGGCGCACAGCCTGTGCTGCAACTGCACACCTTGGAGGCGAAGTTGCAATTGAGCGGCAGCGGTGGTTGGCGCGATGGTCGCTGGCAATTCAGCGGAGAGGCAGAAATCAGTGAGGGCTACGAACAAGTGCTAGGCAATTTGCTCGGTGTCTTGGGTCAACGGCAAGGCCAACGGGCCATGTTTCAATGGGGATGAGGATGGGTAATGCAGTCGCGTGGCGTGTTGTGTGGATCGCGGTGTCCATGCTTTGGTTCGGCCACGGCGCGTGGGCGAAACCACCGGTGAAAGACAAACCGGTCACGCTCAATTTTGTCAACGCTGAGATTGAAAGCGTGGCGCGCACCGTCGCGAATTTGACGCAACGCCGCTTGGTGGTCGACCCGCGTGTCAAAGGCACGCTCACGCTCAACACTGAACGACCCGTACCCGCTTCTGTGGCATGGGACCAATTGCTCAGCGCCTTGCGCTTGCAAGGGTATGCCGTGATTGAAACCCGGGGCATGTTCAAACTGGTGCCCGAGGCCGAGGCCAAGTTACAAGGCGGGGCCGATGCCGTGGTGCCGCGCACGGTCGCACCCAACAACGCGCAAGTGATGACGCAAATTTTCAAGCTCAACCACGAGAGCGCGAACCAGTTGTTGGCGGTGCTGCGGCCTTTGATCAGCCCGAACAACACCATCAATGTCACCCCGGGCAGCAACGCGTTGGTGATCACCGATTACGCAGACAACCTGCAACGCTTGGCACGCATCATCGCCGCGCTGGATGTGTCCGGTGCGACCGACATCGAGATCGTTCCTTTGCAACATGCCGTGGCCGCCGATGTGGTGGTGTTGCTGCAGCGCTTGACAGAGGGCAGCCACAACGACAGCGGTTTCAAAACCAGCATCCAAGCCGAGCCGCGCAGCAACGCGGTGATTGTGCGCAGCGCCAACCCTGCAAGGCAAGCGCAGGTGCGCAGCCTGATCGACAAACTTGATCGCCCCAGCAGCGAGTCACCACAAGGCAATTTGCACGTGGTGTATTTGAAAAATGCAGATGCCACCAAACTCGCCACCACCTTGCGCGCCACCCTGACCCCCGGCATGCCCACCGGCACGCTCTCCAGCACAGGCGCCACCACGGCGCCAGCCAACACCGGCAGCATGGTGCAAGCGGATGTGGCCACCAACGCGCTGATCATCCAAGCGCCCACGCCGGTGTTTCAACAACTCAAACGCGTGATCGACGCCTTGGACCAGCGCCGCGCACAGGTGCTGGTCGAGAGCTTGATCGTTGAAGTCGATGCATCCAAAGAAGCGCAATTTGGCATCCAATGGCAAAACCTGTGGGGCAACGCTGGCGGGCAAATCGGTGTGCTTGGCACCAACTTCGGCAGCACCAACAATTTGTTGTCGATCAGCCAAGGCAATGGCAACACCTTGCCCGGCCCTGGTTTGAACATCGGTCTGGGCCGCAGCATCAACGGCAGTCCGGTCATGACCGCACTGGCCAACTTTTTGCAATCCGATGGTGGCAGCAATATCTTGTCCAAGCCGTCGCTGTTGACCTTGGATAACGAAGAAGCCCGCATCGTGGTGGGCAAAAACGTGCCGTTTGTCACCGGCCAATACACCCACAACAACAGCGCCAACGGGGCGGTCAATCCCTTTCAAACCGTCGAGCGCAAAGACGTGGGGTTGACATTGAAAGTCAAGCCGCAAATCAGCGACTCGGGCACGGTCAAGCTCACGGTGTTTCAAGAGGTCTCCAGCATCGACAGTTCCAAAAAAACCACCGATGGCTTGATCACCAACAAACGCTCCATCGAATCGAACATCGTCATCGCCGATGGCGAGGTGGTGGTCTTGGGTGGCTTGTTGTCTGACGCATACGAAGACAGCAACCAGCAAGTCCCGGGCTTAGGGGACTTGCCTTTGATTGGTCGTTTGTTCAAAAGTGAAAGCCGCTCGCGCAACAAAAACAACCTGATGGTGTTTTTGCGGCCGGTGGTGGTGCGCGACGACGCCAGCGCGCAAGTGCTTTCGCACGGGCGTTACAAAGACATGCAGCAATTGCAAACCGATTCAGCCCAACCCGCCCTGCCCGGTTTGCCTGTGCCCAACGATTTGGCGTTGCCGCCATTGGCCCGCTGACCATGCGCCAGCGTCTGCCTTATGCGTTTGCGCGGCAACACCAGTTGCTGCTGGCAGATGACGGACAACATCTGACACTCTGGCACGGTGACAGCGTGTCTGCCAGCGCTTGGAGCGAGGTCTGGCGTTGCCACACCATTCACCGGTTTCAGCACGAAACCGCAGAAGCCTTGGCGCAACGCATCAGCGCCAGTTATGCCGATGCCGAATCCAGCGCGGCCTTGGTGATGAGCGAAGTCGAAGCCGAAGCCGATGTGGCGCGCATGATGCAAGCCTTGCCAGCCGTGGAAGATTTGCTGGCAGCGTCAGCGGACGCGCCGATCATTCGCATGCTCAATGCCTTGCTGATGCAAGCCGCTCGTGAAGGCGCCAGCGACATCCACATCGAAGCCAGTGAACGCCATTCCAGCGTGCGGTTTCGGGTCGATGGCCGCTTGCGCGACATCGTTCACCCACCACGCGGATTGCACGCGGCGTTGATCTCGCGGCTGAAAATCATGGCGGACCTGGACATTGCCGAAAAGCGACTGCCACAAGACGGGCGCATTTCTTTGCGGCTTGGACAACGTGCGATTGATGTGCGGGTGTCTACCTTGGCAGGCGTGTACGGTGAACGCGCGGTGTTGCGATTGCTCGACAAAAGCGACAGCCGTTTGAGCTTGCAAGCCGTGGGCATGCCCGCGCACACTTTGCAAAGGTTTGAACAATTGGTGCAACAACCGCACGGCATGGTGTTGGTGACCGGGCCCACGGGTTCAGGCAAAACCACCACCTTGTATGCCGCCTTGCAATTGCTCGACACCACGCAAACCAACATCATGACCGTGGAAGACCCGATCGAATATGAGCTCAGCGGCATCGGTCAAACCCAAGTCAACGCCAAAATCGGATTGGACTTTGCCAAAGCCTTGCGCGCGATCTTGCGGCAAGACCCGGACGTGATCATGGTGGGCGAAATCCGCGACCGTGAATCCGCGCAAATCGCGGTGCAAGCATCGCTCACCGGCCACTTGGTGTTGGCCACCTTGCACACCAACGACGCGGTCAGCGCCGTGACCCGCTTGACCGACATGGGCATCGAGCCGTTTTTGCTCAGTTCATCGTTGCTGGGTGTGTTGGCCCAACGTTTGGTGCGCAAACGCTGCATCAGTTGTCATGGCACGGGTTGCAAGCCATGTGGCCAAACCGGTTACCAAGGGCGCACCGGTATTTTTGAATTGTTGGTCACCGACACCCGCTTGTGCGAGCTGATTCATCGCCAAGCAGGCGAAAGCGAATTGCGCGACGCGGCGACACAAAGCGGCATGCGCAGCCTGCGCGATGACGGCCAGCGCTGGGTTGCCCAAGGCGTCACCTCGGCGCAAGAATTGTTGCGCGTGACCCGGGACTGAGCCCATGCCGACCTTCCGCTACCAAGCCTTGGATGCCAGTGGCCGGTGGGTGCAAGGCAAGTTGGAAGCCGTGTCCGAAAAATCCGTGCGCCATGCGTTGCGCCAACAAGCCCTGATCCCGCTGAAGGTCGATCTTTATCCAGGCCAACGCCATTGGCTGCGCAGTGAGATCGCATGGTGGCCGTCACGCGTGTTCAGCCACACCGCGTTGGTCATTTGGACCCAGCAATTGGCCAGTTTGGTGAGCGCGGGCTTGCCACTGGAACCCGCGCTCAGTGCACTGAGTGAACAAGCCGACAACGCCAAGCAAAGCGAGCTGACAAACCAACTGCGTGCCGAAGTCAATGCCGGTGCGCCGTTGGCACAAGCCCTGGCCATGCACCCGCGTGAGTTCAATGAACGCTATGTGGCGGTGATGCGCTCGGGTGAACAAACCGGTCAACTCGCGCAGGTGTTGCAACTGCTCGCCAACGATTTGCAAGCGCAGCACGAGATGCGCGCCAAGCTCTTGAGCGCATCGCTCTACCCCGCCATCGTGACCGGCGTGGCCTTGTTGATGGTGGTGTTTTTACTCACTTATGTGGTGCCCCAAGTGGCACAGGTGTTCACCAGCACGCAACGCCATTTGCCTGGTTTGACCGTGTTCATGCTGACGCTCAGCCACGGGGTGCAGGCCATGTGGGTCTGGGCGCTGCTGGCCTTGCTGCTGGTTGGTCTGCTGCTGCACTGGGGCAGGCGACACCGCTTGTTGCGCCAACGCATGGACGCTGCGCTGTTGCAACTGCCCGTGATCGGACGCCTGAGTTTGAATTACCACACCGCGCGTTTTGCCAGTACCTTGGCCTTGTTGGTCGGCGCTGGTGTGCCGATGTTGAAAGCCCTGCAAACCGCAGCACAGACCTTGTCGAATGCGGCTTTGCGTTTGCATGCCGAGCAATCCATCGACCTGGTGCGCGAAGGCGCGCCATTGGCCACGGCCTTGTCGCAAAACAACACCTTGCCGGGGTTACTGCCCATGTTTGCCCGCTTGGGCGAGCAAACCGGGCAATTGCCGCAGATGTTGCAACACGCCGCCGACCATTTGGGCAAGGACGTGCAGCGCCGCGCCCTGCAATTGGCCACCGTGTTGGAGCCACTGCTGATTGTTACCATGGGGGCAGTGGTGATGCTGATCGTGTTGGCGGTCATGTTGCCCCTCATTCAACTCAATCAGTTCGTGCGATGAAAGTGACCCATGGCAAGTACGCTGGACGGCAAATTGGTGGTGGCCATCTCCTCTCGGGCCTTGTTCGATTTTGAAGAAGAAAACCAGGTCTTCGAACAAAACGATGACCGCGCCTACATGGATTTGCAACTCCAGCGACTGGAGCAACCCGCGCCGCCGGGCGTGGCTTTTTCCTTGGTCAAAAAACTGTTGGCCTTCAACCGCCCGAACGACGCGCGCGTCGAAGTGGTCATCTTGTCGCGCAACGACCCGGTCAGCGGCATGCGGGTGTTTCGTTCAGCACAACACTATGGCTTGGACATTCAACGCGGCAGTTTCACCCGTGGGCAACCGCCTTGGCGTTACCTCAAACCGCTGAACGCCAACTTGTTTTTGTCTGCGCATTTGAGCGATGTTCGCGCAGCGCTCGATGCTGGCGTGCCTGCCGCGCAGGTCTATCCTCATTCGGCACACGCGTCTGAAGCCCACCCGCATGAAGTGCGCATTGCGTTTGACGGCGACGCGGTGTTGTTCAGCGACGAGGCCGAGCAGGTGTTTCAGTCGCAAGGGCTGAATGCGTTTCAACAACATGAAAAAGACAAAGCGGCACAGCCCTTGTCAGACGGCCCGTTCAAACCGCTGCTGGTGGCATTGCATCGCTTGCAACAAGAAGGCACCTCGGCCATCCGCATTCGCACTGCTTTGGTCACCGCGCGCAGCGCACCGGCGCATGAGCGCGCCATTCGCACCTTGATGCAATGGAACATCCAAGTGGACGAAGCCATGTTTTTGGGTGGCTTGGCCAAAGGCGAGTTTTTGCGCGAATTCGAGCCCGATTTCTTCTTTGACGACCAGACCGGGCACATCGAATCGGCCGCCCGCCATGTGCCTTCCGGCCACGTGGCCAGCGGGGTGCAAAATACACGTTTGCCAAAAGATTGAAGTTTTATGCGAATTTTTAACCCCTTACGCTCTATTTGGCGCAAGACACGCGTACACCTTGGCAAGGTTTGGGCGCTGTCCTTGCCTTATTTCCGGTCCGAGGAACGCTGGTCGGCACGCTTTTTGTTGCTGGCATGCATTGGACTGAATTTAGGCATGGTGTATGTGCTGGTGCTCTTGAACGAGTGGAACCGGGTTTTTTACGATGCTTTGCAAAACCGCGACGAAGCGGTGTTTTGGGAACAACTCAAGGTGTTTGGCATGCTGGCTACCGCGTTCATCGTGGTGGCGGTTTACCGTTTTTACCTCACGCAGTTGCTGGAAATTCGCTGGCGCGCTTGGATGACCCGCGATTTCCTGACCCGCTGGACCACGCACCAAATTTTTTACCAAATTGAATTGCGCCAAACCCACGGATTGGGCGACAACCTGAACGGCGCGGACAACCCTGACCAACGGATGCAAGAGGACATCAAAATGTTCACAGAGCAAACCGTCGGGCTCAGCATGGGCTTGCTGGACGCGCTGGTCACGCTCGGCAGTTTTGTCGGCATCTTGTGGGTGATGTCGGGCGGCTTCAGTTTTGAATACCAAGGCGCGGAATACATCATCCCCGGCTTCATGGTGTGGATGGCCTTGTTGTACTCGGTCGGTGGCAGTGTCATCGGCCATTTTCTGGGTCGCCGCATGGCGCCGTTGAATTTCGCCCAACAACGGCTTGAAGCCGATTTCCGTCACCATTTGATACGGGTACGCGAATACAGCGAAGCCATCGCCATGGACCGTGGTGCCGCTTACGAAAACCAATCGCTGCAAAAACGCTTTGTGCAAGTGGTGGCCAATTTCAAAACCTTGCTCAAAGTCCAAAAGCGCTTCACTTGGTTCAGCGCCGGTTATGGGCAAGCTGCTGTCGTGTTTCCCTTTTTGGTGGCTGCGCCGCGCTACTTTGCCGGCACCATACAACTGGGTGAATTGATGCAGATTTCCTCTGCGTTTGGCCGGGTGCAAGACGCGCTGAGTTGGATCATCAGCAACTACAGCACGTTGGCCGCATGGTCTGCCACCACCCACCGCTTGAGTGTGTTCTCCATGCAAATGGAAACGCTGCGCGCCATCTCATTTGCCGTGGTGCAACCCTTGGGGCCAGACAGCCCGTCGGCCACCGAACTCAAAACCTCGGCCTTGACCATCACTTTGCCTGACCGCACGGTGCTGCTGGACGACGTGGTGCTGCAAGTGCGCGCAGGCGATTCGGTGCTGATTCGCGGTCCCTCGGGCAGTGGCAAATCCACGTTGCTGCGGGTATTGGCTGGCATTTGGCCGTATGTGCGCGGTTGGGATGCCAAACACCAACCCTTGCCGATATCGCAAGCCGTGGTGCTGCCTTCCAACGCGGTGTTCATCCCGCAGCGACCGTATTTCCCCGAAGGCACGCTGCGCCACGCGCTGGCCTACCCCAGTGCTGACAACGACTACACCGACGAACAATTGAAACAGGCGCTGGAACATGCGTTGCTGCCGCAACTGTGTTCGCAATTGGATGTGGCTGGTCAATGGAACCAACAGTTGTCCGGTGGTGAAGCCCAACGCTTGGCCATGGCAAGGGTGTTTTTAAAGCAACCCAGTTGGGTGTTTGCCGATGAGGCCACCAGCGCGCTCGACGAGGTCACTGAAAAAGTCATTTACGAACGCTTGCTGCACATGGTCATGCGCCAAGGCGGCGCCTTGGTCTCGGTGGCACACCGACCCAGTGTGGCGGCTTACCACCAGCGTTTATGGCAACTGGTGAATGTGAACGAAGGCAGCATCAAGAGCCATGTGCTGCAAGTCAGCCATTGACCGCTGACCCATTCTCTTTCAATGCGCAGGCTCAAGCTTGTCCGGCTTGGGCCGATCTTGTCTGTGCGATGGGTAAACACACTGTTTTCAGACCGTCCTCGCTCATAGCCCTGGTGTTAAGGGCGCGCCCTTGTGGCGCCGGGGACGGTCGCCTTTTTGGGGTCAGTGCCAATCGTTCAATCGTCAGACGGCTTCATGCGCATTTCAGCCGCGCGGGCATGTGCCTGCAGCCCTTCACCGTGCGCCAATACCGATGCAATCTGACCCAACATGTTGGCACCTTGGGCTGACACCTCGATCAGGCTGCTGCGCTTTTGGAAGTCGTACACGCCCAAGGGCGAGGAAAACCGTGCGGTGCCACTGGTCGGCAACACATGGTTCGGGCCAGCGCAATAGTCACCCAAACTCTCGCTGGTGAATGCGCCCAGAAAAATGGCACCCGCGTGAACCAGCAACGGTTCCCAACGATGGGGTTCGCTGCTGCTGACCTCCAAATGCTCAGGCGCGATGCGGTTGCTGATGGCGCAGGCTTCGGACATGTCGCGTGTTTGAATCAACGCGCCTCTGCCATTCAGGGACGCGGCGATGATGTCGCGGCGCGGCATCTCTGGCAACAAGCGTTCCATCGCGGCCTGCACGTCATCCAAATAGTCCGCATGCGGACACAACAAGATGCTTTGCGCCAATTCGTCATGCTCGGCCTGGCTGAACAAGTCCATGGCCACCCAGTCGGCAGGCGTGCTGCCATCGGCGAGCACCAAAATTTCCGAAGGCCCGGCGATCATGTCGATGCCCACCGTGCCAAATACCCGACGCTTGGCCGCGGCCACATACGCGTTGCCTGGGCCCGTGATTTTGTCCACACGTGGCACGCTGGCAGTGCCATAGGCCAATGCCGCGACGGCTTGCGCACCGCCAATGGTGAAAGCGCGACTGACGCCCGCGACATACGCGGCTGCCAGCACCAAGTCGTTGCGCTCACCGCGCGTGGCGGGTGTGCCACTGCCAGCAACACCCCCCGTGGCCACGCTGCCGCGCACGGGTGTGGGCACCACCATGATGATCTCACCCACACCGGCCACGTGTGCGGGAATGGCGTTCATCAACAAGCTTGACGGATAAGCCGCTTTGCCGCCGGGGACGTAAATGCCCGCGCGGTCCAAGGGCGTGACTTTTTGACCCAGCAGACTGCCCTGTGCATCGCGGTATTGCCAACTTTCACCGCAGGCTTTTTTTTGCGCCTCGTGGTAAGTGCGTATGCGTGCGGCAGCCTCTTGCAAACCGCGTTTTTGGGCACCGGGCAAACCGTCGAAGGCGGTTTTGAAATCGTGTGGGTGCAACTCCAACGCCGCCATGCTGTCGGCTTGCAAGCCATCAAAACGCGCGGTGTAGTCCAGCACCGCCGCGTCACCGCGCTGTTTGACATCGGCCAAGATGTCAGCCACACGTTGTTCAATGGCCGCATCGGTATCGGCCGACCAATGCAAGCGTTGCTGAAACAACGTTTCAAAATCAGCTTGCGTGGTGGACAGGCGCAACGGACGCAGGTTCATGGGCAGCTCGCTGTTCTTCAAGCCGCCAAGCGCGTCGCAGTGGCGCGATCGAATGCGTCGATCAAATGGCGAATGGCCGGGGTTTTGAGTTTGAGCGAGGCTTGGTTGACCACCAAACGCGAGCTGATGTCCATGATGCGCTCAACCTCCAACAAGTGATTGGCTTTGAGTGTGCTGCCCGTGGACACCAAATCGACAATGGCGTCGGCCATGCCAGTGAGCGGCGCGAGTTCCATGCTGCCGTACAACTTCACCAAGTCCACGTGCACGCCTTTGGCCGCAAAAAAATCTCTGGCAATCGCCACATATTTGGTGGCCACGCGCAAGCGTGCACCTTGTTGCACCGCGGCCGCGTAATCAAAGCCTTGCGGCACGGCCACGCTCATGCGGCATTTGGCGATTTGCAAATCCAGCGGTTGGTACAGCCCCGCGCTGCCGTGCTCGATCAAGGTGTCCAGACCAGCCACGCCCATGTCGGCGCCGCCGTATTCAACGTAAGTGGGGACATCAGACGCACGCACGAGCACGACGCGCAACTGTTCGTTGTTGGTCGGCAGTATCAACTTGCGCGATTTCTCCGGGTCTTCCAACACGGTAATGCCTGCGGCTTGCAGCAAAGGCAGTGTTTCGTCAAATATGCGTCCCTTGGACAGCGCCAGCGTGATGCTCATCGGATTCTTTCGATGTCCGCGCCGAGGGCGCGAAGTTTGTCTTCCATGCGATCGTAGCCTCGGTCCAGATGGTAAATCCTGTCGACCAGCGTTTCGCCTGAGGCCACCAAGCCGGCAATCACCAAGCTGGCAGAGGCACGCAAATCGGTGGCCATGACCGTGGCACCTGACAAGCGGGGCACACCCTCGACCATGGCGACTTTGCCATCGATGCTGATGTGCGCGCCCAAACGAAGCAACTCGTTGACGTGCATGAAGCGGTTTTCAAAAATGGTTTCGGTGACTTTGGCGCTGCCTTTTGCCACCGCGTTGAGCACCATGAATTGCGCTTGCATGTCGGTGGGAAAGCCGGGGTATTCGGTGGTGCGAAAACTTTGCGCCTTCAAATGACTGTGCGCTGGCGAGCTGGCTCGCACACGCAAACCGCCGTCCATGGCGTCAATCTGTGCACCGGCGTCGCGCAATTTGTCGATGACCGCTTCCAAATGGTCGCCCCGCGCATGCCGCAACACCACATCGCCACCGGTGGCCGCCACCGCGCACAAAAACGTGCCGGCTTCAATCCGGTCCGACACCACTTGGTGGCGCGCACCGTGCAAAACATCCACGCCTTGGATGTGAATACGGCTGCTGCCGTGGCCGCTGATGCGCGCACCCATGGCGATCAGCAATTCGGCCAGATCGGGAATCTCGGGTTCTTGGGCGGCGTTCTCCAAGACAGTGTCGCCGTGGGCCAAACACGCGGCCATCAACAAATTTTCGGTGCCGGTGACCGTGACCATGTCAGTGGCAATTCGCGCCCCTTGGAGCCGGGTCAGCCCGGGCTTCAAGCGCGCCACCATGTAACCTTGTTCGACATCAATCACCGCGCCCATGGCTTGCAAGCCTTTGATGTGCTGGTCGACTGGTCGACTGCCAATCGCACACCCGCCCGGCAAGGACACCTTGGCATGGCCAAAACGCGCCAACAAAGGGCCCAATGCCAACACCGATGCGCGCATGGTTTTGACCAGTTCGTAGGGCGCTTCTTTGGTGTGCAGGTCGGCGGCATTGAGCACCAGTTCGCCGTTGTCTTGGCGGGTGGCCACCACACCCATGTGCCGGATCAGTTTCAACATGGTGCCGACGTCTTGCAATTGCGGCACGTTGGACAAGGTCACAGTGTCAGCGGTCAGCAGCGCGGCGCACAGTTCGGGCAATGCGGCGTTTTTGGCGCCAGCGATGGCCACCTCACCCTGCAATGCGTGTCCGCCGCGAATCCGTAATTTGTCCATGGGTGATTGACCGCAGGCCGCTCAGGCCTGCGCCTTCCATTCGCTCGGCGTGAAGGTTTTCATCGACAGCGCATGCACTTCGTCGGTGGCCATTTTGTCGCCGAGCGTGCCATACACCAACTGGTGACGCTGAATCAATCGCAAGCCCTCAAACCGCTCGGAAACGATGGTGCCAAACCAGTGGCGACCGTCGCCTTCGACATGGACATGGTCACACGGCAACCCGGTGGCAATCAATTGCTCGATCTGTTGTGCGTTCATGGATCACCCCCGAATTTTGTAACCGATGCGCAGCAAATGCAGCGCAATCGCAGCCACCAACAGATTGGCGCCACCGACCAATGCCAAACTGGTCCAAGGCGACACGTCGCTGACACCGAAAAAGCCATAGCGAAAACCATCGATCATGTAGAAGAACGGATTGAAATGGCTGACCTGCTGCCAAAACGGCGGCAGCGAATGGATGGAATAAAACACGCCGCTCAAAAATGTCATGGGCGTGATGAGGAAATTTTGGAAGGACGACATTTGGTCAAATTTGTCGGCCCACAAACCGGCAATCAACCCCAAGGTGCCCAGCATGGACGCACCCAACAGCGCAAACACCACAATCCATGCGGGTGACACGGCACTCAGGGGTGCAAACCACATGGTGACCAGCAGCACACCCAGGCCAACCGCAAACCCACGCACCACCGCTGCCAGCACATAGGCCGCAAACCAACTCCAGTGGCCCAGCGGTGTGAGCAAAATGAACACCAAGTTGCCCATCATTTTGCTTTGCACCATCGACGATGAACTGTTGGCGAACGCGTTTTGCAACACGCTCATCATCACCAAACCGGGCAACAAAAACGAGGTGTAGCCGACATTGTCGTAAACCGTGACACGGCCCTCGAGCAAATGCCCAAAAATCAACATGTAAAGCAAGGCTGTGAGCACCGGTGCGGCAATGGTTTGCGCGCTGACTTTCCAAAACCGCAGCACTTCTTTGTAAAACAACGCGCGCCAGCCGGTCATGCCGATGCCCCCATGACGTCCAAAAACACATCTTCCAAATCGGCTTTGCGAATTTCCACGTCTTGTGCCACCAAACCAGCACTGCGCACCGCCGCCAAACAGTGTTCGATTTGTGCGGCGTCGTTGGCGGGGAATTGCACGATGCGTCCCGTGACCCTGGCTTGCGCAGCCAATGCCGGCGGGAGTTGCGCATCGAGTTTGAAACGCAAGACATTGCTCGAGGCGTTCTTGAGCAAACTGCTGGTGTTGTCCAACGCCACCACCTTGCCGTTTTTCAGCATGGCAATCCGACCACACAAAGCTTCGGCTTCTTCCAAGTAATGCGTGGTCAACAACACGGTGTGTCCTTCGCGGTTGAGCCGTGCTATGAATTGCCACAAGGTTTGTCGAAGCTCGACATCCACACCTGCGGTGGGTTCGTCCAACACAATGACGGGCGGTTTGTGCACCAACGCTTGGGCGACCAAGACACGGCGCTTCATGCCGCCCGAGAGTTGGCGCATGTTGTGGTTGGCTTTGTCGGCCAAGCCAAGGTTGTCCAGCAGTTCATCGATCCACTGCCCATTGTGGTTGACGCCAAAGTAGCCAGATTGAAACACCAAGGCTTCGCGCACGGTGAAAAATGGGTCAAACACCAATTCTTGTGGCACCACGCCCAAAAGTTTGCGGACTTGCTGCGATTGGGTTTGCACATCCAGATCATGCACGCGGATATGGCCGCTGCTGGACTTTAAGAGGCCGGCCAATATGCTGATCAATGTGGTTTTGCCGGCGCCATTGGGTCCGAGCAAGCCGAAAAATTCGCCCGATTGAATGTCAAACGACACCTGATCCAATGCGGTGAACGTGCCACGGGCATTGGTGAATGTTTTGGAGACAGATTGAAAGGAGATGGCAGCCATGGCAAGCTGGCTATTCTAAGGGCTAGGCCCTGAGCGAAAGTTGGGCTGTCAGTGCGTGGTCGCCGGGGTGGGAGGGTCAGACAAAATGGCTGACACGCCATAGAGCTTGGCCAGTTGCAATGCGCGCGGCGGCAAACCAACGATGTGCAACCTCAGCGAACGTTGTGAGGCCGTGCGGCACGCGCCAATCAACACGGCCAGTGCCGATGAATCAAACTGGTTCAATGCAGAAGCGTCCACCACGCAAGCACTGTTGGCAGACGACATGGCGGCTTCGATCTGCTGTGCCACCTTGGCCGCCTGTGCATGCGTCAAGGAGGCGGGCAAAGCGAAATCAGATGAAGCGGTCATTTGCGGTTATTGGTTTTGTTGCGTTCACTCAGTGTCGCGATCAAGCCGTCAATGCCTTTGGCGTTGATTTCCTGAGAGAACTGGGTGCGGTAGTTGTCCACCAGCCAAATACCCAAAATGTTGAAGTTGTAAATGCGCCAACCCGAATCGGCATCCGGTGTTTTTTCCAAACGGTAATCGATGGGAATGGGTTCAGCGCCACCGCGAATTTCAGAGCGCACCACCACCTCACTGTCACTGGAAGCTTGGCGCAAGGGTTTGACCACGATGGTGGAGTTGTCCTTGATCTGTGACAACGCGCCTGAGTAACTGCGCATCAGCAGCAACTTGAACTCTTCTTGCAAGCGCTTTTGCTGCTCGGGCGTGGCCTGACGCCATGCGGGGCCGACGGCGGCAGCCGTCATGCGCTGAAAGTTGATGTAGGGCTTGAGTTTGGTGTCCAGCACGGCACCGATTTTTTGCAAATCGCCTGCCTTGAGCGCCGGGTCCTTGCGCACCATGTCGAGCAATTCGTTGGTGAGTTGCTGCATGAACTGGTCCGGGGCTTGTTGGGCTGTTGCCACGCCAGACAAACCGAGCGCGAGGGCAAGGGTGGCCAGCCATTGCATGAGAAACCGGGAAGAGGCAAATGTCAGAGTGTTCATATCCAAAAGACAAGCGTCATTGAACGCCTATTATTGGTCATTTCTCATGCCATCGTCGCCGTCATCACCATCACTGCTGTTGGGTTTTCTTTGGGTGGCTGCTTTTCGGCGTTGCAAATAGGCGTCGCGCGTGAAAGCGTACTTGTCCAGCGCCACTTCATTGAAATTTTTGTCCATGCCCACAAAACCCGCGCGTTTGTCGACCAAACGCAAGGCGGAACCGCCATAGCGCAAACCGACAGCATCCACCTGTGTACGCCATAAGTCGTAACGGTTGTCGACAGCAAAACCCGCGGTGTCGCGCACGGTGGAAGGTCCCAGCAACGGCAGCACCAGATACGGTCCGGGGGACACGCCCCAATAGCCCAAGGTCTGACCGAAATCGGCAGTGTGCCGTTGGATGCCGACCATGGTGGCCACGTCAAACAAGCCATAAATGCCAAACACGCTGTTGACCGCCACGCGCAAACCGGTTTCGGCGGTCTCCATGGGTTTGGCCTGTAAGCCATTGTTCAAGGTGGACCAGATGTCTTTCAAATTGCCAAAAAAATTGTTCACGCCTTTTTGCACAAAGTCTGGCGTGTTGTTCTTGTAGCCGACCGCCACGGGCCGCAACACGCTTTCGTCCACTTTGTCGTTGAAATCATTGATGCGCCGATTGGCGGCTTCAAACGGGTCTTGCGGGTTGGCCGGCTTGTGGGTCGCGCATGCCGCCTGCGTCAGCAAAGCCAGCATGGCCAGGACACACATCCACCGGCGTGACAAGGACATGGTCAGTTACCCGCTGCAGGGGCACTGCCTGCATCCGAAGCTTTGTTGTAGAGGAAGCGGCTGATCAAGTTTTCAAGCACCACGGCAGACTGGGTGGATTGCACTTTGTCGCCTGGCGCCAAATTGGCAATGTCCGAGCCTGCTTCAATGCCGATGTATTGCTCGCCCAATAAACCACTGGTGAGGATCTTCAAGGAACTGTCCTTGGGAAACTGGTAGCGAACATCCATGGCCAGCACAACATTCGCTTGAAAGGATTTGTCATCAAAGCGGATGTCTTGCACCCGCCCCACCACCACGCCTGCGCTTTTCACTGCCGCTTGTTTTTTCAGGCCGCCAATGTTGTCAAACAAGGCGTTGATCTCGTAGGTTTTTTGCCAACTGATGGACAACAAATTGGCTGACTGCATGGCCAAAAACAACAAGGCCGCCGCGCCGATCACCACCAGCAATCCCACCCAGACATCCGTATTCGAGCGTTGCATTCCCTTGTTCCTTTTTCAAAGCTTGAACATCAGTGCGGTCAAGACAAAGTCCAGCGCCAGCACGGTCAACGAGGCCATCACCACGGTGCGGGTGGTGGCACGCGCCACGCCTTCTGGGGTGGCCTGCGCCTCGAACCCTTGTCGCAGGGCAATGAAGCTCACGGTCAGACCAAACACCACGGTTTTGATAAAGCCGTTGCCGACATCCGACCAGACATCCACGCCCTCTTGCATTTGACCCCAAAACGAACCGGCGTCCACGCCAATCATCACCACACCGACCAACCAACCACCCACAATACCTACCGCGCTGAACACCGTGCCCAAAATTGGCATGACCAACACGCCCGCCCAAAACCGTGGCGCCAGTATGCGAGACACCGGATCAATCGCCATCATTTCCATGGCGCTCAGTTGTTCGCCGGCTTTCATCAACCCGATCTCGGCGGTGAGCGATGTGCCAGCACGGCCGGTGAACAGCAGCGCAGACACCACCGGCCCGAGTTCACGCACCAAACTCAGCGCCACCAACAAGCCGAGAGCCGACGCGGACCCAAATCGCTGCAAGGTGTTGTAGCCCTGCAAAGCCAACACAAAACCAACAAACAAACCCGACACTGCAATGATGGCCAACGAGTGGTTGCCCAAAAAATGCATTTGGTCGCGCACCAAGCCAAAGCGTCGCAAACAAGATGGCCCCAGCCAAATCAAACGCATGAACAGCGTGGCGGCGTGTCCGACATCGGCCAGCCACTGTCTGACCCAGGCACCGATGTGAGCGAGCATCGACGTCATGGTTGCGGTCCCCCCGAGTGGGTGAGCCCGAAATCTTCACGGGCATCCGTGGCGGGGTAATGAAAACGCACGGGCCCGTCTGGGGCCGCCGTCACAAACTGCTGCACCAACGGGTCGCTGCTGGCACGGACTTGTTCGGGCGTGCCTTGGGCGGCAATCCGCCCATTGGCCAAGATCACCACCTGGTCTGCGATGTGAAAAGTTTCTTCCAAATCGTGCGAGACCACGATGCTGGTCAAGCCCAAGGTGTCGTTGAGTTGCCGTATCAGACGCGCTGCCGTGCCCAAGGAAATCGGGTCTAGACCGGCAAACGGCTCGTCATACATCATCAATTCGGGGTCCAACACCATGGCCCGGGCCAAGGCCACGCGCCTGGCCATGCCGCCGGAAATTTGGCTGGGCATCAAGTCGCGTGCACCGCGCAAGCCGACCGCTTGTAATTTCATCAAGACAATGTCGCGCACCATGCCAGGCGGCAATGCCGTGTGTTCACGCAATGGAAATGCCACGTTGTCAAACACACTCATGTCGGTGAACAAGGCGCCGAATTGGAACAACATGCCCATGCGCCGACGCGCTTGGTACAGCGCTTCGCGGTTGCAAGCGCCGATGTCGGTCTGGTCAAACCACACCCGCCCTGAATTGGCACGGTATTGACCGCCAATGAGTCTCAACACGGTGGTTTTGCCGCCGCCAGAAGCGCCCATCAACGCGGTGACCTTGCCTTTGGGAATGTTCAAGGTCACGCCTTCGAGCACCGGCCGTTCACCGTAACCGAAATGCACATCCTCTAGCTGGATCAATGGTGTGACAAGGGGTGGCATGTGACTTTAAGGCGGAAGCCGGTGAATGTGTCGGTCATTCTAAGCAGCCCGCCGGTTAACGCGGCAGTTCACTCTCGCCCATCAAAAACTGGTCGATGGTTCGGGCAGCCTGACGACCTTCGCGAATGGCCCAGACCACCAGCGATTGGCCGCGCCGCATGTCACCCGCGGCAAACACCTTGGGCACATTGGTGATGTAACCACTGCCCTCTTCGGTGTGTGCCTTGGCGTTACCGCGCGCGTCTTTGTCAATGCCAAATGCATCGAGCACAGTGGCCACCGGATTGACAAAGCCCATGGCCAACAGCACCAAGTCTGCGCGGTGGATTTTTTCCGTGCCGGGGATTTCTGTCAGCTTGCCGTCTTTCATTTCGACATGCACGGTTTTCAAACCGGTGAGCTTGCCGTTCTCACCCATGAATTCTTTGGTGGAAATGGCGAACTCGCGTTCACAACCCTCTTCGTGGCTGGAACTGGTGCGCAGTTTCAGCGGCCAATAAGGCCACACCAAAGGCTTGTCCTCGTGCTCGGGCGGTTGAGGCATGACTTCAAACTGGGTCACTTGGGCAGCGCCGTGACGGTTGGAAGTGCCCACGCAATCTGAACCGGTGTCGCCCCCACCGATGACGATGACGTGTTTGCCGTCGGCACGCAGTTGGCCTTTCAAAGGGTCGCCCGCGTTGACTTTGTTTTGCTGCGGCAAAAATTCCATGGCGAAATGCGCGCCCTGCAAGTCGCGGCCCGGCACAGGCAGGTCACGCGATTGCTCTGAACCACCGGTCAACAACACCGCGTCAAATTCTTTTTTCAATTGGTCAGCGGTGACCGTGTCTTTGGCCCAGTTGGTGACTTTGCTGTCCTTGGGCCATGCGCCGACCAGCACACCGGTTTTGAACACCACGCCCTCGGCTTGCATCTGCTCGACGCGGCGGTCAATGTGCGACTTTTCCATTTTGAAATCAGGGATGCCATAGCGCAACAAACCGCCGACGCGGTCGTTCTTTTCAAACACGGTGACCAAATGGCCGACCCGCGCGAGTTGTTGAGCGGCAGCCAAACCAGCGGGGCCCGAGCCCACGACGGCCACTTTTTTGCCTGTCTTTTTCGCGGGTGGCAGCGGTTTGACCCAGCCCTCAGCCCAGCCTTTGTCAATGATCGCGTGTTCGATGGACTTGATGCCGACCGCGTCGTCATTGACATTCAAGGTGCAAGCGGCCTCGCAGGGTGCGGGACAAATGCGGCCGGTGAATTCAGGAAAGTTGTTGGTGCTGTGCAAAACCGTGAGCGCGTTTTGCCAGTCGTTGTTGAACACCAAGTCGTTGAAATCGGGAATGATGTTGTTGACTGGGCAACCGCTGTTGCAAAACGGCGTGCCGCAATCCATGCATCGCGCGCTTTGTGTTTTGGCTTGGTCAGTGGTCAAGCCAATGACAAATTCCTTGTAATGCTTCAAACGCTCGGGCACGGGTTTGTAACCCTCTTCAATGCGTTCGAACTCCATGAATCCAGTGATTTTTCCCATGATGTGTCCTGTGTGTTCGGCTTAAGACTTGACAGCGGCTTTGTTGGCTTTGGCGGGCGTGGCGGATGTCGCGCCTGCCGTGGCTGCCATGTCGCTCAAAGCGCGTTTGTATTCGTTGGGGAAGACCTTGACAAACTTGGCCCTGGCCTCTGACCAACTGTCCAACAAAGCGCGAGCACGTTTGGAGCCGGTCCAGCGGTGGTGGTCTTCCAGCAGCTTTTTCAATTGGGCGTCGTCAGATTGGCCGCGGTGCCACAAGGCGGGCGACATGCTGTCAGCTTGATCTTTGTCTGACAACACTTTCTCTAAACTCACCATCGCCGTGTTGCAACGCTCGGCAAACAAACCGTCTTCGTCGTACACATAGGCAATGCCGCCGCTCATGCCAGCCGCGAAGTTGCGGCCTGTGGCGCCAAGCACCGCCACCGTGCCGCCGGTCATGTATTCGCAACCATGGTCGCCCGTGCCTTCGACCACCGCGGTGGCGCCGGACAAGCGCACGGCAAACCGTTCACCGGCCACACCGCTGAAAAATGCTTCGCCGCTGGTTGCGCCATAGAGCACGGTGTTGCCGACGATGGTGTTGCTGGTGGCTTCGCCCCGGAAATCGATGCTTGGTCGCACCACCACGCGGCCACCGGACAAACCTTTGCCCGTGTAGTCATTGGCGTCGCCAATCAAATACAGCGTGATGCCTTTGGCCAAGAACGCACCAAACGATTGGCCACCCGTGCCTTCGAGCTGAATGCGCAAAGTGTCGTCGGGCAAGCCCTCGGGACGCACCTGTGTCAATGCGCCTGACAACATCGCCCCGACCGAGCGGTTGACGTTGCGGGCCACTTCCATGAACTGCACTTTCTCGCCCTTGTCGATGGCGGCGCGGCTTTTCTCGATCAGCACTTGGTCCAAGGCTTTTTCCAAGCCGTGGTCTTGCGTGGCCACATGGAACAGCGGTGTGCCCACAGGGACTGGCGGCTGCGCCAACAACCGGCTGAAGTCCAAGCCACGCGCTTTCCAGTGCTCGACCCCTTTTTTCATGTCCAGCAAATCAGCGCGGCCAATCATGTCATCAAAGCGTGCAATGCCCAGTTGCGCCATGATGTGACGCACTTCTTCTGCGATGAAAAAGAAATAATTGACCACGTGCTCGGGTTTGCCTGCAAATTTTTTGCGAAGCACCGGGTCTTGCGTGGCCACGCCCACCGGGCAGGTGTTCAAGTGGCATTTGCGCATCATGATGCAACCTTCAACCACCAATGGCGCCGTGGCAAAACCGAATTCATCAGCACCAAGCAAAGCACCGATCGCGACATCGCGGCCGGTTTTCATTTGGCCATCGGTTTGCACCCGAATGCGTCCACGCAAGCCGTTGAGCACCAAGGTTTGCTGGGTTTCAGCCAAACCGATTTCCCAAGGACTGCCGGCATGTTTGATGGAGGACCAAGGTGAGGCGCCGGTGCCGCCGTCGTGTCCGGCAATCACCACATGGTCGGCTTTGCACTTGGCCACACCAGCGGCCACCGTGCCCACACCCACTTCTGACACCAACTTCACGCTGACATCGGCATGCGGCGCGACATTTTTCAAATCGTGAATCAGTTGTGCCAAATCTTCG
>JACCDP010835902.1_pt1 | contig 23513 bp, 44 predicted proteins | sample 7445841 | NCBI WGS metagenome assembly JACCDP01 (sample SAMN15323441, study PRJNA562643) | freshwater metagenome | isolation source: river surface water | place: USA:Blue River Watershed | collected 2017-08-17
CCGCCGCCCATTGTGTTAAAGCAATTACAGCCCTGAACCACAATGTCAAACTCACCTGCTTCTGCTAGGTCCAGTAGATTGCCCGTTTTATGAATCAACATACTTTTTCCTAAGTTTTCCCATTCCTCATCAGACATATCTTCGAGTCGTTTAGCATACCCGTCAATGAATGCGTCTACGTCTTTCATTTTTGATCCTTGTCGACTACTGCGGTGCAGATACTCTGCCATTTTTCTACATCTTCAACATCCGGGCCAAACTGTGCGCCGTACATTAGGCCAACGTCTTGATTAAGCAGTTCTCGTCCTGTAGCAGATTCAACTACACGCAGATTGCCTCCGCGCTTGTTAATGCGAACAACGGAACAAGTATATTTGCCGTCAAGTTCTGCAGACCAAATTGTGTCAATCTTAGGGAAGTCGACAGGGTTATTTGTGTTTGTGTAATGTGTCATTTTATGCACCTAGAAAATGTTGAATGATTTCGTAGTGATCTTCAAAGCATTCTTCACTACGAACTTCTGCAATAGGAACCCAGCGAGCCTTATCAGCATCGTCGCTACCTTTTACCTTAGGAAGGTCACCGTCGGGTAGTTGGATGTGGAAGGCATGGGTAATGATCCGTCCACGTGGGCTACGATCAATAGCGTCGAAAACACGACTGCGAACAATACTGCCACGCAGTACAGGAGCAGGGACTTTAATTCCGGTTTCTTCACGAAGTTCTCTAATTGCGGCATCTTCTACACTCTTATCAGTATTTGCATTAACATAACCTCCGGGCAATGCCCAAAGACCTTTGCCGGGTTCGGCACGACGACGAATCATTAGCACATGGCCTGACTGGATTACAACACTATCGGCAGTACTAAAGATAGGAGGATAAGGAAGTGAAGCATATTGTTTCTTGTAGTTTGCAACAAACTCACGCTCACGGATAATTTGTTCATATTCTGGTGTTTCTTTAAATTGCATCAAGAAGTCAAATGTACTTTCCGGTACGACACCTTTGATGAAACTCATATTAACATCGCGCTTGAAGTACAGATCGCGAATGTTAACGGCGCTCAAAAACTCAATAAGTTTTACATCTTCATAACCCCATTGTGGGAACATGTCAAGGTAGAATGAACTGTCATCTTTCTTGTGACCAATGATGCCAACTCCTGCCCCGCCAAGTACTCGATACTTGCTAACAATGCCTTGCACACGAACTGCCCAGGCTTGGTCGTTATAAATGGTATCGATGTTTTCTTCGACGTAGATACGCATACTAAGACCATGTGTTGCGGCCTTAATCATACGTTCACGTTCTTGACTGGTAAATGGGTTCTTGTAGGTGCGTGGCTGTTTCCCAGAACCTGTGATAATCACCAACTGATCAGTTAGTGCTGTGGCTCGCTTGATAATCTCAAGGTGAGCGTTGTGTAAGGGTTGAAAGCGTCCAATGAGGACAAGGGTATCGTATTTTTTAGACATTCAAAAATCCTTTGAATAATGTACGCAAAAAGTCTATCTCTTTGCTGTATGTATTTAGTATAACACACCCCGAAGGGTGTGTAAAGTGATTTTGGTTATCTTACTGCACCAACATAATCAGCACGTACATACCAATCTGGTGCTTCTTTCAGGTTGTTATGTGTTAGGTTGTAGTCAATAGCGGCTTGGCGTGCTTCTGCTTCGTTGTCAAAGTACCAAGTATCCCAAGGCTTAGATCCCCAACCACGTTCATATTCAGTTAGCTCTACACGGAAAGCAACTACATTGGGCTTTTCAATTCTGGGCATTTTGGGCTCCTTTCTATTTACTGTACTTACAGTATAAGCCCAAAATGGTAAAAAGTCAAGAGATCAATGTTTAATTTGACTCCAAACTTTTTGACGAATTTGATTTTGTAATGTTGCAGGCAAATGTACATAATCAAGTTCTTCGCTCATCTTACGACCATTCTTAAATGCCCAATCGAAGAATTTGATAACTTCTTGGCTGGCTTTCTTATCAGCAGGCTCTTTGTACATGATGATGAAACTTGCCGAACTCACTGGCCAAGCATTGGGATTCTTTTGATCCACAATGCTGAGTCCCATACCAGGAACTGAGAACCAATCAGCGCCATCTGCGGCTGCGGCAAATGTTAAATCATCTGGACTAACATACTTGCCGCTCTTGTTCTGTAGTTGTAAGAATGTCATGTTGTTCTTTTTAACATAGGCATATTCTACATAACCAATACTGCCCTTTACACGAGATACGTTGGCAGCAACACCTTCATTGCCTTTGCCACCCACAGAGCTGGCTGCTGGCCATTTCACAGCAGCACCACGACCCACACGCTGTAGCCATTCTGGGCTTACTGTGCTTAGATAGTCAGTCCAGTTGAATGTTGTACCACTACCGTCGGCACGATGTACCACTGTAATTGCTTCGTCAGGTAGACGCTTGCCTGGATTTAATGCAACTAGTTTAGGATCATTCCACTTGTTGATTGTGCCCATGAACACTTCGGCCATAACAGGGCCGGTAATACGTAGTTCGCCTGGCTTAAAACCATCTAAGTTTACCACAGGAACTGTTCCGCCGATAATGGCAGGAAACTGAACTTGACCCTGCTTGTCTAAGTTCTCTCCGCTTACCGGTGCATCTGTAGCACCAAATGCTACTGTCTTGGCATTGATTTGACGGATACCGCCGCTACTACCGATGCTCTGGTAGTTGAGTCCGACTCCGGTTTCTTTCTTATATGCTTCGGCCCACTTTGCATATATAGGAAAGGGGAAGGTTGCACCTGCCCCAGTAATATCTGCTGCTTGTGCTGAAACTGAAAATGCAGCCAGTAGTGTCAGTATAAATTTTTTCACTGTAATCTCCTTGTGTGTTAAGTGAATGTGCAGGATGCACAATATTATTTAAACACAAAGAGATTACAAATTGATTACAGAGTTAGGCAAAAATTTCCAAAGCAGTTCCGCACTCTGTACAGAACTTAGCATGTGCCTTATTCTGCTTGCCACAGGTTACACATTTAGGCTTGTGCTTAACGGTAACGGCTTGGTCAACTGGTTTGTTATGCCCAAGGTCACCGACAATGTGTAGAACAATGTTGTGGATTGTAGGATCAAGTGCGCCTACTGTAGTAGTTTGGAAACTCTGTGTAGATTTGCTACCGGGGACAGTGATACCAGTTTCGTTAGCACACCAATCCATTGTAGCCATACCGTCGTGCAATTCTGCAGATTGTGGAACTACCTTGTCAATTGCGGCACTGGCGGACGCCTGCATTGCGGCACCGTTGGCACTATAATCAACACCACGTAGCGCACCGTTGACGTTTACTTGACTGTATGTTGCACCACTGGCACTGATCCAACCACTGTTAACATTTTTACTGTATTTGTCAACAACACCCGGATACTCGCTAGACAATCCACGAACGCCCGGTGGGTAGTACGGGAACTGACCTCCGATAATGTTGTTAACATTAATTACAGGGCGGGGAAGTTCAAACTGATACTCCACACGGATCAGTCCGTCTTCTTCTTTAATGCCACGGGGGCCTTCTTCAATTGCGGCAGTGCGTTCAATAAACTTGAATTTGTTGCCTTCTGTGAGGTTGCCGTTCTTAATCCAACGCTCTAGATCGACACTCCGACCCGGGTCTATGACCAATCCGCCAGGAACGGCATTCTCGCCATCGATAAACACGTTAACGACAGCTCGAACTGTATTGAGGTTTTTTAATAGAATACTATATTCGCTGGCAAATGGAATATAGACTGTGTCTTTGAATTCACGGAGAATTTTGCCTTTTACTTTGATGGAGGCGACCAATTTTTGATTGTACATCATTTTTCTTCCTTTTACTGGCTACCGTCTAAAGCCATGTTAATTAAAGACGGTCGGTTTGTAGGACCTTCCTACAATTTTATTTACCTATAGATATTTTAGGTAATTAAATTTTCGATAATATGATATTGTCGAACTGCTTCTTCTACATTCTTCCAAGCGATTTCCAATGCCGGATTGGCTTTGGCTTTCTTTCGATCTTTCACAGGAGGATCGTTATCAACCCACTGTTCAGGATCACTCTCGGTCCAGTAATAGACGCTGGCCCAGCGGCTATGACAGGTTGAGTCAGTACGCCACTCGCCTGCAGACTTATTCCAATAGAAGTAATCTACACCACAGGTATCGTCAGCAAGTGTCATGGTTCTGAAGCCCATGTAATAGCCGCTCTTGTCAGGCTGGCGATCTGCTGTGTGATGCCAAATGCTTGTTCTCACCGTGTAGCATCCGAATACTTGATCGTGTCCATTAAAGACTGATGATGAGCATTAATATATTGCTGTGCTACCATTAGCATGAACTTGGCGTGTTCCATACTAGACGGAAGAACAACCTTGTCTCCTCGATAGAGTTCGTCTAGTGCCAGTCGACATTCGTGATCAGTGTAGGGTATCATTCTGGAACCTCTACTAGTTGAAAAATCTTGTAGTTACGTTTATCTTTGCCTTTGTTGTCAGGCCGGTTCTGGCAATACTGCTGAAAGTTACGAGCTTCTTCCATGGTGCCGTAGAATGTTTCATTTCCACTAGCATAGAGTCCTACTGATCCGCTATCGCCTTCCCAGTAGAAGCCTACACCGTACATAAACTTCTTGGCTTGTTTTTTCTTTGCCATAAGACGCCCTTAAGGTTACTCTACGATACAGATGATTTCTGACTCTTTAAGCATGAGGAATTTCTTACCCTCTATAGTAACAGGGATTCCTGCCTTTCTTTCGTAGATTAACTTATCTCCAATTTCAACAGCAACGGGGATAGTGATACCTTGGTCAGTAGTTCGGCCAGGACCTTTTGCAATTACAATTGCTTCATAATTGTGTTCTTCACCGGTATGTGTGAACAAAATACCGCCTTCGGTTTTTGCTTCATTTACAACACACTCTACTAGGACTCGATCTCTGGTAACATTTACATTCATTTTTAATTCTCGGTTATTTGGTGCGCTAGGTGGGGATCGAACCCACGCTTAAGGAGTTTTAGAGGCTCCTGCCTTCCCACTTGGCTACTAGCGCATATCTTTATTGTATAGAAAAAAACAACTAAAGTCAACAGCAAATAAATATTTTTATGACTGAACTTTATCGATATTTGAAATCATCGTTGGCCTTAACCTTGTCTAAAAAAATTCAGGACATCTACTGGGACAAGATTGGTCCGATTAGAGAAGAGAATAATTCGTTAGCCTTCAGAACAATTATGCAACACGGTACCTATATTAGGTCTGTAATTAAAACTGATGAATCTGAAAAATTTGATTTTATTGATGAACTTCAAGCAGAGTTTCCGTTTTTATCTAAACACATGTTTGTGTTTGATCTCCCTCCGCAGTTCATAACTCCTATACACATGGATAGTGGCCCTCCGGAAAGAGAACGAATTAACGGAAAAAGATTACTTAGTATGAATATACCAATTCATGGTTGTGCCGACGGTAAGTGTTCTACAGAATTTTTTAACATCGATCCTAAATTTTTAGTATATGTAAAAGAAGCATCTATTACGGGTGTAATACCCGGTGCCCCTAAAGAAATAATAGATCATTATGTATTAAAAGATTGTCCTATTCTAGTTAATACTCAAATACCACACAGGGTGAATAATTCGAATAACACTGAGAATAGGACAAGCGTTAGTTGGACCATTAAGGATTCATGGTCCTGGGAAGAAGTAATTAACTATTTAGAACCTTAGCAACACTGTTCATAACTGCGGCAATACGGCCAATGTCACGAAGTTGTTCCACAGTGTAACCTTCCTTCTTGAGTGTGTTATAGTGCGCCTTAACGCAGAAATGACACTTACCCACAATACTAGCGGCAAGACTGTACGCTTCAAATCGAGCTTTAGTAGTACCACCGTGGCTAGCAATAGCGTTCATACGCAACTGTGCAGGTAGACCTTTTAGGCTTTCATCTTCGGCCATTTCAACATAGGGATACCAAACGTTGTTCTGTGCCATAATACTTGCGGCACACATAGCGGCATCACGTTCCTTAACATTGTCCTGTGTGTCTGTTTTAATATTCAAGTCTGTGTTTGCTAGAACCCAAGCAAGCAATTTACCATTGCCTGTTGCTACTAGAGAAGCCAAGGCGCAGGCTTCTGCTTCTACAGGATCTAGTGTTGAACGCTTGATAACTGCATCAAGATTCAACTTTGTGTCTTTGGCATATTCAGGTAATGCCTCTTTGACCATGTCTATCCACTGTGTCATCGTGTCTGTTCTCCTAAAATTTTATAGCCACGGCCTGTAGGATGAACACCATCACCGCTCATATGATCTTTAGGTCTCGGGATAATGGTATCCCCGTATTCTTTTGCAATACGAACTATCGCATCATGCGGTATAGGTTTACGATCCTGGCCGGGATCAATCCAGAAAACGCGATCTGCTTTAACAGTAGATCGCATTTTTCTCAGTTCTTGTTCTGTTTTGACGCTTTTATGATCATTGGCTCCTAGACTAATGATCAAAGTCTTAGCAGATTTAGCACTGGCAACAGATAGGTAATCCTTATTCCATTGCCAACTGTTCCAACCACCACGACTGTAACTAACGCAGTCCGGACGAGCCATAGCAGTGCCTACTGCTATGCTGTCACCAATGATCATGCAATCAATCATTACAGAGTCTCTCCTCCGACTGAACGGTTACAAGCACATAGTTCGCCGGTTTGTAGCGCATCAAGAATACGTAGTGTTTCTTCTGGGCTACGACCAACGTTCAAGTTGTTTACAGTAACGTGTTGGATTTCGTTGTTTGGATCAACAATAAATGTTGCACGAAGTGCCGCACCTGCTGGCGCATAGAATACACCAAGTTGTTCAATCAAGCTCAACTCACCACGCTGTGTATCAGCGAACTGGTGATGTGTAATCTTACGCAGGTCATCGTGGCTCTTTTGCCATGCTACTTTACAGAACTCATTGTCTGTGCTACCTGTTAGCAATACTGCATCGCGGTCAGCAAAGTCACCTGCTAGTTTGTCATAGGCTACAATTTCTGTAGGGCAAACGAATGTGAAGTCTTTTGGATAGTAAACGATTACTTTCCACTTGCCTTCGAAACTTTGATCTGTAATCGTGAAGAACGCATCTTCAGGCTGTCCTGGCTTAACACCTGTAACTGCAAATGCTTCTAACTTATCACCAACTGTTTTCATATTTTCTCCTGTGTGTTAAAATGAAAATTTAAGAACACTATGTTCTATGTTTTTATTGTACATTTATTTACGCTATGTATCTAGCATTTTAATAGGTTTTTACAATAATTATTCCTATTAGGATTATTGCTTAAATCAATAATTGACTAACCGTTTAATATCTTTTTGCTTGACAAAAATTACTCTATGCACAGTGTCTTTAAATTTAATAGGCAGGTCCAAGTGAACGCTAACTCGAGGACCTTCGGTCTCATTGACCATGTTGTCGTTGCCCACAGTACCGATGAAAGGAATCTTATTCCACTTACCGAAGACTCGATCACCTATGTGCCATACTGGCTTAGGTCTATTTTGTTCGAAGTATTCTGCGTAGTTGGGCATTATTTTTTACTCGAATTCATTAACAAATACATGCTGACTTCGGGACCATCGACTTTAACAATATCCTCAGGATATTTGTTCTGTTCCCACTTACTACCAATCTTACAGACCTTGACCATTTTAGGATTGAGTTTTTTGACGGTGCCTATCCCCAGGCTATTTTGCTGAGGGTAGACTACACAATCTCCAGGGACGAGAATTCTGCCTAACTTGTCTTTGTGCTGAGGAATTTCTTTAGTCATATACTTCCCATGCGCCCTTCTCAGAGTTCCAATGACGGTTGTCGTAAAAGTTTAGGTTAACACTGTAACCAAGAAGGCCAATCCACAGATCAACACCTGCATGATCACACCTAGTTGTGACACGTAGGTCAAAGGACAGAATGTCGTCTGACTTCAGTAGTTGAATTTCCCAAAACTTATTTTCAAAGGGTGTTTCGCCTGCGTTACTGTAGACGTTTTCAAAACGGTTCCACCAAGGATTGGATAGACTAAATCGTAGGTTAATCATTTTGGTCTAATTTTTAACTTTGTATAAATGTTTTGTACACCTACAGCCTGGCGAATAGCATCCTGTAGAGCATCGTGTTTACTACCTTGCGGCATGTCAGGATCGTAGCCAAGATCGAACAAGGTACGAGTATCGCGCAACTGCCAATAATTCCAGGGAAGGGGTTTGTTCAGTTGACTATAAAGGTCTTGAATAATCATTAAATCAAATGTAGCGCCGTGACTCCAAAACGCATCACAGCCCCAGGCAAACTTATGGAACTGATCCATTGCGTCTACCAGACTGATACGATCATCTGGACTGAAGGCTTCTTCCATAATCTTAGGATCTTGTTTGGACCACCAATCTAGTGTGTTGGGATCAATTTCTCTGCCTAGTGCATCTTGATCGTCAATACTGATCTTAAAGTAGAGTTTTTCCCCGTAGCCGTTGCCCCAAGGATTAAAATGCACAGCACCCAAACTGAGAACCACTGCACGAGGGGAGACCGCCATAGTCTCCATATCAATCATCAAATGTTTTGCCATAGTATTCCTTATTAAGTAAGTATAGTATACTTTTCTCGAGAAGTCAACTCACAATAAATATATTGGTAGATAAAGGATCAAAATGCTCCAACCATTAAGAGTTATTCAAAACGCTGTACCAGAAGCAGTCGCAATGTCTGCACGAAATGAATTCAAACAGGCAGACTATGATCGTATAACACAGGAGCGTAGAGGATATTACGGCAGAGAATTTACCGATAACATTCCCTTTGTTCCAACCCAAGACGAAGTCTATCGTTCCGAATTCCACAGATCTAATTATCTAGAAACTAACGCCGTAATTAGAGAGTGTTATTACTCTTACATCAAACCATTGGTAGAAGAAACTACTGGTAAATTAGTAGCAGACGCAGATCTACGATGCTACAAAATGATCGAAGGCGGACACTTCAGAGTTCACAGAGATGCTTACATCTCCGATGTTGGATTTATTTGGTATTTGACACGTAACTGGAAATGGGACTGGGGAGGCATTCTTATGTCTATCGGCGAGGACGGAAAAGTAGATCCGACTATCCCACAATTTAACCAACTAGTAATAATGAATCACAAAGACGGCCAAGTACCGCACTTTGTGACTCCTGTAACAGAATGGGCTAAAGAGCCACGCTATATGTTGGTAGGATTTTTAAAATCCCAGGGTGTGAATTAAAATAGTTTTTTAGGTAGTTGCTGTTCTTCTACACGCTTTAGCCAACGAGCACGGGCGGCACCCTTCTTTCTCTTACGCTCTGTTGTTGGCTTTTCGTAGAACATTCTTTTCTTAACATCTTCGAGCTTGCCCGAATCGTCAACTTTTTGCTTGAACTTACGCAGGGCTACGTTGAGCGGCATAGTTTCGCCGATTACAACCTTAATGCCCCTACCCCTTTCTTTATTTCTGCTCATGTTTTACTTTTTTATCAAAAATTAGTACGGCCGGACTTCCGGCAACAGTATCTTTACTTATAATAATTTTCGTCAAACCACGCTCTAATAAATTAACAGCATCAAACTGATAGGGTAAAAGTGTCTTTTCTAATATGTTCTTTAAACCACGGGCGTTGGTTTTTAGTTCTTTGGCTCTGCGGGCCACTTCTTTCAATGCACTGTCTTCGAAGTGCAGATCAATACCGTCTAGTTCAAACATGTACTTGTACTGTCTAACTAGGCTATTCTTGTTTTCAACTAGAATCTTAACTAGTTGATCTTCGGACAGTTCTTCAACGTTGGTAATGATACCAAAACGTCCAATAAATTCGGGAATGAATCCGAATTGAATAATATCTTTAGGCGTAACCTGCTGATAAAATTCTGAGTTCTTGTTAGGGTCTGGTAGTTTTGAACTAAAACCTATACCGCGGTTTTCAACCCTACGCTGTACAATCTTGTCTAACCCAACAAATGCACCACCGCATATAAACAGAATCTTGCTAGTATCAATTTCCTGTATATCCGATCCAGGATGCTTACGCTTGCCGCTGTAAGGGATACGCATAATGCTACCTTCTACCATTTTTAGTAGGGCCTGCTGTACACCTTCTCCGCTTACATCTCTAGTAAGACTTACGTTTTCTCCCTTACGAGCAATCTTGTCAATCTCATCAATATAGACGATGCCGCGGGTAGCCTTTTCAATGTCGCCGTCTGCTTCGTTAACGAGACGCATTAGGATACTCTCAACATCGTCTCCCACATAACCTGCTTCAGTGATACTGGTCGCATCGCAGATAGCAAAGGGTAGGTCTAGATATTCTGCAATCTTACGTGCTAGTGCAGTCTTGCCACAACCTGTAGGGCCTAGTAAGAGAACGTTAGTTTTCTCTAGACTAATTTCTTTGTGAGGATTATTGATTCGTTTAAAGTGTTGGCTGACTGCAACACTTAGACTGATCTTAGCATCTTCTTGTCCTGTAATATACTCGTCGAGATAATCTTTAATTAAGGACGGATTGAGTGTCTTTTTATCAGACGGGAGATTTTTTACTTTTTCGTCATCCAATATGCTAACACATAAATCTATACAATCATTACAAATTGCGGCATGTTCGCCGACTATAAGTTTTTCTACGTCTTCTTTGCTCTTGCCGCAAAAATCGCAATTATGATTCACTTGTTTTGGCACCTAAAATACTCTCTAAAAACTCATCAACGCTGTTTACTCTGTTAGAATTTATATGACTATATACCGCGGCTAAATTTGCATCGTCTGTTTTATAGTACACATTGTTTCTGCTAAGAACGTACCCCCCAAGGGCCTGTGTGATTAAATTTACACCGTTAATGTTAATATACTTATACTCACATCGGTTGAGTGCATACAAAAACCAAACAGGGGTTGCTTCGTCTGTATAGACATAGAGATTAATATCGCTGGATACATCAGCCTTTGACAACCACTTGCTTACAGCATCCTGTTCTTCGTCAGAGAGATGACAAAACAGAATACTTGTATTAGAGTTTTCAAATATGTCAGGTGGCGTTATGAGAGTGATCTTACTCTTCATTTTTCTTTACCGCACTCCATACGCCGCTTTCACGTTGTTCTTCGTTTTGAACATAGGTTCGAAGAACAGCGGGAACACTGTTTCTGTTATAGCGTTGACCATCAATAATAACATAGTTTGTATCTTTTTCAAGAATAACAGTTGGTGCTATGGTATCTTCCAGAGCCTGCTGAACAATTTCTTCTGTAATAGTAGTCATAGTCTTAGGAGGTGCTTTAAAGACCTTAGTTACCTGGTTAGGCCTATTACCTGTGATAACAGTTCTAACAGGTTCCTTAGATGCAGTAACCTCCGGCTCAACTACTGCCTCAACTACTACTTCAGTAACTGTCGAAGTTGTGACAGTGGCTGTGCTGACTACATCAGATTCCTTCTTAGGGCTGTCACCCTCCTCGGGAGTTATTTCTTCGTAAGTTGGAAAAAGGTCATCTTTTAACTCTTCTGATGTAGGCTTTTCTCCAACATGTGCTACATACCCGTTACTGAGTTCGTCTGCAAATACTTCGTTGAATGCGTCTGCGGCTTCTTCTAAGTTGCGTTCGAAGTCCCAACGTTCCCTGTCTCTAAAGTTTTGGAAACTAATCTGGCTAGACAGTAGTAGAATTAGCGCAAGGGGATCGAACACTACAATAAGGATAATGATTACCCATGTTACTGCTTTTTCTAAAATAGTAGGATCTGTTTCACCATAAACGAAATTGGCAATATACTTGATAGGGCCAACTTCTGCTTCTATCTTTCGGATCTCTGCTCTTATCGGAGCGGCCTCTTCATTGAGGGTAGCAATTGTTTTCTGCTCTGCAGAGATTTCGGAAAGAAGTCTTGCACGGTCGCGGGTCTGTGACCTGCGAATTTGGTTAGCCTTATCTGCGCCTGCTTCTGACGTACTGCGAGACATGACTTGATCAACTGCGTCATCGAGCTGTTTAATAGCCTTACGATTAACTTCTATATTTTCCTTTGCGATATTGATCTTTTCATCGTAGACTGCAAGTTTGGCTAGCACATCTCCACCAACAAGACTTTGCTCGCTGTGTGCTTTACTCAGGAAGCCAAAGATACCCATACTGGTGATCAGCATGAGGACTGCAATGGCACTGACCAAATAGAGTTTGATACTCCAATGGGCAATGCTCCAATTTTGTTTGAGCCAAAGAGTTGCAGTTATTTTGCCTATGCCTAGGGCAATGCCCATAATGACTACGGGGATTACTGCGGCGGCAAAGATGGCGGTAAGACCTAAAATGCTGTAGTATTCTGCTACAACAGATATAACTAGACCGCTGATAAGTGCAAGGTAGGCTAAAAGTTTTTCATTAAATGTAACTGGCATAAGAATTATTTATCGGCGCATACTGCTAATTTCTTTGGCTTCGTTGTCACTAAAAATAGGTACCGCATTACTCTTATGCATAGTACCAATGCCAAGGATCTTGGTGCCAGTATAAACTTTTTCAGGTGCCTTAACTGCGGGAGTTGTATCAAGTCCGTTGTTAAGACTGGGTATACGGGGTCCAGTATCTCGGCGATAAACGCCTGCCTGAGTTGGAAGCATAACTGGTGCCGCAAGAGCTCTCTTACGTTTCTTTTCTTCTGCTTCTAGACCCCACTTCTTTTGGAGTTCTTTCCAAGAGGCATCAAGGTCACGTGCCTTACGAGCCTCTTCGGCGTTGCGGAATTTCTGTTTACCTTTACGCTTGCCAGTGGTACTGAGCCACGGACCTTCAAGATGCATAGTCATGCAATTACTCCTCTAGAATAAACATTATAGCAAAAAACAGAGCCCAGAACAAGTGGCCGTACCACGCCAGGACAATAACCGCTAGCCAGCGCATTAGGCTGTAACAGTATCAGAAACGGTAGAGGTAAATGCCTGGGTTTGTAGTTTTTTTGGAAGGCCAGTAAATCGTAGAATTTGGCCTGTGGGTGCGATCTTAAAAGATCCTGCAACTACCCAAATTTGATGACCGGCTGCATCAATGCCTGCTAACTTACGTACTACACCGTTAAGTGTACCGTCAGCGGCTAGTTTGCCAGAATTCCAATGATAAGTTGCTTTGTTGCCGTTCCAGGTTTGGCCTAGAGCGTCTCCGGAATTTTTGGTACAAAATTCTTTAATTGCTTCAATAGTTTTATCGACAGACATGAAATTCTCCTTTCGACGTGTCAATATAACTATTATACGGTAAAACTATACCAAGAGCAAGAGGTAATTTAACCAAATTACCATTTAACATCTATTTTTGGTCTATCCTTCCGTTCCATCCACGGTTTAATAGGCCAAGATTTTGCATAAGGTTGAACAACTGTTTTTAAAATATCAATTAGTACTATTGATCTAGGCTTTGTACCTGTATGCTTTGTTCCATGTAACACCATACTGTCGTCGAATCCGAACAGTTCACCGTTAGTCCATTCGTGTTTCTCACCTTCTATATCAAAGACGCATCCTTTGGCTGCATCTAGAACTAAGTGCAATCTAAGATATCTATAATCAATACCCCAATGATGATTTAAAGTACTACCCGGCATACAAATATTATACTGAACTGAACCTAGTATGTCCATATGCTCCATAATCCACTTGCCCATAACAGGCATTTTCCTTACCCTATCTTTTCTTAATAGGTATTCAGGCCCGCCTTTTTGAAAGTTTGGCCAAAACAGGTCGTCTGCTTCTTGAGGATCTAATACAGAGTCACGAATAAATGTAGGCATACATTTAAAATTTCCATGATAGACTAATCCTGCACCGGGCTGTTCAGTAGTATAATGATTAGCCTTCTTTCCTATACTTTCAGGATTTTCAAGTTCGCCTGCACCAATGTGATTAGGATACCACATTGTAAATTCGTCTCTAATTTTCTCCCAGTTATCTGTTAGGTAATCTAATGTAGGATTACCCCTATTGAAATAAATGTATTGACTCATATATTATCTTTGATACCATCCTCTTATGGCTGTTGGAAATCTATCTCGTTTTGTTAGGCCCTCTTGTATTGACCAAACTTCCGCATGTTCCTTAACAACAGATTTTAAGATATCTACTATTAGAATAATTCTACTTTCCTCTCCGGTGTGCTTAGTTCCGTGATACACAATTGCATCGTCAAAACCGATCAGATCCCCATCCTTCCATTCGTAAACTTCATTTTGTATATTGAACAAACATCCCTTGGCTTCTTTTAGAGTTAAATGCAATCGAAGATACTTAGGATCATTTCCGAAATGATGTCGCAGTACTGATCCAGGTAAGCAGGTGTTAAACTGTACCGAACCGATTATGTTATAGTTTTCAGAGACCCACTTGTAAAGGGTAGGCATCTGTTGTAGCCACTGTTCTCTGTAAAGGACTTTCTGTGCGCCTTGCTTCCCAAAATTCTCCCAGTGTAGTGATCTTGCCTCCGATTCTATTAACAGAGAGTCTTCTATTTTTATAACTGATGATTTAAACATGCCTGTATAAAGAGGCAAGTTTTGTGTTTGGCCTGTGACTACGTTTGCTTTGATTTTAGGACCGTAAATTTTTTCGTGTTCTTCAAACCATACAACGTATTCATCTCTAATTGCTTTCCAATTGTCTTTCAGATAATCTAAAAGTGGATTACTTTTAAATCGTATGTAGTGACTCATTTTAAAGATACTAATTTTAAAAATTCAAAAATTTTAATGTAGACCCAGCCTATGTCCAACTCAAACCATTTCTTACTTAGTCTCGGATTAGCAGGATCTAGGTGGTGATTATTATGCAATTCTTCGCCGCCTATAACAATTCCCCAAGGACTAATGTTACGACTATGATCTTTTGTAACACCGTTGCGATAGCCTGCCCAGTGACCTAGTCCGTTAACAACTCCGGCGGCCCAGAATGGAATCCATAGCATTTGAATTCCCCATATTACGAATCCAACCCAGCCAAACAACAAGACATTTATTAATAGTAGAATACCTATACCTAATCTAGAATGGGCTGAATAGACTTTTTGTTCCATCCAATCAGACGGTGTTCCTACGCCATATGCGTCTACCATAGTCTTGTCTTTTGATGCTGTATGGTATAGAAGGGCACCTTTAAATAAAACTTTCCACAATCCAAATACATGGGGACTATGTGGATCTCCTTCTTGATCGCTGAAACGGTGATGTTTCCTATGTATGGCTACCCATTGTTTGGTAACCATACCTGTTGTAAGCCAAAGCCAGAATCGCATGAAGTGGCTGAGTAGTGGGTGGAATTCAATTCCTTTATGTGCCTGTCCTCTGTGTAGAAAAACTGTAACACATATAATAGTAATGTGTGTCGCTATTAGCGTATAAATTAATTCGAGCATAATAGTACTTATACAAGAAAAGGACCCTCAGGTCCCTTCTTGTCCGTGTATTTCACGGTATTTTAACAAAGCCAGTTGGCGGGCTAAAAATAGTCGCCATCTAATAGACTCCGGAAGATCATCTTCTTCTAAATCATTGTCTTCAACCTTTGGACGACTGTATCCTCTGTGTATTGCATCATCAATATCAACTTCGTATTCGTCGTCCTCTAGTGAAAGAACAATGACCCGAGTCAGATTACTTCTTAGCAGTATCGGCTGGCTTTTTGTCGTCTTTCTTGGCAGGCTCACTTTTAGTGGCAGACGCTGCTGGAGCAGGTGCCGCTGCGGCGGGCTTGGCTTCTACTTTCTTTTCTTCTTTCTTAGCAGGTTCTGCGGCAAAAGCAGTTACGGCAAACAAGCCGGCGATCAAGGTTGCAACTAATTTCATGGTAATTTCCTTTTGAAAAAGCACAGAAATTATTATCTGTGTAATATAATAACGCCGCAGTTACGGTATTCGTTTACACAAAGATATCCAAATTTGTAATTATTCGCTTAGAGTAGAGACAAATTTGATGTTGTTAGTTTTTCTATAAGAATTTACCATTTGCATTTCAGCAAGAGATTTTAGAGAGTCAGACATTGTTTCCCAAGAAGCCTTATCCGCCCATCTATGCGTAATTAGAAATTTATTAGGATTGTTAGGATCTACATCCCAAGATCCATCTACATAACCTGGTGCAGAACGAACAGTTTGAAGGATGGTTGCATAGGCAGACGGATTCACATCTTTAAACCATAATACATTGGATGGCTTTTCTTGAACAGAATTATAAACGAACATTGTTTTCTCCTTATATGTGGAAACATATTGTTTTCTTATTTATCAAGAGCCTCGGGCGAAAAAACATTATTACTTAGAAGAGTAGGAGAAAACCGTAAAGATAATACAATTCGAGGCTCCCGAGAGTAATTAACTACGTCGTGTGGTATATCTACATAGACTAGTGTGGGTTTGTCAATTATTTCAGATTCTAACAGAACAGGGTCGGTTTCCCAAGTTAAATGATAGGCAGGATTCCCTTTGTTCATTGTTTTAACTTCTTTAGTGTAAGTTCCCCCAAACCACTGCATTTCACATTGACTACCGTTCACTATAGGAATGTTTAGGGCCCAGGTAGGATAGTTATTCCACACATCAAAGTAATCAACATGAACACCCCGAGGTTCATTTGGTAACGAGTAAAAAAACATAGCACCGCGAACTTGGTGGGTTTTTCCTGTGAAGTTTGTTAGATCTTTAGATAATAATTTTTCGAGATATAACACTTCGCTTTGATCTAAGTGCTCCGACCGTTTAACTCCCATATTTTTTATGGTGTCGGCGTATCTACTTTTAATAGTTTCCCAACAGGTAAGAGTTATGGGTTTGCTAAACTTTTTCATATTAATATTTACTCAAAAAAAAGCCCGCCGAAGCGGGCTCTGAGGTTCTGTTGCGAGGCCTGTCTTGCCCCAAGCGGCCTTATCAGGCTGCTAATGCGTAAACTTCATCGTTTGCGTCTATTTTGTTTTGCTTGATTTAGGGTCATCGCCTACCCTGCTGTCCACTCTGTTACTCTTTGCCCTGTCGAAACCAGTCACCCCCATCAAAAGCACACATAAGCAGATATTACTTCACCACTATCATCTGTACCATCGCACTATTTCAGGTGAGAAGCGATGTATGTGCTTTTGGTGGAGGTGGGGAGAATCGAACTCCCGTCCAAGACCTGTTTCACTTCACTTCATACAGCAATAACTCTTATTTATTCACTCTCAATAATTCTTTGATTAGATTCTTTTTATCTTCTGTGGTCATACCAAATTCAAAACGCTCTCGTATGTCACTGACACAATGTAATCTACCAGTATTATAGTCGCTGTTGCCTACACGACTCTTACAAACATTAATACATTCTTCTACAATCAATTCGGCGAATCGTTCCTTACTAAAGATTAACTCACCGTTATATTCAATAAGACTCTGTGCGGCAAACTTTTCTAACATTGGTATCTTTTTCATTCTGTTTCCTTGAACAATGGTACACCGTCAGTTAAATGGCGGACATATTCCAAGTTGGTTGGAAATGTGTCCAGTGTGCCTCTATGTCGCATAATGCTCACGGTATGTGGTTCTGGCCGTTCCAGGCCATAGAAAAACATTTCTGTAGCACCTTGATCTATTTGTGATTTAAAATATTCGTTATACATTTACCATTCTCCTTCTGATGATTTCATCAGGTAAGCATACACTGCCGAAGGTGCCACGCTGTAAATCTGTTCAGGTGTGTCCCCGCAAAACGCTTTGTTTGGGCTGTTCCACCACTGGTTAACCAAATCTCGTCCCACCATTGCCGTAATCAATGCTTCACATCTGGCTCGCATGTTTTCTTTCGAAATAGGAAAGTCTACAGGGTTTGTAGTATTTGAACGGTGTGCTGTCATATTTTCTATTTCTCGGTTTACATCACTATCACGCATTATACATTGTTTCTTCCTATACGGCTATAGCCTAACTTTGATTTAATCTCTTTACGGTCCGTTTTCTTTTCTGGTTTCCAGGCTCTTGGATCTACGGTTTCGCCGGTTAGTTCATATCTGTAATCTGGATCGTAAACCATGTAGCCCAGTTTGTTCCATTTGATTACTCCATCATCATAGAGAAAGATACAACCACGGCACATACAAAAACTGGCGCCATTATCGCTCATCACATTACCGTTTACGGTGCCAATATATTTTACTACATTGCCTTTATGCATTTCTTTTACGGCTTCGTGGTAGTCAATCATTTTTCACCCCCAATAGTTCTTTAATTAGGGTCTTTTTATCTTCCGTGCTCATACCAACTCCGAAATGTTCTTTAATCGCGGTAGCACAGTCGCCTACAGTATGAGCAGGGCTGTGTTTATATTGTGTGTTATGGGCCACCTGGGCACATTCCTGAACAATCAACTCGGCGAACTCAAACAAGGCTCTGCGGTCTGTTTCAAATGTGCCTGTGCTGGCGTCATACTTCAAGTCTTTTACACTTTTGATTAGTTCGTTGATTTTTTCACTCATTCTTCATCCTTTATCCAACCCAATACTGTCCATTGTTTCACAGTGAATGTTCCTGGTCCATATTCGGGGTGATCTTCTGGGCCAAATATAGAAAATGGATTATCGGTATCATCTAACCTAACTCCATTTTCTTTACAATATCCAAGTAAGTCATCACGATCCGAAAACTGAATAGGCGATAAATTTCGCCGCCATAATCCAATATCTCTTGGATAGAATGTTATCATTCTTCAACTCCGAATTTGGCAACAATGCCTTTGAGCACAGCCAAAGCACCATTGACCGTTTTCATAACTTCTTCCTCTGATTGACCTTGTCGGAATCCAGATTCGGCAAGTTGGTTGGCAGTTTGCTTGACTACATCCGAAAACTCAATAACCATCAACTCAGCAAACCTTTCCATTTCTGGTGATACATGGTCTTCGACGGGGAGAGGGACATAACCGTATGCTCTAACAAATAGTTCTTGAATTCGTTTGTTCATTTTATACTCCAAAAGTAAAAACAAAGGGGACAACAACCAATGCGAATAGAATCACTGTCGCACACACCGCATTTACTACATCGTGAATGTCGTAATCGTAATATCCAAGCACTTTGAACTCCTGTTTTGTTACTATGATTATAGTATAGCACCAAACTGATTTATTGTCAACCGAAAAATGTAATACTTTTGTAGTAGTCGAAACCATAATGGGCGTTTTTCTATGGTTTCGACTAAATAATAGTATGAAACACAAACATCACATCATTCCAAAGCATATGGGAGGTTCGGACGACCCAAGTAATCTTATTGAACTAACTCCGGGCGAACATGCCGAAGCACACCGTCTATTGTATGAACAACATGGACATTGGCAGGACTATGTTGCTTGGCAAGGACTTGCCCAACTTGATGCTAACTTTGATGCCGCTAAAGAAGCAATCATGGCAGGTAGTAGGAAAGGTGGACAAACAAACATTAGACAGCGTAGGGGCAAGAAGTGGGAAGAAATCTTCGGAACCGAACGAGCCACTGAACTACGCCAAAAGTATAAGAGCAAACGCCAAGCAAGAGGTAAAACTTGGACCGGGAAGGTGTATGATGTTACTCACCCAGACGGAACCGTCGAGCGAGTAGAAGGTTTGCGTCAATGGTGTATGGATCGCGGATACAATGCTAACGCTTTTGCCAATGCGTCATTGCGAGGCAATAAGACACATGGTGGTTTCATGGTAAAACAGGCTTAGTCGAACCCGCGTCCAGAACACTTTTCTCTTTGCTTCATACAGCAATAACTTATATTTTACAATAAAACTAATGCGAACACAACCACACAGGCTACCATTCCTACTGCAAATTGAAAAAAGTTATCGTCGTCCACGAATCACTTCCTTCGACGTAACGCTCTGCGAACTGCGGCTTTGACGCTTCTTGGTTTAGCGCGATAAGACATAGTTATCTCCTTTTTGTATTTATAGACCTGCTTTAGTTAGCATGTCCAGAACCCATAATTTAGGGTCAAGGTCTACTGACCAATCTACGGGCAATTGCCTCATATCTTGCTGGTAAATCATCGTTACTTTGTCAGAAGGAATTTTGGCTTTCCATCCGTCAGTTAGTTGTACCAAATGATTGCTAACAACATCGAACGGAACAAACCCAATAGCAAACGTACCGCTATTTTGGACAATCATCAGATGGTCAAATGTCTTGTCCAGTGTAGTTCTAGTGTTGGCTTTACTTTCGTAAATGTTTTTGAGTTTAACTTGAATATGCTCTTTGAGCTCGCCTTTCTTCTCTGTAAACATCGGACCGTCACCGGTCTTAACTTCTACAGTAGCATTATTCCAATCGGTAAAAATTAGATCGTAGTCGATAGTATCTATCCATTTAATATTCTTCTTGTGGTTGCAGATAGCAAGAGCACCTAAAATGAACTTCTCTTTAAGCATACGATTGCTGTGCTCATTAAGAATTTGAGTACCGGGCGCATTGCTGATGTTGTTGCAAGCGGATGCAAATTTTTTTACATCAACCCAATTTAAGAAGTCGTTATAATTTACCATGTCTCAATTATACACAGAATTGCGGCGCTGGTCAACTAATGATTCTGGTAACAAGATTATATGTGTTTGGCAAAACTGTTTTCCAATCTGTACCTCTGGACTTGTCGAGAAAATCCATAAATTCTTTGCAACGATACATGGCTCCTTCTTTAATCTTGTAGTCGAGATTGTTTAGGAGATATTTTATAATTAATAGAGGTTTGGTGCCTGGCACAGTCTTATAGTATTCGATTAACTCTAACTTATACTCTTTAGGAATATGATTTAGAGAAAAGAATTCGGGGCCTTCTAAGAATCTAATGTGAAAAGGAACTCCAATTTCTTTGCAGAAATTTTCAGACTTTTCTATTTCGTAAATCGTTGATAGTTGTACACAAGATGAAATGCTTTCCATTTTAATATTAGGAAACTGTTCAGTAAATTCTTTAAGGCGTCGAACGTTCTCAACAAACTTTTCCCACTTGCCACCGAATCTAATCAGTTCATACTGTTCTCCGGTGCCGTCCATGCTAACACGAACAATTACTTTTCTAAACTGCGGCCATCTTTCTAATATCCTGCTGTTTATTGCTGATAAGTTAGTGTCATACTCTAAGGTAATTCTACCAGCAGATCCGTTGCTGATCAATCTATCTAGCATTTCATCGTGAGACGGAGTAACCATGGGTTCACCACCTGTAATGTATATGTGACTCAAGGTCTGAGACATCTGTTCAAACTTATCCCACCATTTGGGATTTTCATGCCATTTAAATTCTTCGGGGTCTACAAATTTATTCTTTACAGGATCGCGTACTATTTTAATCTTGTCGTTAATAAATCCTATATTATCTGTTTTGTAAAATTCTGCCCATTCTTCATACCATAGGTTGCTAAAGTGAGGACCGCACATTATACATTTTTGATTGCAAAGGTTTCCGAATCTAATATCAAGACTTCCCGGTCCCCAGTTTACCGTTCCGTCTGGTTCCATGTTATCCTTGAGTGTAAATTCATTTAGGCCCGGTGTTCTAACGTGAAACATTAGGCTCTGCCTTCTGCTCGAATCAATGTCATTTCTTCTAACTATCTTTTCTCTGTTTTCACAGCAAACACAGTGTGGACTCCACTCTTTAGGATTCTCTACATTTAACTTTCTTACTTCTTTGTGCTTATCACTATTAATCATCTCATGAACTTCGTGTGTTAATACGTTCATAAGGTTACCTTCACTGTCTCTAGCACGTTGCATATCTAGTTCAGGTACTGAATTAGAGCCGATAGAACAAAGCCTGACGTAACCGTCAGGCTGAATATGTATACCGTTCCACACGGTTTTACAAAATGTAGAAGGCATTATTTGTTACTTTAAATTTTGTTTTAGAGAACGTCTAACTTCTTCAAAAGGAACACCGATCCATTGCCATGTTATAAATCTCCTAATTCCTGGTTTAGGAGTTTCGACACTGTGAATTTCTGATACGTCTAGTAAAAACATGTCACTGTCTTTAGCCTTAAACTCTGCAACTTTATCTACTTGATCTAATGTAAAAATATTTGCACTCTGACGTCCAGGGTATACGAATCCACCGCCGCCTTCTTTAAGATTATAGAAATGCGTAGTAGAATCACCTGTAGTTACATAATAGTTCGCACAGGCACTGATATTATGATCAATATGAGGCAACAAGTGACCTCCAACAGTGTCACGGATTTCTGCAATCTGCACCTGTAATGGAGGAATACTACCCCAAGGAAGTTCGTCGGGTAGTATAGATCTAAAGTACTCTGGATCTCCCAATCTATAGTAGGTTAGTATAGGTCTTGGCTCACGACCGTAAGAGGTTACAATCGATCCTTTCAATCTTTCAAAATCAATATCATCTTTTAACTTAAATTCAATTTTTTCAAACATTCTTAATCTCTTTCAACTAATAAATCTCGTTTTCTCATCCATTCGGTAATTTGTCCCCAGTACATATTTTCTACAGTTGCACATCTTGCACTGATACACCAGCGAGGTTGGTCACCCATAATAATAGTATGAGGAATACCCACACGTACCATAGTTACTTTATTTTCTGCAAGTACGTGTCTATCAATTTCTGTAAGGGTATCAATAGGCCAATTATAGTAAACTGTGCCAGCGCCGCCCGGAGTAGGCTTTCTATTAATTCTAGGAGTCTTGTACCAAGTCATATTAGCATCTTGACCGCCTATAATTAAATTAAGTCCAAATGTAGATATTTTAACAGGATGGCTTCTATGTATGTCTAAATGTGCGTTGTCTGTGTTATGGTTAGGTCCTCGGTAGAATACTAATGCTTCAGCAATTATTAACCCTTTTTGAGCAACGTCATAAACCCAGCGCGGGTTAAAAATTTGGTGTGCTTTGTAATCCCACACACCAAATTCTTTACCTGCTACATCTGGGAATTTCCAATTTGGGTTCAGTGCATTTTCACAAGGTATGTTTAATTCGTACCAGCATTTTTCTAAGGTCATGTTCTTTCAACTAATAAATTCTTCGAGCGAAGAAGCTCGGTAACTTCGTCCCATTTGAGGTTATCAAGGGCTGAACTTCTTGCACTAATGCACCATCTAGGTTCCTTCCCCATTTTTATAGCATGGGGAAGGTCTGTTTTAACTAATACTAGTTCTTTGCCAATAGTGGTTCTCTCAATCTCTTTAACTTCCTCGTATTGCCATTTAATATATGGAGTTTTTGCCGCAGTCCAAATTACATCTTCATCCCGAATTCTTCCGTCGTTGGGAGTTTCGTACCAGATCATACTGCTGTCTCGTCCACCTAGACACCAATTAATTCCGTAATTTGTTAAAACTAATGGATCTGTCTTGCTTATATCTACATGTGCTTCTCTAGTACTTGACCCTGGTGCCCGATAATATATCATGGC
>JACCDP011088896.1_pt1 | contig 23513 bp, 13 predicted proteins | sample 7445841 | NCBI WGS metagenome assembly JACCDP01 (sample SAMN15323441, study PRJNA562643) | freshwater metagenome | isolation source: river surface water | place: USA:Blue River Watershed | collected 2017-08-17
ATTAGAACTACTACCTACCTGGCAGAAAATACTTATGTGTTAAAACTGGATAACAGTGGAAATTTACTGTGGACTACCTCAGCCGAAACCTACGGAGGCGGAGGTGCAATGCATATTGATAATAACAATAATATCTACCTGACAGGAGAGTTTAGAAACCTCCAGGCCGACTTTGATCCAGGGCAAGGTGTATACCAGATCCAAAACCTAAGCCAGGGAATAAATTTCGCCTATTTTGTGTACCTGTGGATTTTAAGCCCGGATGCAGAGCTGAAACTGGCAAGAGCACTAAGCGGGGAGAGGTTTCAGATTAATAGTGACCTGGATGTATATAAAGGAAAAATATATATAGGAGGGCTTTTCATGGATAAAACAGATTTTGATGTTGAGGCGGGAAGTCAGGTAATAGCCAGTAGTTATGACGCTGGAATAAAGACCTATTGGCTGAATGGGTATACAGCAAAATATGCCTTTTGTGCAGCCGGGCCTGTAGCTCCGAATATTTCCAATACCACCATTAAAATTTGCACCGGTACTACCTTTGACCTGGCAACAATAAGTGCGGTAAATATGCCAGTTGGCACTACAATGCAATGGTATTCAGGCTTGCCGCTAAACAGCGCAAATTTATTGAGTTCAACACAGGTGAGTACTGCTGGTACTTATTATGCGAGTTTTTTTGACCCTCTTGATTCCTGCTACAGTCCCGCCACTCCTGTAACGCTAAGCCTTTCTAATTTGAATGCAACAGCCAACACCCCATCGGTATGCAAAGGAAATAGTGCAGTAATAACCGCAACCGGAGCTGGTTCGTATACCTGGAATACCGGCGCTAATGGAGCAAGTATTACGGTTAACCCAGGCACCACCACCACCTACACTGTTACAGATAATATTGGTTGCCAGAAAGCCGTAACCATAACAGTATATCCTTTACCTGCCATTCAGGTAAGCAACCCTATAATTTGCAATGGCGCTTCTGCAACACTTACCGTTAGCGGGGCAACTTCCTATATCTGGAATACGGGTGCAACGGACAGTATCATTAGTGTAAGCCCGGCGGTAACAACCACCTATACCGTAACAAATAACCATAACTGCTCGCAAACAGCAACAGTAACAGTAAATGCTTTACCAGTAATTACCACTAATAATAATTCCATTTGCAACGGGGAGTATGCGCTGCTTAATGCATCCGGAGCTGCTCCCTTTACCTGGAGTACCGGGGCCAACGGAAACTCTATAAATGTAAACCCTCCCAGTACAACTGTGTATACAGTTACAGCAGTTAATGGATGTAAAGATTCAATTACCATAACCGTAAGGCCACTACCTACGGTACAGGTGAATGGGCCCTTAAGTTTATGCCCGGGAGGGTCGGTGGTATTAACAGCAAGCGGGGCTCAGTCGTATAACTGGTCGCCATCAACGGGCTTGTCTGCTGTAACAGGAAACAGCGTAACAGCAAATCCAACCACCACCATTACTTATTACATCATTGGAGAAAGCAATGGTTGTAAAGACACCCTGGATTATACCCTTACGGTGGCCAATGTGTCTAACATGCAATTCAATACACAGATAACCGATGTAAACTGCTATGGAGAGCATACAGGCTCAGCCACCATTCAGGTAAGTGGGGGAACTCCGCCATATACTTATGCCTGGTTACCACAAGTAGCCGCTACAAGCGGAATTACGAATATACCAGCCGGCACTTATACCTGTACCATAATCGATGCGAAGAGTTGCTGGAGTACCCAGGTGGTAAGCATACATCAGTCTTCTGCTATAACAGCGAGCATTCAGTCCATTCCACAGTGTGGCGATCAATCCGGACAGGCAACAGCGAATGTGAGCGGCGGAACAGGCCCATATACCTATAACTGGACGCCAGGTGGATTCAAAACAGCTTCCATTCAAAATGTAAATGCGGGAGTTTATTCTTGCTTAGTTACAGATAGTAAAGGGTGTTTAAAAACTTCCAATGCAACAGTAACAACATTTCCTTTGCCAGTAGTTTCTGCAGGTAAAGATACCATTATAGACCCCAAAGGCACAGCACAGCTAACCGCCACAGGAGTAGGGCAATTTAATTGGACGGGTTCTCCGTCACTAAGTTGCTTAACCTGTTTCAACCCAAGCGTTGGTGGTTTAGCCATTGGAGAGTATGAATATTGTGTGAGCCTTACCGATAACAACGGCTGTAGTAATGTTGATTGTGCTAAAGTAATTGTTGAAAAACCTTGTAAAGAACTGGTAATACCCAATGTTTTTACACCTAATGGTGATAATACCAATGAATTATTTTGTATTACTAACGATTGTTTAACTGCCGCTGAACTGGTAATCTACAACCGTTGGGGAGAAATAGTTTACGCTGCCAACGGTATAGAACAATGTTGGGATGGTAATAGCGGCAATAAGGGTGTGAGCAGTGGTACCTATTATTTTAGCTACAAAGGTGAATTTTATAACGGGCAAACTTTCACTAAAAATGGTTATTTGGAATTATTGAAATAGCATGTAAAGAATAGTTGATAAAGTAAACTAAATAAGCTGAATCCTGAATCCAACAGACTTTAGATGACCTATTGGTTTAAAAATTGTGCCAGGGAGTTATAGGGCATTTATCTGCTGGTATAGATAGAGCCCTTTCTGCCTGAGCCGTTTGAATAGCCAGATTATGAACCTCTTTTCTTCAACAAATAAGGTTTAAAGTTATGTAATAATCCCAGAGCCATTCCAATAAAAGCACCAACATAGCTGAAGTTGTGCATGTAGCCTACGGTGGTAAAGGAAGAAACATCGATGATGTTTTTCTGAATTCCCCAGTGTGGGGGCAGGGAAGAAGCAAACAAACGGCCATAAACCAAACCTGCTACACCAAAGACTAAGGTTACAATTGCTGTAAAAATAAGTCTATCCATACTTTTCTTAAACATCAGGTAGGGTGTTGGGTAGACTAATCCGGCCAGGGCAAAAACAAGCCCTATTCCCAGGCCTAACCACCAGGTGGATAGAAAACCAACAACAGCCACCAATAATCGGGGTTTTAAAGGAAGAACCAATTGTTTATCCTCTGCAAAACCGAACTGAAGAAATTTGTACTGGTAATAATACTCCGGAGAAATACTAAAACTGATTTGATCATTAATGATTCCATATACACCGGCCATTAAGGATGAAATAGCAACAATTAACCATAGGAGTAATAATTTTTTTACTTTAACTTGATGGTTTTTCATGTTGTACAGTTTACTTATATTGTTTTACATCATAACAGGGGAAAATAACCCGAATGATTTTACTTCTTAAGTTTTCCATGCTTTCCCTGTGTTTTATTCTGAGGCTTTCGTTTTGATCAAATACCTGATACCTGAACTCTTCCAGGAAGTCTGTTTTTCCTGATGCTGGCGAAAGTTTCTGCAATATGGAAGTTATCTCTGACTTATCCATGGGCTGCAGGACAATGGAAAATTCCTCTGGCTTCAAATCCATTTTGTCATAAAAATAAGTACCCTTTCCTTTAAATCCGAGTACTACTAATGAATAAGTAATTAAACTATTAAGAGACTCTTCCTGTTTGCCCTGCCTGACTTTCATTAACTGATAGGAATTCAAATTTTTAGGGAGGAGATAAGCCATTACTTTGTCGTAGGCGGCATTGTCCTTTATATTCAGAGTAACTTTGTTGTAGCTGATATTGACCTTTTTTCCTGTTTCGGGATCCGTGTAATTCAGGGTGTTTCTGGCTACTGTGGATTCAATTACATACCGGTCAACATTTTTCCAACCAAGGTCTCTTACCGGAACTGTATAATAATTGTTAGCCGGAGGAACAGGATTGTAGGGCTTGCCTAATTGGCGGTAAGCTTCTTTTAAATTTAATTCAATTTCTTTTTCGAGTAATTTCGCATTACGATTGATTTCTTTATTCCAATGGTTGTTGCGTTCAGTAGCAGCAATTTCATCTTTTTTGTATTCTTCTTCATAAAATTTTTGAAAGGCTTGCTGAGCCGCTTCGTCATAAAGTTGTTTTTTACGGCTCACATAATTCTGCAACTCCATTATTTGTTCATTCTCTATTTGTACCCCGCCATCATGTTTTAAGTAATAGGCCCAGAATTGATGTTTTAACTGGCCATCAGTCATACCCGCAGCAACGCTATCTATATCACTAATGTTTTTATCTAAATTGTTCAGGTATAAATTAAAAATATTCACATTACAGGTTTTAAAAATGAGCTGTAAACGGGCTTCAAATTCTTTTGTAGCAATAAGGGTGTTATTAAATTTGGTATCCCAAATGGCCTTTATGCGGGAGGGGCTTATTTCGGGGCATTTGGAATCCTCAAGACGTTTGTTAAATCCTGATTTTCCAGAACTAATATAAGCAATGATAGCATTAACTTCTTCGTCCTGAAGAAAATCAAATTCACCCATACCGTCTGTTCCGCCATTATTTTCAACTAGCTTAAGTGCATAAGGATCTCCGCTGGAAATGACCCTGTTGTTGTTTTTGATAAAGTTGAATAACCAGCTTCCGCCAGGAACCCGATTCATTATGCCTCCTAATCCGGGTCCGGTTAGTTTTGTTGAGTTAAGGGTATGACAAACCGCACAATTGCTTCGGAAAAGGCTTTTTCCATCTGTTTTTTTAGTTAGAGAAGCAGCCAATTGTAGTGGTGTTTTTGTGGAATCTGTCTTCGATTCGGGCCTTGCTGGATTGGGATAATCTAAATAGGTTGATTCGGTTAGCGTATCGCAAAAACCTCCAAAGGAAAAGTATAAACTATCAGTAAATTGTTTGTTTTTGCTGTTGTACCCCCATTTTTTAAGCGAATCCAGGTAAGCCTGAGGATAAAAATTTAATTTTCGTATATCTACAGTAGTTAATGATTTTGTAATAGGTTCGGGGTTTATCCAGTTAATACTACCGTCGGGCATCCGTTTCCCGTCAAATACCTGCATGGCCTCTGTTTTATTGGCGGGCACATTGGCATAAATGGTTTTTTGATGGGTAATGCTAAGGTTTTCACCATTTACACGGGCATTTAAATAAAACATCCCTCCGGTTTCCAACAACAAACCATCGCTTAGGGTACTTAGCCCCGAAGAAATAATATCATAAGGGTTCAGGGCTTCTTTAATTTCTATTTCTACAGGATTTGTTTCTGTTTCTCCATATTTGTTCAAAAAGGCGTTTGCGGGAATAGAAATTACAATTCCACCTGCAGTTTCAATAAGGGTGTCTTTAGCAGGATGAATGATGAATACCTGCGACTTCAAGCGTTTGTCGGCTTCAGCAAATTTTTTTTCTCCATTTTCATTCAACTCATACCTGATGTTGTTTTCACTTTTTTGATCCCATTCTTTTTTAGCCCAAAGAAAAACGCCGCTTGCCAGAACTGCAATGGAGAAACCAAGTACCCATTTCCCTAATTTGTTTTTGAACCGAGCTTGTTTAAAGGATTTGGTAATGGAGCTTTTAAGGCCGGATCTTTTTACTCCTTCAAGAATATTTTTCTGACGTCCCACTTCCGTTCTAAGTGTTTCATCCTTGCTCAACGCTTCTTCAAAATTTTTCTTTTCTTCAGCCGACATTTGCCCTTGCAGGTACCTGTCTATTATTTCGGTATTCTTATTCATGTTATGTGGTTATTTGCTCATTAATGATAAATTTTCTTTTGCCTTTTCTATACAGCGATACTTTTGGTTTTTGGCCACTTTTTCCGAGCTAAAATTTAACCGTCTGGCTATTTCTATCATGCTGAGTTGCTGAAAGTAAAATAGCTGAAGCAATGCCCTGCATTTTTCTCCCAATTGTAAAACAGCCCATTCGGCCTGGCGAAATAGGTTTTCTTTTTCCAATAGCTCTTTCAGGTCTTGTTCCTCTGCGGGGTTCATTTTTGCCGGATATTCAGTCTTCCATTGCCTACCTTTTTTTCTGAGCTCATCATGCCAAAGGTTGCGGCAAACACTGTACAGGTAGGTGTTTATGCTGCTCTTTAATTCAAACTCGTTTTCAGCTACCTTTCTAAATAGAATAATCAGGGCTTCCTGGTAAATGTCTTCAGCATCCATAGTAGTGCCGTTGTTTTTCAAAACCATTTTCTTTACTACCGGAAAGTAACGATATAGTTTTTGAACGGCCTGATGGTGTTTGCCAGATTTTAAAAGGCCAAGAATTGCTGTATCAGTCATACATTTTTATCATTAATGGTGGAAATGCAAAAAGGTCATCAAAAATTTAGCTAAAATCCGAAAAATGTAGTAAAACAACGTATTTGGCTGCTAAGCAACCAAATTAAGTAAAGCAAACCTTAAGCGCTTGAAAGGGGAATATAGTTGAATGGAATGACCCCGGATTTTTGTAGTTATGCGCCGCTTGATAGCTAATTCCATTCGGGTTACCTAAGCCAGTTGCCTGGGATCGTTCTACTAGCCGGTTTTAACAGGAAATCTCACGAATAAAAAACTCCCATAATAAGTACAATATAAACAGCAAAGGCTTACCCTTTCAGATAAGCCTTTGGTAATGAAAAAAGTATTTGTTTATTTCAACGTACCGTTGCGGGCAGCTTCTTTATTTTGTTTATTCATTTGTACAACCCACAAACAAAGCAGGAAGAAAATTAAAATCCATAAAATAACGTTGGGAGTATTGCTTAATTTTTCCAATACTTTAAATAAGGCTTCAAATATATTGCCAATGCCGGTCCAAAAATCTGTCCAAGTCATAGTATAAAGTGTTAAGTTTGCACTACAAAATTAGCCTTTTTTGTAGTTATTGCAAATGATTGCCAGTATTTTTAAAAATAATGACCGTTTATTACTGTTTAGTCTGCCGCTTTGCGCCATAATCGTTACACTTATCTCTTTTTGGGGAGGTAATGAACAAGTAGCAGCAGATAACAGCAGTATTTTGCTGCCATTACTGTTCCATAACCTTAAAGCACCTTGGCTGTTGCAATTGTTTAATTGCTTTTTCCTGCTTATTGGGGCTTTACTAATATACTACATGAACAGTAAGCAGGAGTTAGGCGAAAAACAAAACTTCCTGCCTTCGTTTATGTACCTGCTACTGGGTTCTACCTTAAATGCAACAAGTTACTTACATCCAATAGTTGCAGCCAATATTCCTTTATTATTAATGATCAATTCCTTTGTTTACACCTACAGGCTTGAAAAAGCAGTGTCAGCCATTTTCGACGCTTCCTTTTACCTCTCATTGGCCGCACTAATCTATTTTCCTTATATTATTTTCTTCCCCCTTCCCTTTATTGCAACTTTTATATTCCGGACTTTTAATTTTCGCGAATGGCTAAGCATACTTCTTGGTTTGCTGTTGCCTTTTCTTATTTGCGGAACCATTTTATGGTTAACGGAGGTGAAATATATTCAATGGTTGAGCATTGGAAGAGAGATGTTTTCCTTCTTTCATTTTGCGAAAGTATGGGAAATGGGTATATGGATTAACCTTACTACCGTAGTATTGGTTATTTTATCCCTATGGGGAGTACTTAAAAATGGCTGGGGGAATAAAGTAAAATCTCAGAAGGGGAAGTATTTTCTGGCTTGGTTTTTTGTTATCGGCTTATTTTTTTCATTTCTACTGAGCCATTCTACTGCGTTTGCAGGTGCCCTGGTGCTGATTCCCTTAAGTATTTTTATTGGCGATTACCTGGGGAAGCTGAAAAAAGAATTTTTTGCCGATTTCTGGCTAATCGTGTTAATAACAGCCTGGATAGCTTTAGTACTGCGTTGATCATAAATTCAGTTGTTCTTGCTTAAATATCAGGGAATGTTGTACTTTTGTACTTTAAATGAAGTGCCCTTTGGGCCATTATATACAAGAGCTTTAAACCCATAAAATATGAAATTTGGAGTAGTTGTTTTTCCCGGATCAAATTGTGATGAAGATATGGTGTATGTGCTTAGCCATATTATGAAACAAGAAACAGTTAAGCTATGGCATAAACAAACGGATTTAGAATCCTGTGATTTTATTGTATTACCCGGAGGCTTTTCCTATGGAGATTATTTAAGAAGTGGTGCCATTGCCCGTTTTTCACCCATTATGGAAAGCGTTATCCGGCATGCCGAAAAGGGTGGTTATGTATTTGGTGTATGTAACGGATTTCAGGTATTGTGTGAATCCGGCTTGTTGCCCGGAGCATTGCTCCATAATACGGAAAGAAAATTCCTTTGCAAAAATGTATATATCAAGGCTCAGACAAATGAAACACTAATTACCAATACCATACCTAAGGAGAAGGTGTTAAAAGTTCCTATTGCTCATGGAGAAGGCAATTTTTATGCAGATGCCAAAACCCTTGAACAATTAAATAAAAACCAACAGGTTATTTTCAGGTATTGCGATGAAAACGGGAATGTAAGTCCGGAGTCTAACCCCAATGGAGCGGCGGAAAATATAGCAGGTATTTGTAATACCGGACGAAATGTTTTTGGAATGATGCCGCATCCTGAAAGGGCAGCAGATAAAGAGTTGTTTAATGAAGATGGAAAATATTTGTTTGATTCAATTCTGGCAAAGGTGTTGCAGTCTTAAACAGCTATAGGTGATTTAGTTTTTGAATAAAGAAATCTTTTTTTCTTCTTGAAATCTCAACATGTGTATTGTCACTCATTACAGCATATCCGCCGTCTGTTTTTAAGAAACGGATAACATGATTAATATTTACTAAGTGTTGATGATGGATGCGGATAAAATCTTTCTGAGGCAATAGATCTTCATAGTGTTTTAATCCGGCTGAAACCAAAAGTTTTTTTCCGCCCACCAAAAAGAAATTGGTGTAGCTTCCTTCAGCTTCCATACGGATAATGTCTTTGATATTTACAATTTCATAGGCCTGCCCGGTAGGGAGAGTAATTTTATGGTAATTATCGCTGTTTTGCTTCAGGTTCTGCAGAAGAAAACTCAGGTTCTCAAACGAAGCTATGGTGGTATCTTTATCTACTACTTTACTTACCGCTTTCTGTAATTCTTCCCCGTCAATGGGTTTCAGCAAGTAATCCAGGGCAGAGTACTTAATTGCTTTTAATGCAAACTTATCTGTAGCCGTTGTAAAAATTACATCAAACTTTATATCCTGTACTTTACTGAGCAAATCAAAACCGGTTCCGTCGGGCATTGAAATATCTAAAAAAACTAAACCAGGTTTATGTTTCTTGATGGCTTCAACACCGGTTTCAACATTTTCCGCGGTGTCCACCACGCTTACACCACTACAATGCTTTTGAAGCAAAGCTACCAACAGCTCCCTGCTTTTCGATTCATCCTCTATTACAATTGCCCTGATCATAAAACTAATTATGTTATTGGTATAAATATATCAACTTTTGTTCCTATTGCCAAGCCCTGGTCGTTTTTTAAATCGGTGATTTTTACGCTTAAGGCGGATTGATTCATTCTGTTCAAGAGCCTTAGCCTGTCACTGGTTATTTTCATGCCCATGGAGCGGTGTTCTCTTGTTTGATTTATTTTTTGTTCTCTGGCATAATTGCGTCCAACGCCATCATCAATAATGGAGCAAACAATATATTTTTCCCTGTAGGCTATTCTTATAATCAGGTTCCCGCGTTCCTTTTTTGGTGTAAGCCCATGTAATACAGCATTCTCTACATAAGGTTGTAATAACATACTGGGTATGCTTTCATAATCAATATCCAGCTCGGGATCAATTTCAAACGTGTACTCAAATTTATTATTAAAGCGCATAGCTTCCAGTTCCAGGTAAAGGTTTAGCGAATCTATTTCCTCTCTTAATGTAATGGATGCTTTTTCTGAATTGGTTAAAATCATCCTCATTAAGCGGGCAAATTTGTTTAAATATAGCATGGCCTCCTCATCCTTATTGGCAATAATATAGTGTTGAATTGAGTTGAGCGAATTAAACAGAAAATGTGGATTCATTTGGGCTCTTAAGGCTTTCAGCTCATTTTGTATAATAGCAATTTGATTCTTAGCTTCCTTTTCCTGTTCCTTTTTTATTTGGTTAAGGCGAAGGCGGAAGATTAAGATAATGGCGCATAAAACAAATAATAGGACAGAAAACACAAACCACCACCTCTGCCAATAAGGTGGTGTAATAGAAAAAGAAAAGGTTACCGGTTCCAGGTTCCATATTCCCGAATTATTACAGCTTCTTACCTTAAACGTGTATTTGCCTGGTGGTAAATTACTATAACGGGCAAAGTTTTCTTTTGTTTCCGGGCTCCAGAAGTTATCTATTCCTTCCAGTTTATGGATATAGCGTATTTTTTCCGGATTACTTAAACAAATAGCATTATAATGAATACTGATATTATTAAGATTATAGTTCAATACCGCACCATCACTTAAGATCGTGTCTTTATAAAAAAGGTGAATCTGATTAATTCTTAATTTGGATTCATGAAGGTTTTCAGATAATTGATGTGGGTCGTATTTAATTAAGCCATTCACTGTTCCAAACCACAGGTTGCCTGCTTCATCTTTGAAAGATCCATTGGTATTGCTTTCTACACCCCTGAAACCATCAGCCTTTCCATAAGCCACTATGTAATTGGTGCCTGATTTATTAAACTGCCATAAATCAATTTTATTTATCCCCTGGTTAGTTCCGGCCCACAAAGTATTACCATTATCGGTTAGCAATATATCATACACTAAGTTTGAGCTTAAGCCTTCAGCTTCATTAAAACAAAAGACTTTGTATGTTGATGCTTCAATGGCATATACCCCATCAAAAGAAGCCGCATATATAGTATTGGTTTGCGGGTTGTACTGAAGGCTGAAAAAGTCATTAGCCTTTAGGTTTAAGCGTTTGTTAATGCAGGTGAATGTTTTACCATCATATTTATATAAGCCCCCCAAATAATTACCAAACCACATATTTCCCACTTTATCCTGCGTAATTCCCCATACCTGGTAGTTTTTATCGGGGATGGGAATTATCAGCGTTTTAATAGCTATGGTATAATTAACATAGTTAATGGTTAAACAGAGAACTTTTCCTGTAGAGCCTATCCATAATTTCCCCTCTTTGTCAAAAAACAAATAATGGCAAGGAATGCCCTTTAAAGAAGAGAATGAAATAAAACGCTTATCCTTATATATTGAGAGCCCGGATGCATCACCAACCCACATTACTTTATGCTTATCGTATATCAAACTGTTTACGGTATCACTGTTCAATCCGTTTTTTAATGAATACTTATGGAATTTATTTTCCGAATAGTTAAACAAGCCCCCCCTGGTACTTACCCATATATTTTCTTTGTCTCCGTTTATTCCGTATACCCAGGTGTTTTCTAATCCATCATTTTTGTCAAAACTCACAAATCCTTCATCCCTGTATTTATACAATCCCTGGTGACTGCCAATCCATAAATTTTCCTCAAAATCTGTTTTCAGGCATTCGATATGATTGGCATTAACATCATCTCCAATTTTATAATAACTAAATTTCTTCCCGTCAAATTTTAATAATCCTTTTTGCGAGCCAATCCATATATTATTTCTTGTATCTGTTTCAATGCAGGTGATGCTTTCGTCTATGAGTCCGTTATTGATTCTGAAATGCTGGTATTGCTTAAGATCATAGTTAAAGCAAAAAAGCCCTGATTTTGTGCCAATCCACATCTTATTTTCTGAATCTGCTTTTATGCAATTAATCTCACGGGAACCTGGAGTGTCAAATAGCACCGAATCTATTTTCCCATTATTTTTCCATTGAAAAACTCCCTGGTTGGTTCCAATCAGCAAATTATTTTTTTGATCTGTTGCCAGGCAGGTAATTGTTTTATTCAGAAAAAATGCGGGAGTATGAAAGTGCGCATCCTTATATAGGCTAAGCCCTTTAGCAGTGCCAATAATCATTTCACCATTTTGTCTGGTCAGGAGGCAATTTATCTTATTGTCTGGCAAACCATCTTCCCGCCGTATTGATTTTAATTTTTTATGATCAAAATAACTAAGTCCCTCAATAGTACCTACCCACAACTGGTGACCGGCATCTTCTGCAATGGACGTAACAAAGTGGTTAGCCAAACCATCCCTTGTACTGTAGTTAGTAAATTCAAACCCATTAAAACGACTCAAGCCACCATAACCGCCCGACCAAAGATACCCATCCTGATCCTGATAAATGGTGGAGATTTGAATAAATGGGAGCCCATCTTCAACGGAATAGTTTTTAAAATTATAGGTTTGGGCGAATACGTTTAAATTCATTGCAACAAAAACTACAAGAAATGTAATACGTATAAGTAGTTGTTTTTGCAATAACATATCAGGTATAATAAAAAAGCCCACGCTGGGTGGGCTTTCGGAAAAATTTAGTATTTAGTTTCCAAATTCACTTATAAATTTAATACGCATCAGTCTTATTTCCTCTTCTGAATAATCGTCTTCCCCTAATTCTTTCAGGGCATTTTCAACCGAATCGGTTTCCGACTCACGGAAATATTCATATACCTCTTCCTGTTTTTCAGGATCCATTACTTCATCTAAGTAATAGTTAATATTTACTTTGGTGCCTGAAGCAACAATACTTTCCATTTCCAGAATAAGATCGTTCATGGATAATTGTTTAGCCTTAGCCATCACATCCAGGTTTACTTTTCTGTCAATACTTTGTATAATAAATACCTTTAAGCCTGATTTATTTACAACCGACTTCACTACTAAATCTACAGGGCGCTCAATATCATTTTCCTCTACGTATTTTTTGATCATTTCGATCAGGTTTTTTCCATATTTGGTGGCTTTACCTGTGCCAACACCTGTAATTCTGGTAAGTTCTTCTATGCTAATAGGGTATTGAATGGCCATTTCTTCTAATGAAGATTCCTGAAAAATAACATAAGGTGGAAGACCTTTTTGTTTGGCTATTTTCTTTACTTCATCTTTCAGCATCCTGAAAAGGGTTTCATCGGCAACGCTTCCCCCTTTTCCACCATTAGCAATAATATCATCATCATCACTACCTTCAGAACCCGAATAATCATGGTCGAGGGTAATGGATATAGAATAGGGTTCTTCAATGAATTTTTTTCCTTTTTCTGTAGCCTTTAATATTCCGTAGGTTTCTACATCTTTCTGAAGCAATCCGTTTACCAGGGCTTGCCTGAATATTGCATTCCAGTATCGTTCGTCCTTTCCTTCTTCATTACCCATTCCAAACACTTCCAGTAAGTCATGTTTATATGATTTTACATTAGCTGTAACGGTACCTGTTAAAACGTGAATAATGTCTTTTATTTTATGCTTTTCTTTTACTTCTAATACTGCTTCAATGGCCAGGGCAATATCTTCTTTTCCTTCAAATTGTTGTTTGGGGTTACGGCAGTTGTCGCACATGCCGTTGCATTTTTTCTCATCAAAGCTTTCCCCAAAATAATGCAGGATAAATTTCCTGCGGCAGGCCGATGTTTCGGCAAAAGAAACAGTTTCTGTGAGTAGTTGTTTACCAATTTCCTGTTCAGCAACAGGTTTTCCTTTCATGAATTTTTCCAGTTTAACTATGTCGTCATAACTGTAAAAAGTAACGCAATTTCCTTCTCCTCCATCCCTGCCTGCACGTCCTGTTTCCTGATAATAACCTTCCAGTGATTTAGGTATATCATGATGGATTACATAGCGCACATCGGGCTTGTCAATACCCATTCCAAAGGCTATGGTGGCAACAATTACATCAATGTCTTCCATCAAAAACAAATCCTGGGTTTTGGCTCTTTCTTTGGCATCCAATCCGGCGTGGTAAGGAGCGGCTTTAATACCATTTACTACCAGGGCTTGTGCCAGTTCTTCTACTTTTTTACGACTTAAGCAATAAATAATACCCGATTTACCATCCTGGCTCTTTACATACTTAATGATCTCCTTTACAACATTTACTTTGGGTCTTACCTCGTAAAATAAATTAGAACGGTTAAAGGAAGATTTAAACAAATTGGCTTTAGACATTCCCAGGTTTTTCTGAATATCTAACTGTACCTTGGGAGTAGCGGTAGCCGTAAGGGCAATGATGGGCACTTTACCTATTTTATCTATGATTGGTCTTAGTCTTCTATATTCTGGTCTGAAATCATGCCCCCATTCGGAAATACAATGTGCCTCATCAATGGCAAAGAAAGAAATTTTAAATTCTGAAAAGAACTTAACGTTTTCGTCTTTGGTAAGAGATTCGGGAGCAACGTATAATAATTTTGTTTTTCCGGATAAAACATCCTTTTTAACCTGAAGTATTTCTCCTTTATTTAAGGAAGAATTGAGGAAATGAGCAATACCATCCTCATTTGCAAATCCGCGTATGGCATCTACCTGATTTTTCATCAGCGCAATTAAGGGAGAAACAATTATAGCTGTTCCTTCACTTAACATAGCAGGTAGCTGATAACAAAGTGATTTTCCACCACCGGTAGGCATAATCACAAAGGTATCGTGGCCATCCAATACACTATTAATTATTTTTTCCTGATTTCCTTTGAAACAATCAAACCCGAAAAATCTGTGAAGCGTTTCCTGTAGCGGTTGTTCTAAAACTAAGCTCATTTTATTATTGGGATGTTAAATAAATGTTTTATTTTATTTTTGCCTCAACTATCAACGTAAAGATATAATAAAAAGAATGTCGGAATCAAAACAATTTGCTGAGAAAAATTTCTCTCATGACCAATCCTTAAAAATGGACGATGAAATCTTAAACCTCGGAATAAAAACCCTTGAAACTGAGGCACAAATGATTTTGGAAGCTCAAAAAAAATTAGACAAACGTTTTATTTTGAGCGTTAAACTTATTCTCTCTTGCGGCGGAAGGGTTGTGGTTACAGGCATTGGCAAAAGTGCTATCATTGCTCAGAAAATAGTAGCTACGTTTAACAGTACAGGTACTGCTGCAGTGTATATGCATGCGGCAGATGCTATACATGGTGATTTGGGAATCATTCAAAAGAAGGATGTAGTAATTTGTTTGTCTAACAGCGGAAACACGCCGGAGATAAAAGTATTAGCCCCTTTAATAAAGCGTTTGGGCAACCAGTTAATTGCCATTGTTGGAAACATGGGATCTTCTTTAGCACTAGAAGCAGATTTGGTTTTAAATGCGGGGGTTGAAAAGGAAGCCTGTCCGCTAAACCTTGCGCCCACTAGCAGTACGGCGGTTCAAATGGCAATTGGAGATGCCCTAGCAATATGTTTATTAAATTGTAAAAAATTTAGCTCCGAAGATTTTGCATTTTATCATCCGGGTGGTATATTAGGAAAGAAGTTATATTTAAAAGCCGGGGATCTGGCTCAAAAAAATGCCAAGCCCTGCGTAAATCCACATTCCTCAATCAAAGAAGTTATACTGGAAATATCTAAAGGGTGTTTGGGCGCAACGGTTGTATTAAAGGATAATTGTATTAGCGGAGTTATAACCGATGGTGATTTGAGAAGAATGCTGGAGAACGAGCTTTTGATGAACCAATGTGAAGCCAAAGATATCATGAACGCATCGCCTAAGTCAATAGAAGCGGAAGCTTTGGCTGTAGAAGCATTAAATATAATGCAGCAGAATAATATTTCTCAGCTCATTGTTACAGATAAAGGAAAGTACTTGGGCTTTATTCACATGCATGATTTAGTAAAAGAAGGCCTGATATAGGGGGAGTATTTTTCTACAATATAACATTCTGCTTCTTTTTTTCAAAATAAATTACTATGTTTGTTCATCACCAGGATAAATCCCCACCGAAATCTAAATTGTAGTTATTTTATGCCTTAAGGATTATTCCCGGGTAATCGCTTCGGACATCCAGTGTTTTATGCTTTTCAGGAAAAAACTGTTTATGATATTTAATAATTATCTTTCCTCCTCCCTCAATGGAAGGAAATTAATAAGATTTTTTTAAATGGAGAGCAATTAAATAATAAAAAAGAAATAAATAATTTATACATTAGCAATCTTTAACTAAAACCATTTCACCATGTTACATCGATACTCCAAATGTCTTTTTGTTATTTTGACGGTATTTTCTGTATCACTATACGCACAGAATAAAACGGATGAATCCAAATACCTGGTTGGCTTTGATGAGAAAAAATGCATACAGTCTGCTAAGGCAGAAGGGGTGAGCGATGCGAATATGGATAAGTTTATTGAATGGGCTAAAGCCAGATATATACAAACTCAAAAAAATAAGGAATATAACATTACTCATCCTTTTAAAGCTCCTTCTCCTGCATCCACTCACAATGCTAACTGCCAGAATTTAGATTATGAAGATGGGAATTATACCAATTGGGTTGGCGCTTCATTTATTAATACTAATGCTTTTGATGATTGGGGTACGGTTAATTATGTATGGACCCCTGGTTTTGTAACTGCAGGGTCAGATGCCAGCGTGTATAATTCTAATGCGCGGCATACCTTTATGACCATACAACCCGGCAATAATGACTATGCTGCCGGTAAGCTGGTTGGCTGGGATAGCTTGGCTATGCCCGTAGGTTCAACTAAGTCAGAAGTGCAGTTTATTCCACCAGGAGCCGGAAAATACACCGTACGTTTAGGAACCGCATCTATAGTTGTGCCTAATGCTTATATGCAAAACATGTCTTATAATTTTTCTGTTACCAATGCAAACAAATTATTTACCTACAAATATGCTATTTTTCTAAATGAGCGCGATCCTTCTAATGCTCATCCCAAAAATGAACAACCTTTTTTCTCTCTGGTTATTACCAAACCCAATGGAGATACTATAAAAGATGCTACTGGAAATTGTGGGTATTATGTTGTTGATGCTTCTACGGTTTCCACGGATCCTACCTTTATTAAATCAAGATGGAAAACCGGTGGTAATAGCCCTGGAAACATTTATTACAGGAAATGGACTACTGAGTCAGTTGACCTGTCGGCCTACAACGGACAAACATTAAAAATAGAGTTTAAAGCAGCGCATTGTTCAGCGGCAGGACACTTTGGTTATGTTTATTTGGATGCCGATTGTGGTGAAATTAAACTTACCCAGCAAAATATTTGTATTGGTAATTCAGCTATCAACCTGATTGCCCCTCCGGGTTACCACGATTATCAATGGCAGGGTCCAAACAATACCGTGAATATTCCAGCACCCAATGGTACTAATGATACCTTGCATGTTGCTAACCCACAAGTTGGAGATCTTTATACCGTTGTGATGTATAATGCCTCGAATTGTTTAACCACAGCAACTATTAAGGTAGATACTGCTACTATTAAATTAGGCTTAACTACAACCCCCAGTTGTAACTCAGGTAAAACCGGGTCTGCCTCCGCAGTCTCTATAGGCTCTCAACCCTTTCCTACCAACCCGCCCTATAACTTTAGCTGGACAACCGGACCTAACGGTACAGGTACTGTGTTAAGCACCACACAAACAGCAAATAACCTGGGTGCAGGAACATATTACTTACGCATTACCAGCCCAAATTGCCCTAATAAAGATACTTTTGTTGTTATTAAACAATTGCCTGCTGTTCTTAAAAAAGATTCGGTTACCTTTTGTAAAACTACGGGTATTATTCCTGCTCCATTAGGTAATACCAATTATCAGTGGTACGATGCGGGTGGAGTATTAATCCCCGGAGCAGCAGGAACCAATGATACTTTGTTTAAAAATCCAGTTTCTGATGGTCAGATTTATACCGTAACCCTTATAAACTTTAGTGGTTGTAAAGATTCGATCCAATACAAATTAAAATTATTTGATGCCAATTTTAAAGACAGTACCTATAAAACCTGTTTTGCCGGGCATACAGGAGGGATTATTCTTACGGATTTAACACCGGTATATGCACCTTATAGTTATACCTGGACAGGCCCGCCAAGTGGTAGTTCTATTAAAGATACAGCAAACCCTACTATTATTAATTTACCTGTAGGAACGTATGTTGTAAATGTTACCTCAACTATTAAACCCAGTTGTACATACACTACTACGCTCACTATAAAAGCTAATCCGGTGCCTGTAAAAAATAAACCAGGCATTTTCTGTTTAACCCACGCCTTGTTGGTTGCAGATCCCACCGGAACAAATTACCAGTGGTTTGATCCTTCAGGAACCGCAATACCTCCAGGTTCGGGAATTACCGGAGGAACGAACGATTCTTTGGATATCAACACAGCTGCCAATGGCCAAGTATACACCGTTACTTTTAATGATGTTGTAACTGGTTGTAAAGATTCTATTCGCTTTACCCTGCAACAGTTTCAGGCAGCCGGTTTTGATACCTTAGTAAACAAAACCTGCTACCCTGGCAAAACCGGAAGCATTGTTTTAACCGATCAATCCTTTGGTTTAGCACCTTACACCTATAGCTGGACGGGTACAACCAGCTCACCTGCACCTATCACCACTAATCCTCCTCCGCCCAATACGGTTATTACCATCCCGGCATTAGGAATTGGTACCTATAGTGTAACTGTAACCTCAACGGTAAACGCTTCCTGTGTGTACACCCAAAATTTTACGGTAAAATATAAACCTGTTCCTTTCAAAAAAGACTCTGTGTTTTTCTGCCATTCAACTGCTATTATCCCTGTTGCTACAACAGGTAGCGCTTATCAGTGGTACAACAACAGCGGAACTGCTATTTCAGGGCCAATCGGAACCAATGACACCCTTATATACAGTCCTGCCAGCAATGGCCAACAATATACAGTTGAATACATTGATGCTGCCGGTTGTAAAGACTCCATTCGTTTTAAAATTAAACTCAGAAACGCAGACTTCACACCCTCTACCATTAATACCTGTGCGGGTGGTAAAACTGGTACCATTAAATTCACGGATAACCAAACCGTTTATTCGCCCTATAATTATACCTGGACGGGCACTGGACCTAATTCAAGTTCCGGGCAATCTACTTCTCCTTCAGCTAATCCTGTTATAACTCCGGTTGGAGCAGGAACGTATACAGTAATCATTACTTCTAATGCCCAAAAAACTTGTAACGACACTTTAACCGTACAAGTAAAAGAAGACCCTATTGTCGTAAAAAAGGATACTGTATTCTTCTGTAAAACTACCGGTATTATACCTGCACCTTATGTAAGTGGGGCCACCAATTACCAATGGTACACCGCTGCAGGTGTTGCTATAAACACAGCAGCCGGACATAATGATACCCTCTTTTATACTCCTGTTAAAGATGGGGAGACCTATCCGGTTACCTTCTACTTAGCTTCCGGTTGCCGTGATTCGGTACGCCATTTCATGAAATTAAGAGATGCCGATTTAACCCCCATCACCATTAATACCTGTGCGGGTGGTAAAACGGGAACCATTAAATTCACAGACAATCAACCTATATACGCTCCTTATAATTATACCTGGTCTGGACCTGGATCCAGTTCTGGAGGCCCCATCGGTCCTTCCGCTAATCCCGAAATTAAACTTGTTGGAGCAGGAACCTATACGGTAATTATCACTTCCAATGCTCAAAAAACGTGTATGGATACCATAAAAGTAACTGTAAAAGAAGATCCAATAATTGTGAAAAAGGACTCTGTTTTTTTCTGTAAATCTACCGCAGTTATAAAAACAGTAACCACAGGTACCAATTACCAATGGTATGATAATACAGGAAAACCTATTCCTGCCCCTCAGGGAACCGGCAATACACTGACTTATAGCCCCGCAGTAAATGGTCAGATTTACACAGTTACCTATTACAACACTGCAGGCTGCAGAGACTCTATTATTTATAAAATAAAATTGAAAAATGCCAAATTCACATTACAGATAGATAGTCCTTGTTATGGGGGTAGTACTGGCAAAATTACGTTAACCAATCTGGTTGCGGGTTACAATCCGTTCAACTATATTTGGTCAGGCCCTACTAACCCCAATGGTTCAGGAGGTCCAATGACAAACCCGGAGATAAGCCCGGTATCAGCAGGAGTTTACAATATTACGGTTACTTCACAAACTAATACTTATTGTACCTTTGATACTTCCATTACGGTTAAGTCTTTAGCTCCGCCACCACTTATTACTGACAAGGATACTATTTGTCAGGGAGGAAGCTCCACCCTTATAGCGAATCTTCCACCCAATATGCCTGGACCACTTAAGCACCACTGGTATTCTCAGCAAATACAGCCAGCAGGTTCTCCAATGGTTGATATGCAGGTTACCACTCCGGGTTTTGTTGTATCACCAACAGTGGGAGGTAATGGATATAATGTTGAAGGTGTATACTATATTGATAGTGTAAGAACGGTAGATGGTTGTAAATATGCTTACCGCACACAAATCATTTACAACTATATTAACTTATCTTCAACTACTCCGGTTATTGTAAATGAACCATGCTGGCACGATTCTGTTGGCTCAGTTACTGCTGTTGTTCAAAGCACACTTGCCCCAACCGGGCAACCGCTTACCTTTACCTGGACAGGAGCTTTCCATCCGAATCAAACTAATCCGGTCATACACACGAGTCCTAACCCTCCGGCATTTCCATACTCCCATGCAATTACTGGATTACACCCTGGAACCTATACCTTAACAGTTACTTCCAACGGTTGTGAGAAAAAAATTACTGCTACCGTAACAGAACCACCTAAACCTAAACCAATCCTTTCTATGGAAGCCTGGTTCTGTAAGCGTGATACACTTGGTGTACTGCTCGCACCTGCCGGATATACTTCCTATTTGTGGTATAAAATAGAACCTAACGGCGATACCGTTTTCTTTGCGGGGCCTTATAATACTAATTCTTTACAAATAGTTACACCTGAAGTAGCTTACCAACAGTACTACGTAACCTATATTTACTCTAATGGCTGTCGTATGACTACTAATGCTTTCAGTTTACATACGCCACCACCGAGGTTTATTCCCGATTATTTAGTGAACGTGTTTAGCCCGAATAATGATGGTAAAAACGAAAGGTTTACGCCATTTTGGGATAACCTAAAAACCCAGGCCGACATCAATTTTAATGCTGACGAATACAATCTTAAAATTTACGACCGTTGGGGGCACTTAGTGCATGAATCTTCTAAATATTTACCTGGCTGGGATGGAAAATGGGATGGTAAAGAACTCAGTGATGGTACTTATTTCTGGGTAGCGACGTATCTGCCCCAATGTGGAAATGCAGGTGATGTGATTACCAAAAAAGGGTATGTTCATTTGATGAAATGATAATCTATTGAAAATCAATGATTAACCGGCTTCAATTTTTTGGGCCGGTTTTTTTTATGTGCTGTAACTTTTTCCTTTATACCTGCGTCTTATGATAAATGATCGCGTTTCATGACAATTAAAGAGTTTAATACCTGCGTAGATCTGTATGCCGATAACCTTTACCGTTTTATTCTGAAAAACGTAAAGGATAAAGATGTTGCTAAAGACATTGTGCAGGACACCTACGAAAAACTATGGATAAAAGTAAGTGATGTTGAAAGCAGTAATGCTAAGTCATATATGTTTACAACAGCTTACAGAACCATGATTGATCACTTCAGGAAAAATAAAAAAAATCAAAGCCTTGATCCTGCTATAGAATACGAACACAACAGTTCCTCCAATAAATACTCTGATCTTAAATCTGTACTCAATAATGCGCTGGATCTTTTACCCGAAATACAAAAGTCTGTTATTTTGCTTCGCGATTACGAAGGATATGATTACCAGGAAATAGGAGTCATTACCGGCCTTTCTGAAAGTCAGGTAAAGGTTTACATTTTCAGGGCAAGACAGTTTTTAAAAAATTATATTGGCAAATTAGAAATATTGGTTTAACGTGAAAGAAATTAATTTACATAACTACCAGGCCTTTCTTTTAGATTATTTGGAGGGTAACCTGAATGAGGATCAGGTAAGCCAGCTCATGGATTTTCTGGAGCAGCACCCCCAGCTGAAAGAGGAGTTGAACGAGGCTGAGCCTATACATCTTCCCGAATTGAAGGATTTGGATGAGTATGAACCCATTGAAGACACAGAGTTTTTAAAGAAAACAACGGAAGACTGGAATGAATTCAGGCTGATATCTTACCTGGAAGGAGATTTAAGTAAAGGGGAACAAGAAATACTGGAAAAGGAGTTAAAGCAAAATCCAGACCTGCAAAAACTTCACAATACATACCAGCTTACCCGTTTAAGCCACGAACAAAACATTCAATACCCTGAAAAAACACGACTCTTCCAGCCGGCATTAACAGATGAGGATTTTATTGCTTATAGCGAAAATATCATTGATTCTCAAAAGAAAACTCAACTGGAAGCATTAGCAGCTCATAGTCCTTCTATTCAAAAGGAAATTGAGCACTATCAAAAAATGAAAGTGACTCCTGATATGGGGATTATTTTTCCTCAGAAGGAAAAACTAAAACGTGAAGCCAAAATACTGTTTCTGCTAAACTCGCGCTCTTCGCTTCGCTATGCAGCGGCCATTTTATTATTGGTAGGACTCGCTGTTGTTCTTTACCAGGCTGGTGATATAGGCTCAGCTCCTTCACCGGTTGCTCAGGCAGAAAAACCTGAACACCAAGTGCCGGCTCAAAGCCCGGAACCTATAGATGCTACGATAAGCAATGAAAACAGCACTAAAATTAAAAACAATACCAACATTAAAAACACTTTGGATAGTGGTAAACAATTGCAGAAGGCCACAGCCAATAAACCCGTGCATACCACTCACCCAACTATTACCCTGCCCGAAACAGTTAAGTCTGCGATTGCGGTTACATTGCCAGATACAAACCAGAATAACACCTTAGTTCAGGTGCAAGCTCAACCAATAGATTCGGTAAATACATTACCTGCCATTGCTCAGGTAATTGATACCCCAAAAAGAAAAAGAATTGATCATCAAATAAGTACTGAAGACGAAACTAATCGTTCGCAAGAGGAAGGACTCATAAGTCTTACTCAACTATTTTCAGAAAAAATTATTACCACAACATGGGATGGTAAAGTTGACCGTAAGAAAAAATTAAACGGTATAGATCTGTTGGGTTTTTTGACAAAAAAGATCAAAAAAAATGTCTCTGACAAAGTTGATGCAAACGCCTCTTATACTGAAGATGGTAAGCTTACAGCTTATTCCTTTACGGTTGGATCGCTTTCTTTTTCCAGAAAAACAAATAACTAAATTACTCTGCAAGCTGTAACTTTTAACCTTGCCACAGCGTCGTATGTATAAATAGCTTAATTCAAATAAACCCAGCAAAAGAAGTTAATGCGCAAAGCTTCGGGAATAACAACAACTACAAAGAAAAAAATTATGATAAAGCAAATCATTACCTTATGCATCCTCGGGATTAGTATCCAGAAGGTTTGCGCCCAAAACACAGAAAAAAGACAAGTGAAAGATTTCAATTCAATAGAAATCACAGGTCCTTTTTCACTGGAACTTACGCAAGGCGACAGCACTTCGCTCAGCCTGGAGATTGAAAATGATAATAGTAAAGATATCCTAACCGAAGTGGTAAATGACCGCCTGGTGATAAAGACGGCTAAAACTG
>JACCDP011428869.1_pt1 | contig 23513 bp, 25 predicted proteins | sample 7445841 | NCBI WGS metagenome assembly JACCDP01 (sample SAMN15323441, study PRJNA562643) | freshwater metagenome | isolation source: river surface water | place: USA:Blue River Watershed | collected 2017-08-17
AAAGAAAGCAGTTCACTGGTACGCGCGAAAAATCTGTGATCGCATTTATTATCATTATCGCAATGATGATAGACCTCTGGAGATTCTTTGCTTAGGTTCATCTATGGGAGCCATTCCTTATGAACTCTTGTCTCACTATCCCAAATCACGTGTCACCTGTGTAGATATTGATAGTGAAAGCCTCTATGTCGCACAGAACTCAGTGTTAAAAGAGTTTGAAGGTCGTGTAGTCTATTATGAAGGAGATGCGAAGAATTTTGTATTAACAGCCAATTCAGACAGTTTTGATATTATTATCAATGATCTTTTCACAGAACAAGATTCTCCTCCTTTTATTCACACTCAGACCTTTCTTCGTGCTATCTTTCGTTGTTTGAAGCCTCAAGGATTGTATTTCGCAAACACAATCACTGATACCTTTGAATTTACTCACGGAATTGCCATTGAAAAAATAGGATATGATGTGGAACGTTTTAGCAAGAAGAAAGAAGGTCTGAGTAATATAGTTTATGAATCTAAAAAAAACTAATCAAATTTCATTTCTGTATCAAAACTGTGTTTTTGCATTTGTTTAATGGAAATGGATTCCTTGTTCACAAGACGACGACGAGTAGACGATTTCGAACTAGCCGTAGTTGTTGTTTGAGCTGATGAAGTACTACTTCCGGTTGAGGGTGTCGTGGAGGAACGTAACTTCGCTAATTCTTTCATTGAAGCATTCATCTCCTTTTCAATCACTTCTTGATTCTTTTGGATGTATTGAAGGATCTCCTTTTCAATCGCCCAACGGAAGAAATTCAATTTAGCCACCGTAGTCAAAAAAGGTGAATGATTGGGAACTTGGAAATAGATTCGTTCACGACGGCAAAAAGGATCAAAGAGTTTTTTACTGTAGGCTTTGAGCTGAGATTTATAGTCACGATACACTAAGAACTCTTGACCATTCAAAATGTATGAGGTATTGTGGGTACGAGCAAAATTGGTCACAAACCAATCAATGACACGAAGACTAATATCCGAAGTACCTTGAAGCATTTCCACAATTTTATCAATATCTGTACGACCCGCATAGAATCGTTGTAAAGAATTGACAATTAATTCTTGTTTACAATGAATTTTTCTACGGCGAGTAGGTTCGGTAGAAACAGGTTCGAAACGAGGAGACGGTAGAGATTCCAGTGTGAGAACTTCCATTGCTATTACTTTTGTTCGGGCTATTCTTAGGCTACTTTTTTCGCTTGAATCAACAGATGGCCACCCAGGTAGCCCCCCCAGGATATAATCCAGAATCAAGTCTTTTACAAGGAGGAACTGCTCCTATTAAGCCAATGCTAGGTGGTGGCGTTAACGTCCCTATCACTAAAGGTGGCGGTAGTGGTTCACCACCCACACCCGATTACAATGCTACAGCAAGTTTATTACAAGGAGGAACCGGAGTCATAGAAGCTGTCAAGGGAGGAGGCAAAGCAGGTGTAGTCTTTGCTCCCCAATTAGTGGAAGAACGAACCTACAGTAAAACCGCTCCACCTAAAAATGTTGTGCGTGCTTCACGATCCTATACTCTTGAAATCTATGGTCTCAAAGCGGAGAAATCTGGTTTAGGTCTCGAGACAGATTTATCCATTCGCCAGCGCCGATTGATGCGATATGTAGGTCAAGAAAAACAAACCCGACTCATTACATCAACAGGCACTCTGAATCAACCTGATGGTCAATTTGCTTATACAGGGTATCCCAAATATGGTGACTGTCGTCCATCGCTTCCTCTAAATTTCTTTGATGTGATGGCTCGCAAGGTTCATTTTATGGATGCTAAAGCCCATATTGTATGGATCATCCCCAATATACGAGGTAACAAAGATGTCTTTGATGCGATTTACAATAAAATCATTGAAAATGGTTTATTGCCTGGAAAAGAACATGTATTAATGTTTACAGGAGTCTTCTATCCAGATACACCCAATGAAACGTCTCTTTTCTTGTTTGATGAGATCCTCAAACTCAAAGAGAAAAATCCAGGACAAGTTTTTGTTGTCTCCACTCCAGATTCGAGTCTTTTGAAGAATGGTTGCTATATCTTGGAAAATACCTATGCGATGAAATCTACTTTGGCAAAACAACAAGGCAAAAACAAAGAAGTGCCTACATTCTTTGAACCGGAAGTCTTAGTCTTTCCTCACGAAAATATCATTGTTCGAAGTGTTCAAATGCCTATTTCTGCGGAATCTCGTGTTTCTGTGGGTCTTTTACTTCGTAAAAAAGTAGCAGGAAAGTCTTTCTATGTGAAAGGTGAAGCAGGACGCAAAGCCGAACCTGCTCCTGAGAGCCTTGAAAACTATACCACTGTCTTATCGGATCCCAGACAACCGGAAACCAAAGCGTGGCCACCCAAATCGCAACAGACCATTCGTTGTCCTGCCGATATGGATTGCCAAGAGTTTGAACTAGGATTCCCTCTTGAGAAGTTAGGAACAAGCATCTTTTTAAATCTTTTAGAAACCAAACTCTATTTATTCCATATCACGAGTGAAAAGATTCCTTATTTCACAGGTCCTAAGGAAGGAGAAGCAGAAGAAGAAGAAGAAGAGAAGGAAGAGGAAGAGGAACCTGTGGAACAAAAGGAAGAGGAAGAAGAAATAGAACTTGTTCCAGAACCTGTTCCTGTCATTGCGAATTTAAATGTACCCAAGATACCCAAAGGATTTTATAAAGAAGATCCCTCTGCTGTCTCTTCGTCTTCAACGGTAACCTTTCCTGTCGGTGGATTTACCTTCACTGTTCGTGTCCCTGCTTCTCCAGCAAACAATGATCCTATTCGTATTGACTGGTTGAATGAAAGATTTACGAAGAGTGAAGCCGATTTGTTAAACGCTTTACAGCTAACACCTTCCATTCTTCAAAAAGTTTACAGTTCTGGACGAAAATGGCACGTATCCAACTTCTTAGCTTCCTTGGCTCTTTCCAACTGTTTCAAAGAATCACAACTTTTACTCAAGAGTGAATGTTACAATGCGCGTCGTTTCTTGCGTTCTGTCGCGCTTGAAGTTCAGAAAGAATGTTTAAATAAAGCAACCAAAGAATGGGGTAAACCTTCCAAAGGATTTATTAAGACAACAAAGAATGAAGAACCCATGGAGGAAGAGCTTCAAAGCACATCCACTCTTCAACCCATTAACAACAATGAATTGCCTTCTACATCGACATTAGAGCCTTTTAATAATACGAATCAAGAAGAAGACGAAGAAGAGTTACTAAGTGTATCACAGTCACAACCACAGGCTGTTGTAGGAATCACCAGTAGCCGATCATTAAATGATTTAGCTAAGAATATGCGTAGTCTTCAAATTGATTCAACACCTGTTACTCAACAGAGTGTTCTCGCTTACGAACCTCCAAAATCGGTTACTCAACAAAGTGTTGTTTCGTATGAGGCCCAAAAGCCTGTTTCACAACAGAGTGTTCTCGCTTATGAACCTCCAAAATCCAAATACAATGCACAAACCTTGAGTTATGTGCCTAGAAATATTCGTTCCTTAAGCATTGATGATACAACACCAACAGCTAGAATAACTTCTGGACTCCGAAACTTATCCATCGTATAAAAAGTAATCATCGATTGATACTCAATCATCCATTACTTTATCGTCGTGTAACACGAACATTCCCTGTCTTACGAACCAAGAGATCCAAACTAAACAAGACAAAAATCCCACTGGTGATAAACAACAATATCTCTGTTTGGGCATTTTCGGATTTACGCATTTCCAAGTCATCTAAGCGAGCATAAATAGAATCTAAGCGACGAAAGAACTCATCTTTGTCATAAGGAGGTGCTTGTCTGGCTTGATCCACAGGAATAGTCCCACCCGGAAGAGGTAAAGAGTCAAAGAATGCGGTTCTTGCTCCACTGGGTGTCAAGGGTTTCCAGACATTCTTCACAGAAGGAACGGGTAAGATTTCAGCTCCTTGTGCTTTGTCAAGACCTTTGCCCGCAAACTGTTGAGTAAAATCCACATCCATTCGGTATCCAGGATCATCACCAATTATATTGGTAAAGGATGTAAATCCTTCTTCGGTTGAGCTGTCATCATCATAATTGGCACCAAAATATTTGGGAAGTTTATTGGGCTGTTGTTTATTTGGTCCAGCAATACCTTTTGGCATTGTATTCAAGATCTTTTCATCAGCAGGAGGTTGTTCTGAGCGAAATGTAGCCAAGATTTCAGACATTGGTCTAGGATCTTGAAAGTCAGTGAAAGCCTCTCTCGGAGGAGCATCCACAGGTGCGTGTTGGATCAATCCAGTTTGCGGATTCATAGGTGGTGTTTCAGGTAAAGGACGGAGAGCCGGACGATCGGGATCTGTCACGGGTGAATCTCCGGTTCCTTCTAAAAATGTAAGAGGTGGACCCTTACAGCGTTTGGCTTTTTTGCGTTCTTCTCTACGAGCGATAGATCCTGCTTTGCTGTCTTTACAACCGGTGGGTGCAGGCCCTCCACCAACTTCAGGAAATGCTTCATTCAACGAACAATACTCCATAGTCTCACGACTACCTCTGTTGAATCTTAGGATAAAACTTTGAAAGAATCAACAGAGGAATGGCTACTGCTCCAAATACGTTTGTAATGAAAGGTGGTTTTCGAGAACAGATGAGCGATCTCTTTTCCAAATATGATCAGCCTGTTGGTCTTTTAGTCGCTACATTGGCTACACTTGTGATCGTCTTCCTTGGCAAAGTGCCCAAAGACGTTCGCCGTCAAGCCGATAGTCTCTTAGGGCGTGCTCTCCTGTTAACCTTTACGGTTCTCACAGCACTTGTCTTTGGTTGGCCCCTTGGTGTCCTTGTAGGTCTTATGAGTGCGTTACTTATCGGAGCCGGAGGAGTTCACCCTGTGGCTATACAATCGGTCACAGAAGGCTTTGCTCCTGATTTTAATGTGAAGCTTGTTCCCAACAAGAAGAAATGGTTTGTAGAACAGGTCTTAGGTGAGAATCCTTTGTTGATTGAAGACACTGTCATTGATACATCAGCAGTACAAGACTTAACAGAGAAGAACGCAGGTAGTGTTCAGAGTACAACAGTTACCCGATAAATTATTCACTTATGGTAATAGAGTTCTGTATGGGGTTAGAACCTGACGGAGTAATGGATGCCACAGCAAGAATTCTTGTGACAGCGATCCTTTTCATTTGGAATCTGTATGAAGGATCTGTCCTGGAATCCCCGTATTCAAAAGAATTTGTAAAACTCTATGCTTTCCCTCTTTGGCGGTTTGTTCTTGTTCTCTTAGTCTTCTTAGCTACCTATTGGTGTCCCCGAGTGGGTATCATGTTGGCCATTGCTGTGTTTTTTTACATAGAGGATTTGGAAAAACTGTCAACACCTTGGATTCCTTTTCCTATGCGAAAAGATTAGATGAGTCTTCCTCCGGCTCCTATGGCTATGGGTTTAACAACGGCAGCTCCTGTCGTCATTAATCCTTTAGAACAAATCTTCCTGACCCTTAACACTAACCCTTATTTCATTGGTTTGATGATGTTGTTATTGAACCTAGGTGGTCGTTTTATTGGTATGGAAATCAGTAAAGAACAGGAAAAAGTCTTTACCCATCCTTGGGTTCGACGTGCTTTGATTTTCACTGTCCTATTCGTGGCCACCAGAAATGTATTTGTAGCTTTAATTATGACTATTTTTGTTTTACTTTTATTGTCTTTCCTTTTGAATGAAAACAGTGATTTATATTTATGGGGTACTCCAAAGAAACCCGAAGATGGTGCTCCTCCGTTAGCCAACGGAGGAATGACCCCTGAAGAAACAGAGATCTTCCGACGCTTGAATGAGAAATACCAGCGTATCAATGGTGGTGCCAATGGTCCTCAGAAGAAAGACGAGGATGAAGAGGAAGAACCCACAATGGAAATGATTTACTCTATGAATATAAATCGTTTAATGAAATAATAATGTCTTCTTATCATACACCAAGTACGTAATCACCATCGCAAAGAAGACATCGACAGAGTAATGGGATCTTGTGACTAAAATAAAGACAGTTTCAAGGGCTACAAATAGAATTGCCAACCAAGAGGGTATATATCCACCTCGGTTGAGCAAGAGAGCAGCTAAAACAGTGAGACAGGTATGTCCACTAAAGATTTTATCATAACACTGCCCGGTTAAACAGTTGGACCACTGGAAACGTTTGGAACAGTTTTCATGTTTAGGCAAAATAGTGAAAAAAATAGTGAGGGATCGCAAAAAAATCAGAAGCAAAAACTTCTCCGCAAATTCCCAAATTAAATTTCCTTTGGTAAACAAAAATGTTCCAAGAAATAACAGTGGAATTAAATTCACGATTCCGCCGTATTCGTGGAAATCGGGAGTAAATTCATGAATTAAATCAAAAATTCTATTTTCATTCTGTTGTTGTTCATAAAACCAAATCCCTAATTCATCGGTAACATAACTGGATAAACCTATAATAATAATGAGAAGCACTATTGTTATAGTATTTTCAATCGCCCTTGCTAATTTCATTATTGAGTGTCTAGACATTCACAGAAAGGATATTTCCGCTAATGGCAGCTTTTCTACGACGTCTACCTCCACCTGTACGAGTAGATTCTGCTTGAGAAGCCAGATCACCACTGATAACCGATTCCATTTCCATTACAGCGGAGACAGCGGGTTGATTCATCGAAGGAGGAATAGCCATATTGTTCATACTCGGAGGAGCCATCATTGGAACCCCTTCCATACCATTGCCCATACCACCCATAGCTTCTTGACGACGAACTTCTTCAAAGGTCTTCAAAATATCATCCACTCCTGAAGGTCCTCTCATCTCCTTTCGTGCGGTCTGCTTAGGAGGTTCAACGGAAGCTACGACTTGAGGAGTATTCGGCATTACCGATGGACCGGTGAATTGTTGAGAGGCTTGGAAGAAGGCTCCTGTTGGTCCCATTGAATCTGTACCTTGAGGACCCGCTGGCATTTGGACTTGCGGTTGAGGACCACCCGAAGTGGCACCCATGGCCATACCCATAAAGTTACCAAAACCCGATCCTGCTTGAGAAGCAGCAGCTTGCGCAAATTGACGAGCAAGCTCAGGATTCTTTCGTAAGAGGTCATCTGCGGAAGGCATACGTTGACGCATAAAGGTATTGGAGACGTGGCACATAAATCCTGAGCCTGCGAGAGCAAACATTAAACGGGCTTCAGGAGGCATCTTACCACGATCTTTGTACTTGTCATACAACTCTTCAAAAATTTCATCAAAGTCTTCGACGTTTTCGTGAACGGATTCTGACCAACCATCCAAATTCAAATCAAAGGGATCAAAACGATTGTTCATCCATTCCAAACCTGTCACTACACCCATCAAGGCTTGTCGTTGGAAACGCAAGGAACCTTCTAAGTTTCGGGCATCCACAAGACGGTCATATTCCTGTTTGATTTCTTCAAGTGAGTTATCCATTGTGAATTTACGAGCAACCGGAAAGCCCTTTTGCTCCAAACGTTGGAGTTTATTGATATATTCGATCTTCTCTTTCTTTTCTTGTTCTGGATTGCGGTTCTGTTGAACAGGAGTTAAACTGACCGAGGGACCCGTAGCCGTTTGCGGATTAGAGAAAAAGGACGGAGGAGCAGGCTCTTTCGCAAACTTAATTTCCATTGGAGCTTCTTGAAATCCACCAATGGTAGAATCCATATTTAAGGTAATCGGTTCAAGAGGTTCTAAATTTGTGACTTCAATACCACCTAAGACGGGAGCAGAGGAGCCAACATTGACTGTATTGCTAGAGGAGCTTTGACTAGGACCGCCAAACGATATTTTCGCTTGATTCGCTAACATATTTAATCCTAAAGCGTCGGAATTATCCGTGATATCTATTACATTACCTAAATCATTACTTAGGCCCCTAGAGGAGAAATCCTCTAGAGGACCCATAGACAAGGCCACAGATTCCATTTCACGTAGTGTTGCCATCTTTCTTCGGATTCAGAAGGACTTTTTAGACTCTTATTTAACGCACCTCACTCACCGCATCTGCTTGTCTTTACCTAAGCAGTTGACTCATCTGGAAAAACTGTCCCAACACATCAAAAAAGCATCCGTTAAATCGTTTTTCTTCGCATACTGACCCAAATGAAGTCTCCACCGTAAAGGTTCGGAGACGTACGGAGCCTGTAAAAGTTCCATCACTCTGGCTTCACCACCTTCCTTACGTTCTTTGTATCCTTCATCACCTTTTTTGCCTGCTACTTTCATCTTAGCGTGAACAAGTCGGAGAGCGGGACAGCGAGGAGCAGTTTGTTCTCCTGGCGGTTGTAAGACATCTCGAAGTGTAGCAAATAAGAGAATTTGTACAGATTTCATTGTCGGGTTTTTTAGGACAGGTTGATTTTCCAATAAAATCTCATCGGCCTGTAAAAAACTGTTTTTATGTTGAAGAACAAAGCGACGGATACCATCGTGTAAAACTGTAAGTTCCGTGTCCACAGCTTTTTTCACTTTGACTTTTAAAATGGGAATGGAATACAGTTCACAGATCTTTTTCATTAAATCTCCTTTCGATTTGGGGATAGATGTCACACCCTTCGCCTGTAAAAAATCTTTGAGCCCTTTGGCAGCAGGAAGTTTCTTTAATAAATTTCCTGAGAGATCACGAATCGCCGGTCTATCCAAAGGACAGTGACGAACACAGTAGTTTCGACCTCTTGACTCATACGTGGCTTTAGCTGAACAAGAACAACAGTGTTCTGCTGATTGTTTAGCAGTAGAAGCCGATTGACCCGCTAAAAGATCATAATTATCCCATTGTAGAATATCAACAGGATTCGAAGACAAATCCGTATTCTTACGTTGTAAACAAAACGCAAGATTGCGGATACCAATATCAAACGCTAAGACAGTTTTTACAGGCATTCTAGAGAATTACAGGAAGTTTGTTTAGATTAATACAAATGTTCGGTTTGGGCCAAGGGTTTATTACCCATATCGCGATAGAAACGACCGCGAGGTGAATTACGTCCATTTTCAAAGACCTGATTTAAACAGACATTCGGTGTAGGAGCTTTCTGTCTAGGCAAATCAAATGTACCAAAGAGTTCAGGAGCCTTATCATAGACACGTTCTGTGCCAATTCCATTTCTGGCTTCTGTAGGAAAGAAAGCACAGTCGACTTTGTCACATTTGACAATACTCTCAGGAGGAGGAACTACTGAAGGATCATCACCGTATTGAGCACCAGCCATCCGGGCTTGTCGCATACGTGATAAATCAATAATCTCTTGCGCATTTTTTGTAATCCATTCCTTCACAGGGAACTGAACACCCGCAGGTACATTTTCATTACAATGGGGTCTGTAATCGGTAGCTACACGACCATCGGCCATTGGCGCAGAGAAACCAGGGAATCGTGAATCGGGTGTTGGAAAGGTGTTGCGTTGACTGACGGCAGTTTTATAGGCTGTTCTTTGGGCTTCATAAGGACTGATGCCAAAATAGTAATTTGGTTGTGTGGGTATGCGAAAAAACTGGGAATCCATGTCCACTCTCTGAAAAGCAGATGGAATCTATTTCTCATTGGAAAGCCGTTAAGCATCTCCAGCTACAGGAAAGCCTTCTTCCAAAACACCATCCGATCCAGGAACAGGTTCCAAGATACTTAGAACATTACCTTGACGTTTCAACGCATCAATAATATCTTTTCTGTGTGCGGATGCGGGAATTGCTACACCTTTACGTTTCGCCTCAGCCTTCAACTCTTTTACAGTCATAGCCTCATAGTTGGCCTCCACACGATTCGATACAGAGGCATCCGTAGTGGTAGCATTGGCTGAAGGAACTTGTTCTAAAGCTTGTTTGTAGAACTCTTCATCGGGAATTTGTTCAATCTCTTCCTTTTCAACAGGCTCAGGAGCACCGATAGGTTCAATGTGATCTACTTGTTCATTAGTGTGACTGTGACTGTGTTCATGTTCCATTGAAGTAGGAACAGAAGCCATTGCCATCATTGTATTCTCCGTAGCCATCTTGAGATCTAATAAAATATTCTCAGTGAGACTGATTCTCTTTTCAACTTGACCGATGCGACTGTAAAGATAGAAAAACAACGCACCGAAGACAAGAGCAAGCACGAGTCCAATGGTCAACGTATCACTTAATCCGTTCATCTCTCCTTGTCTTGGCGGTTTTCCGGGGCGTTAAAATCCGCAGAAGTTAACAAACCTTTTTCCTTTAAAATACAGTCTACACTACTCACTTCACAAATACCTTTCTTAAGTTGATACGTAAAGAATAATTCTCCATCTTCTTTTTTATAAGCGGGAACACAGAGTCGAATGACTTCCTCTGGTGCTTTCTTCGCAATCTCAAAGACGTGAGTACTGATAATACTGTAAAGATTCTTCTGTTTCCAGACCTGATCCAAAAACAGTTTCGCTGTGCGTGTTCCATCGGGAGGATTGGTACTATGAAACAACTCATCAAAGAGAACAAGACCTTTTTGGTTTGGATACTGTTTGGCTCTCTTCAAAATGCTGACCGCAAATTCCACTTCTCTCTCAAAGAAAGAACTCTTCCCTGGTCTATCTTCCAAACGTAGACCAGTGGCAATCCAGGAAACAGGTTTCAAGAGGCAGATATTCGCGTAGGTAAATCCGAAGGTTTGCGCAAGAACAAGATTTAATAAGGTAGCTCGTAAGAAAGAACTTTTACCTCCACGATTGGGACCTGTTAAAATAGCGTGATGACGCTCATTCGCCAAAAGATTCAAGGAGAAAGGAACACTGTCTTTCAAAAGAGGATCACGTGCTCCGAGAAAGGAAATCTCTTCTTCTTGGGTAAAGAGCACAGGTTTCACAGGAGCTAAGGAGAGACGATAAAGGAGCTCAGCTTCTCCAAGAATCTGGGTAGCATAATGGAGCTGAAAGGGAATATCCCATGTCTCCGCAAAAGAACGATGAGGATCCGATTGTCGTTGAACAATGTCTTCTAATGGATTTTTAATGGTGATATAGGTTTGTAAGCCTTTCAAAATATGGGCTAACTCTTCGACACAAGAGCCTTTTTCAATTAAATCTTTATCGATAGTCTGTAAATGAATGGCATTTTGAACAGGTTGAATCATATTTTGAACAATCGAGAAACCTGTTATACCCACCTGGAGCATATTTTTGGGTGTCCAAAACTGTTGGGTTTGAATCCCCATCATTCCAAAAAGTAGATTCGTATATTGTGATACATTCAAAGGGAGATTGTACCAATACACAAGAATAATATAAGGCATTAGAAACATAAAAAAAGGTGTAAGAATGGCTAAGAATGGAACAAGATAGAGTTTGAAATAAGACAAGAGGAGAAGAACAAAAGGGAAGGTATTGAGAATCTGCGCCCAGGCCCATCCTGAGAAGGTGAGTTGTTCATACGAGTTTTTTTCAACATCAGATTTCTTGGAAAAGATGGATATTCTACTCTCCAGAGCTGATGCTTTTTGAAAGTACTGTTCGATAGCTTCTTTATTTTTATCCGTTAAATTTGTCTGTAGATCAATAATGGCTTGTTGTCTACGCCGAAGAACCTCAGGATTGTCTGTGAAAAATCGGAGGTGTTTTAAAAACTGTTGTTTTCCAACTTCGGTCTTAAATCCAAGAGGTTCAACGAGAGCCTCTGCTTGACTCTCCCGAATCACTGTTTCGATGTCCATCTAATGAAGATCCAGAGGGAAGGAATAAAATTTGAACGCTTTTTTTCCACCTAGTGCGGTCACGTGAAATGGAAAAAACTATGCGCACAAATATAGCAATGTCAACAGAATCTCCTTCTGTGACTCTTGTCACCTCTCTTCTTGGTTTACGAAGCCAAGTTCCACCGACTTCTTCTCCAGATGTTCTCACGAAGATTACAAACCTTCGTGGGATTCTTGATGCAAGAACATTATCCTCAGCAAGAAACGGTGGGGACTGGCGTAGAGGAGCAGGTTCAGGATCAGTTAACCAAATGGATTCTCGTTGGCGTGGATCCAGACAAAGTATGAAGACGAGTTCTTCTTCTGGATCTCTCACAGGAGCTAATCTTACACCGATTGGTTCTCCTAATTCGGCATCACCTAAAACACCTATTTACACAGGACCTCCGATGGGTCGTTACCAAAGTCGATTCAAAACCTCTTCTGAAGCGATTGAAGAGAAAATCCTCAATCGTATTATCCGCCTCAAACTTAATAAATTTGGTCCTACCACCTATTCAGACATTCGTGACTTCCTCTTCCAAATTCTTGGTCAAGAAACAGTAGCTACTGAAGAAGATGGAAATGTGAAAGCCGAAGAGGATCAAGTGGCTGAATTTGTCAAAGACTTTATGGGAATGGTCTTCATGAAGGCAGCTGCGGAACAAATTTACTGTCCTCTCTATGCGAAACTTCTTTCCGAAATTGGCTCGAAACACTCTGTGATTTTCGAAGAAATGAACAGACTTTATACCAATTATATGGAAATCTTTGAAGAAGCGGATGTAAATGTACAGGCGGAAGATGGAGCTGCCTTTGAAAAGAAAGTAGCAGAAAAGAAATATCGTCAAGGTTACAGTCAATTTATTGCTGAACTCACCACCTTAGAAGTTCTCTCCGTCGAAGCGCTTATGGCCACATTCCATACACTCTTCACACAAATTGAAAAACACAGTAAGATTGCTGATCGTAAACCGCTTGTAGATGAATATGTCGACTGTATTCTACGTATGTCCCGGATTATGAAAGACAAATATTCTCCATTCTTTCGCAGTATGCGTAGTAAGATCTATGAGCAAAACAAAGAGGTCTTACAAACCCTCATTACAGTGAAAGATGGAACCTTTATCAGCTTAACACCTAAATCACGATTCCTCTTAATGGATATTCAAGATATTCTCAAAGTATAGATAGAATGACGACTGAACAAATAAAAGACTTTATGACGACACCCATAGAGGTTGGAGACTATGTCACTCTTAAAGCAGATTCATCTGCTGAAGATGATAATAGAACCTTACATTGGGATCCTGTCGCTATAGTAAGAGAGGTTTTACCTGATGGTAGATATAGAGTGGGAAATAAGAATTGGCTTAATGATCGTGAATATATTTATAATGAAAACGAAATCACAAAGTTTTTATTGCTAGTAAGAATGGATGAAAGAGAATATTTTGCAATTTTTGATGATTTTGATAGGCGTTTGGATTTAATCGCTGTACGAGATTTATATTCAGGAGACACAAACTATTTTCATGAGGATTATTTAGATGATGGTCTTTTTATTATCAAAGACCCTCTAGAAGTTCTTGAGTATAATCGCAGAATGGACCAGCATTATGAATCAGCAGAGAATATCGCAAGTATGCGTGAAGTGAGTAAACAAGGTGTTATGGAACATTTAAATAAGTTAAATCCAAATGTAAAGGGTAAAATTATGTCTTATATTTCAGGCTATAATGTGGGTAAGCCTAATGAAAAGACCCATATGAAGATTCTACAAGAATATATGACACGTCCTCGAGGTGGTCCAGGAGCGGGTGCGAATATGCGCTACGGAAAAGAACTTCCTTTGCCACCTCCCCGCTCTTCGTATAATATCGCCTTGGATGTACCTCTTCCTTATGGTCCTAGCGAGGTGAATTTTATGGGAGGCAAACGGAGCAAGCGAGAAAATTCTCGCGGTAAAATAGGAACTCAAATGGCTCGTCGTGGAACTCGTAGATCTAGAGGTATTTTTTCTCGTCTCTATGCTCCCATTGGTCACCTCCTTTCCGCAGGTAAGGAGTCTGTTGGAGCTGTCACCAATACGGCAAAGGGTGTGGTAGGTGAAGGTATCCACGGTTTGGACAAAATTGGTCGCAGTGTCACCAAACACGCCAATATGGCTGTCAAAGATGTCTTCACTCGCAAGGGTGGTAAACGTAAAGCTAGAGGTACACGCAAGTCCCGTAAATCTAGACGCAATACTCGTCGCCGCAGATAAAGTCATTGTAAACTAAGAATATAAAAAGAGAATCAAAGAAAATTGAGTTGATCCATGCGGTTAATACGGCAAGGATGAAATTCAAGAAATCTGATAGAATGAATCGTACCGCCAAAAACGATAAAGATAAGTCTTCTAGTCGTAAGCAACCTGCTCGCAATCGTAAGCGTGGAGGAGCCAAAGGTGGAGATGATGAATCTGTAGACAGTCGTGGAAATATCCGCGATCTTATTGCTTATAGTGATACGGATGAAGAACTCACTTCATCAGAAGAAAGCTTTGATGAATCCGACATCGATGATGCGGATGAATCTGAACTGAGTGAAAAAGATCGTAAAACTATTCGTCGACACGCTCGCAAAGCTGCTCTCAAAGCGCGCGAACGTATTCAAAAGAGATATGTCAAACCATCCAAGAAAAAAGTTGTAGAATCTGAGGAAGAAGAAGAGTCTTCTGAAGAAGAACGCAAAGAACGTAAACGTCGTTCCCACAAGAAACGCAAAGAGGAATCGGAAGAAGAGGAAGAAGAAGAGGAAGAGGATGATGAAGAAGAAGAGGATGAAGAAGAGGAGGATGAAGACGACGAAGAAGAGGAAGACGATGAACCCCCAGGTATCAGTATTAGTTTTGGAACCTTTGGTGGAGACGACTTCGCTTCTCGTATGGTTCCCAAACGTCACAATATGAAAAAAGAATCAGAAGAAGTCAAGAAATTTGTCAAGCTGGTTACTAAACCAATGGAGGCCAATACCATTGATGACCAAATTGATCAATTCAAAGCGATGACTCCTGAGAAACAAAAACAGTTCCTCACTGCTCTTGAACACAAACCCGCACATAAAGAACAAAATATGATGTTCAAGATTCTCACAATGAATCTCCCTCCTGATGTTCAATCGATGATTCTTGGAAAATACCAAAGTCTTCAAATGATTGAACCTGGATCAGGTGAATTCTTCAAACTTCGTAGTTGGCTCGAAAAAGTTACCAGTATGCCTTTCGGAATCTACAAAGACATTCCTGTGAAGATTGATGATGGTTCTGAATCGTGTGGAGCCTTTATGGAACGTGCTCGTCGTTGCCTCGAAGAGGCCATCTATGGTCAAGAAGAAGCGAAACTCCAAATTATGCAGTTCATCGCTACTAAAATCTCCAATCCAAGCCACCGTGGTCTGAGCTTACTCTTAGCAGGACCACCTGGTATTGGTAAGACTTCCTTGATTAAGAATGGGATTGCGAAAGCTCTCAACTGGCCTTTCCAATTTATCTCTCTCGGTGGAGACTCCGATGCTACAACCTATACCGGTCATCAACTTGTCTATGAATCTTCTCACGCAGGGAAGATTGCCAATTCATTAATCAATGCGAAATCAATGAGTATGGTGCTTATGTTTGACGAATTAGATAAGATTAGTACAACTCCCAAAGGTGAAGAAGTCCAGAATATGCTCATCCACTTAACGGATCCTGTTCAAAATGAAGACTTTGAAGATAAATATCTTGCGGGTGTTCCCATTGACCTTAGTAAAGTGATGTTTGTCTTCTCAGGCAATGACCTCAACAAGATTGACAAGATTCTTCTTGATCGTATGATGGTCATTAATCTTCAAGGATATCAACAAAAAGATAAATTGGCGATCGCAGAAAACTTCTTACTCCCTACTGCGCTTGAAGAAGTGGGTCTCACTGAAAAAGTAGCCCTCTCCAAAGATGTACTCGAATATGTTCTCCGTGAATATGCGAGCGAAGAATCCGGTGTGCGTGAACTCAAACGCTGTATGGAACAGATTGCGCAGAAGATTAATATGCTCCGCATCTTTAATGCCAAGGAACTACCCTTCCACATTAAAGACTTCCATCTCCCCTTTGTGGTCAAGAAGGAACATGTGGATCTCTTCCTCAAAAAGAAACCGGGTATTGACGTGAGTGTTCAGAGAATGTATTCATAAAGTAGTATGAAGCACCCCTTCTTATTTCAATTGGTAAAAATGGCTGATATAGGATTTATTACAATCCTCTACGCATCCATTGGTTTAATCTTAGCAAAACTCTTAGACGTATTTGATGTGCCTTTACAGCAAGACAAAGAAGAGAAAAAACAGACTCTTCAAATTTTTATAGAATTTTTAGTGTTCATCTTTTTGATTGGTATTATTACTTATCTTGTTCGAACAATAGTAAATTATATCCCCTCCCCATTTGAAGGACAATACGGTCTAGACCATCATCGTATCAAAGAGATTGGAAATGTTTCTATCTTCATTTTTATTTTCCTTTATTTCCAGGATCATTTGAAGGAAAAGATGCAGTATTTGTTTGATCGACTTTAGACAGTGGCTCTACAACAAACCAAGACGCATCTTGTTTGGCTCTCTCAGCCATCATCTTCTCAAAGTTTGTCTTGACTTCTTTTGCTGCAATAGTATCTGGGGGTCTTTCACAGGTTGTGCCTGACCCCCATTTACATCGTACACACGCAGGTGGTTTCATCCTGACTCAAGGGTGGGAATTTCATTATGACCAAATCGTAGGAATCTCTTGTTCCACTAATTCGGCTACTTGACCCACTAAGCGTAAAATCGTTCCTGAATTATGAAACGTATACCAAAAAGGGAATCCAAGAAGATTGTATTCCGTCCAATCGGGAACAGGAGAAACAAGTTGTGAAGGACGAACAACACGAACAGGAACAATCACAGCCTCAGGAATCATTTTTTGAATCGTCCATAGTTCTTCCATCATACGCCAATCACTAATCACAAACTTGTTCTTTCCTTTTTTGACAGCTTTCTGAATCTTTTCACCAATGACTTTGGCCCAAATTTCTTTATCTAATTCCCGAGCATCTTCCGCTACACGAATAAGCTCTTCACGTAAGGTTCGTTGAGGATTCGAAGGAAGGGCTTCTGCTTTTTTCTTTTGATCATAACACCATTCCAAAGGAATACCTTCATCCTCGGCTACTTTCTGTTTAATGGGATCGGCAAACGCATATTTTTGAAATTCATAACTTTCGACTAATATCTTCGCTACAGAATCTTTTCCTGCGTGTGCCCAACCCGAAATAAAAAGAATAAGGGGTTTTCCCATTTCTTCTATTCATTAGTTAGAAACCCTTATGTCGTCTTCGGAGCAATTAACGTTGATGTATTACAAGAAATTGGCCTTCAAAGTGGCGATGGTCCTTTTAATCGTCGGTGGACTCAACTGGCTCCTTGTTGGTGCTTTTAAATGGAACCTCGTCAAAGCCCTTTTAGGAGAAGGCACCATTGCTCGTACGATTTATGTTCTTGTTGGTGTTGCTGCTCTCGCTGTTATGTTTGATCGCGATAGTTATCTTCCTTTCTTGGGTCCAACTGTCATTCCTTGTTCTTCTGTACCTGATCGTACTCCTCCTGGTGCTTCAAAGATGGTAACTGTATCGGCTCCTCCCGGTTCAAAAGTGTTATATTGGGCGGCTGAACCTGAAATGGAAGCTTTGAAAGAAATTCAAACATGGAAAGAAGCGTATGCGGGATACGAAAATGCGGGTGTGACCACGGCCGATACGAATGGACAGGCTGTTCTCAAAGTGAGAGCTCCTCAAGCCTACACTGTTCCCTTCCGCGGTCGTCTCCCGCCTCACGTTCACTTCCGAATCTGTGAATCCTCAGGTATGTTGGGACGTGTGAAAACTGTTTTTCTAGAGGATGGTCGTGTCGAAGGATTTTCCTCTTTCTAAGCAGAAATGAATTCTGTTGGAATCCAAAACTCTCCTGCGGCTACCCAGATCAATGAAGCCATCAAAAATGTAGCTTCAATGAACAATAAAATTGGAGGTAAGCGAAAAACTCGTAAACATCGTAAACAAACACGTAAAAATTTGAAGGCACGCAAGGCTACTCGTAGACACTAAGCTTCTTATGCTTCATCAGCATATGCTTTCGTACTTGGTTTTAAGAAGACAATATATGTGGATACACCAAATTGGGGTTCGCTAATGGAACTTGCTGTTTCATCATCGAAGATGTGCCATTTTTCAGTCAGAGGTGACTTTGCTTGCGCAGTATAATGTCCACCTCCCGTGGATCCATGATGATCTACCGTAGCAAAGCATTCATACGCTTGGTATTTACTCGGTTCAGGAGAATCTTGAGAGAAGAATTCCTGAAAGATAACAGGTTTCTTAGGCATCTCAAAATTTGTATACAGTTTCTTGCCATCGGGTGTAAAACGTTTCAAGTTAAGAACAATCATACGCGGTAGACGCCAAATACAGGTTTGTCTTTTGGCAACAGTTCTCGTAGGTGAACATTTTTCACAGGCGTAACCTTCAATGGATTCGGATTGAAATTCTTCTTTGAGCATCGAATGGAGGGAAGCAAGTGTGTCTTTTGGTGGAACAGGGAGTTTGAGACAGTTGAAGGTTTCCCAAGTCTCTGATACATTCTTACACGACTCACAAGTTAGTGTAATACGGAACAGACCATAAATCATTTCGGTGAACGGTGAATAATTCTTTCCAAACATCCGTTTCCACGCTTCGATCGCATGTTGAATAGCTTTGTCTTGTTCTGTAATGGGAGCAGGGCGATTAATCTCAATATTCACTTCTTCGGCCATTCCCTCGTGGAGCTGATCGAGAAGGAAGGTAAGGAATTCGTGACTGTCGTGTTGAAGAGGCACTTGGAATTGGTCAAACCCTGCGTGGATAGCAGCGGGAACCATCGATTGGAGAAACCCTGAAGGTCTCACATAGGCAGGTTTAGAAGCAGACCAGAGAGAACGGAGTAGATCCGCATAGGCTACGACAAGCTCCTTTTTAGGAGAATCTGGCTTTTTGTCAATCCATTGTTGAAAGCGATTTTCAAGAAAGAAGGCTGAAATTTCTGTATTATGACGAAGAGCTTGAATAGCTGAATTTAAATAGCAGGTGTTTCGCATATTGGCTAGACCAGATACACCTTTATCGTCTTTCTTTGGTGGGGGAGTCTCCATACTAGAAGATGGAGACTCGGCTTTAAAAGTTGAATCTTTTTTTTCCTCCTGGGTAGTTAAAACGGATGAATTCTCAATATGAAACTCTGTACGGTGTTGGTCTTCTTGATGACCTTCATAATTATTTCCCAGCAATTCTCTACGAGCCACAATCCTTCCACTCGGTAGGGACTCTTCTACGTTATGTACAACAGCAGACTCGAAATCGTTTCGATCTGTTCTCATTAGGACAACGGGAGTACCGCTCAAGTCACAGTCCAGTTCCTCCTCCCCCTCCCGTTCCCTCTTCAGTTTCTTCGGTTCGTTTACAAGCGACATCAGATTTATCTGGAAATCCAATTGTAGCCAACTCAATTTTACCCAATCCTAATCAGCGTTTTCGTCTTCCTACTGGGTTAACCAATCTTCATTATACTTTCAACGTCGCTGAACAAGAGGATGAAGATGATGATGTAGAACCGAATCTTACCGCACAACTCTTAACTGCTCTTCTCCAACTTCCTCTTCGAGGTCGAGCTCCTGGACAGCGAACAGGCTTGGATGCTTTCCTTCAACCTGTCATTGTACGTCCTACCCAAGAACAAATTGATACCAATTCCACAGTAGGAAATCTTGTTTCCGATACGGAACATACATGTGCCATCTGCCAAGATGTCTTGACTGCTGAACAAGAAGGACGTAAATTAAATGCGTGTGGTCACTGGTTTCACCGAAACTGTATTGATACTTGGCTAGAAGGGAATGTTCATTGTCCTGTATGTCGACACGATATTCGTGAATCTATTAGAACAGAGGCACCTTAAAAAAAGAGATATTTAACTCCATTTTTACTCTAGATTTGGATTTTACGGAGGTCTTCAGGAAGGGTTTCAAGATGAGTACCATAATGTTTTTCAATATCACTGGCCATTGTTTTTTCATCAGGACCAATTAAATTAATAGCTACACCTTTACGGCCAAATCGACCCGAACGACCAATACGATGAATATAGTTTTCTTTGTTGGTTGGAAGTTCATAATTAATGACTAAACTCACTTGTTGTACATCAATACCACGAGCGAGTAAATCTGTACTAATGAGTACACGAACTTCACCACTACGGAAAGAGGCCATACGACGTTTACGTTCACCGACTTCCATTTCACCGTGAATATACGAGAGAGGAAATCCTTGACTTTGGAGTTTTTCAGCAAGCCATTCTACACGTTGACGCTTGTTACAATAAATCATTGCTTGATTGATATTGAGTTGGGAATAGATATCAAGCAAGCATTCAATCTTCCATTCTTCTTTAGGAAGATCTACCATATACTGTTTAATACCATCAAGAGTTACTTCTTCAGGAGGAATGAGAATACGAACAGGATTACGGAGTAAACGATCGGCTACTTCAACAACTTGAGAAGGCATAGTAGCACTGAAGAGAGCTACTTGAGTATCTACTGGAAAGCCACGATCAAGAATACACATCACTTGTTCGTGGAACTTATCTTCAAGCATTTGATCGGCTTCATCCAAGATGAGAACACGAATATTGTTGCGAGCGAGAGCAGGACCATTTCCATTCAAGGCTTTACGATTCATCAAATCGTAAACACGACCAGGAGTTCCAATGATAAATTGAACACCTTTATCGAGAGCTTTGAGGTCTTGGTGGAGTTCTGTACCACCTACAGCACAATAGACGCTTAATCCAAGATTACGACTGAGGCCACTGGCTACAGTTTCAATTTGTTGGGCTAATTCACGAGTAGGAGTAAGAACAAGAACTTGAGGAGCTTTGAGAGATAGGTCTACAAGGGCCATTGAGCCAATACAGAAGGTACCGGTTTTACCTGTACCCGATTGGGCTTGGGCAAGAATATCTTTTCCTTGTACAATGGGTTTAATGGCTTTTTGTTGAATAGCGGATGGTCGTTCAAAACCATAGCTGTAAATCCCACGGAGGAGATTTTCGGGGAGATTCATAGAATCAAAATTATCGATTACTTCAACTTGAGTTGAAGTCATAATATCACTCTTATTTTCTGACATGATTTGATGCTCCATACCAATTTTTCCAAATTCAATTTTAAGTCCGTTTTCGCACGTTTCGCAAAAACATGAAAACCCGGAAAAAATGAATGCATCCTTTTTATATTCTATAGTTCAGAAGACATGAGCAACAACGACGCAGATGAACAAATTATTATCGAACCAGCCGAAGAGCTTGCCGATGACTTTGAAAAACTAGAGAATGCTGTACTCTCCGAATATGCTGGAGCAGGAGGAAAGAAACAAGATCCTCTCAATGCTCTTTATAAACATCACCCTGAAGCTATTCTGGATTACAAAGAAACAGTTATTCAAAAACTTCCTCTGACCGCAGTCCCGCCCTTCTCTGCGGATGCCTTGGATGCCAATCATAAGAGTCAACCTTTTCTCACCCAATTTGAAAAAACTCATATTCTTGGATTTCGCACCAATCAACTTGCCCAAGGAGCCAAACCTCTTGTGACAGTCAATGATTATGTGAAAACAACACTTGAAATTGCTCGTCTAGAATTAGAGCAACGGCGTCTTCCCTTTATTGTGAAGAGGCCAATGCCTGATGGTACATTTGAATATTGGCGTCTAAGTGATCTCTTAATTCTTTAGTTAAGACGAATACGCTCAATATACCAGTTCTGTGCGAAAGGTTCTTTTGCGGTAGGAATACTTCCTACCGATAAGAATTTATAGAATGGACGATTTTTTATTTGATCGACTGTAGGTATCTCAACTAAAAATTCATGCTCATTTACACTCATTCCAGAAGCCTCACATAACTCTTTCCATTCTTGCTGTTCCCCTATAATGATTTTTTCAATCTTTTCAAGAACTGCTTCAGGTTTTGTGTAGGCCACATCATATTCTTTCGAAGAACGAACAGTTTCCCAGAAAGAATCTAAACTACACCACGTACGAACAATCCAAACAAAAGGCATTTCTACTTAGTGTTTAAAAAATACGAATGCGCTTTTCGGGAGGTATATACATTGGATCTTTATTCGTAATATCAAACGCATTATACCATTCATCAAATTGACTCACAATCAAATTCACTCGGAGAGAGGGAGGAGCGTGATGATCCAAGAAGAGGCTTTGGAGTGTCTTTTCAGGTTTCTCTTTTACACGCCAACTGACCGCATAGGATAAGAAAAACTGTTGATAGGCTTTCTTGGCTTCTTCTTCTGAAACTTTCTTCTTTTCTAATGTATCCCGTAACGCATCCAGAGCAATCGCCATTCCTCCTAAATCCGCAATATTTTCACTTAATGTGAGGGCTCCACTGACAGGATGATCCAAAATAGTTTGACTGCTATACAGTTCGATTAAACTCTTTGTCTTTTTATTGTAGGCGCGATTATCACCTGGCGTCCACCATCGTTTTGGAAATCCATCTGGATCATACTCTTTCCCTTCTTTATCAAAGGCGTGCGTCATTTCGTGAGCTAGAATACATCCGAGACCACCATAATTCCAACCGAGAGGAGATGTGGAACTGTAAAAAGGCCAGTAGAGAGAGCCAAGAGGGACCACCATTTCATTGGACTGTGAATAATAATACGCATTCACAGCAAAGACAGGTTCATCCCAATCTTTCTGTTCTGAACGTTTTTCTCCTAATCGGGAAATCTCGTATTCTGTTTGCCAACCTCCCAACTGTAACAGGTTTTTCACTAAATTATCAGGGTTCACATTGGGTATAGCTAATTTCGCAAAAGTATCAGGATATCCAATAGAGACCAACAGTTTATCCACTTTTTCCACAGCTTTTTTTCGAGTGGACTCCTGTAGCCAACCTGTTTGCTGTAACCTGTCTTTGGCGGAGGTGATGAGTTCTTTCACAAATCGGCCTGTCTCTCTTTTTTGTTCTGGTTTTCCAAAAGAGTCTACATAAAGTTTGGACAAAAAAGGAGTCATCCATTGTTGAAGAAGCAATACAGTGAGATCTTTCTGCGGGATCTTCTGAGTTTGACCACGAAGAAGCTTATGGAAAAAAGAGAAATACAAATCATCATAAGGAGGTGGTAGATAAGGAAGAAAATGAAGAATAATTTCTGTCGCAAATAAAATGTGCCATGAGTCGAGAGGAAGATATTGGAACAGTTTTTGAATCACTTCTAACCAATTACGCGCATCAATAAAAAAAAGATCCGATTTCCAGCTTTTGTAACCCACAGTTTCAAATAAAGCATCAAAAGGAATATGAGGAAACTCTTTTGCTAATTCAGAACCTTTCATCTGGATAGATTTCTCCGTTAGACTCTTTTCAATGGCTCCTGCTAACAGTTCTTCTAAAGGAATCACGTTACTCAAATCATCAATTCCAAACAGTTTCCCTACAGTCTTTAATAGATTAGCATACTGTAAAAGAGTTTTGCTTTTTCCTGGAGCTGTCTTCTTGTAATAGGATAAATCAGGTAATCCTACTTTCCCAATACCAATGGTGTAGGTGAATTTTGTTTGATGTTGATTCTCGTATTGTGCGAAAAGCCAAAAAATACCTGGTACTTT
>JACCDP011349618.1_pt1 | contig 23508 bp, 34 predicted proteins | sample 7445841 | NCBI WGS metagenome assembly JACCDP01 (sample SAMN15323441, study PRJNA562643) | freshwater metagenome | isolation source: river surface water | place: USA:Blue River Watershed | collected 2017-08-17
AGAGCAGGTATAACCCTGTTGGGATAGTTGCAAGTAAGGATAAACCTAGCACTTGCCGCATAGGTTTCCATGACCCCACGTAGGGCCGCTTGTCCATTGGGACTGATGTAATCTGCTTCATCTAATAGCACCACCTTGAATGCGCCAAATGGCATGGTTTGTACGAATCCTGTGATCTTGTCACGGATAGTATCTACAGAGTTTTCACGGCTGGCGTTGATTTCCAGCACGTCGTAGTCGTCTATGTCCAGTTCATTGATCAGGATCTTGGCCAGGGTTGTCTTACCCACACCCGGAGCACCACTGAACAACAGATGCGGGATAGCCCCTGACCGTACCCATGCCGCTACTTGTTCTCGCTGTGCTTCATCGCGGAACACATAGTCAGATAAGTGGCTTGGTCGATATTTTTCTGTCCAGAGTTCTTTCATTTGATATATTGTTTTCTAGTTGGATTGTTGTTGTGATCATGTGAATAGATTGTACTACACTCCATTCCCCATGTATAAAACCAGCAGCATAGCATGCTCCAGCGATGATTATAGCAGGTACGAATTTCAATCTATTCTTTCAGTTTTTGTATCAAGCGTTCTTGTTCCCATTTCTCTTCGCCAGTGAAACAGGGTAATGAATCATATCGGTCTTCTAACCAACATTTTAGCAGATATAGATCGCGTTTGCAATACATTGCGGTCCAACCGTCGTTGTAAGGACTACAAATTTCTCCGATTGTTCTAAAAATAGCTTCTCGTGCTGTTTCTAGATCGGGTTTTTGGAATCCCATTATCTTATCTTGGCAAGAAATCCAACTCAGGAAATATATCTGACATGTTGGTTTTATAATAACGATCTAACTTATCGATGTTACTCCAGAAATCCATCGCATCAAACTTGTGCTGCTCATTTTCCATAAAAGAAATCACACTGCGGAATCCATATGTGGCTCGACCCAACTCATCTCGTGGTACCAACCATTCCAGATGAGACTGGTATATATCTTTTATCTTTTCTTTGAGTTCAGGCGGACTTTTATCTATTCTAAGATAGCCAGGTTCAAATAACATTTGTACATTAAAATCTGCTGGCTTTATGAGTCCCTGATCGATCCATGATTTGTGGAACTCTGGTAAATGTAATACATTTAGAATACTCACAGTAGCAGAAATATAAAAATCAACATGTGGACATTCTGCTATCATCGATGTCCGATTCTTTACTACGTCGTCCCAAACAAGGCCCTGCCTGAGATATTCGCCACGCTTGAATTCGCCGTCTAGACTAGCACCTATAGATACATGCGGAAACTTTTTCCATAATCTCAACAAAGATTTATCTTTGAGATTCAGACGAGACATGTTTATATTGTAAGTCAATGATACATCATTACGACCGCGAGCGTCTAACAATTCTAATATCTCGTAGAATTTGTCGATCATAGATGGCTCCCCACCTGCGAAATATATTTGTTTGACATGATCTATGTGTTGGATGATCTGATCAAACAAATCATTTTCGCTCTGACCGGCGATCAGGATCGCTGACCTGGGCTGTGTGATCTTTCCGATACTCAATGCAGGCTGGTACCACGATGAAGAAGACCCCGGATTACAACTACGACACGAAAGATTGCAAAGATTATTGTATCTTATATCCCAGTAAGACAACTGAAACTTGTCTAAATATCCGTCATCACGAGTATGATCGACTAGACCGATAGAATCTATCAAACTGCGATTAGCTGATTTACGAAGGGTATCTCTGCCTATGGATTCTTTTTGGTAGCATGCTTGACAAGAATCTACAGGGATTCCGTCCAACATATATCGTCGGGTTTTTTTCCAATGTTCAGAGTTCCAGATTACCTTGAGAGAATCCTTGGAAGTATCTCCTACTGATCCTTTAAACTCACAACAAGGGCCCACCCGATTGTCAGGATAGACATTGATCCCTGCCCATGCCAGCATGCAAAAAGTTTTGCTTTCAAACAATAACTTTTTTTGGTCATCGCGAAGGGAATTTATTTTTTCGGTGATGGAACTGACGCTGGTATATTTAGAAAAAGTTGGTATGCTGTATGAGATTTTTTTATAATCTCCACTGCATTGATATAAACGAAATGGAATCGAGTCTCGACTATGAGATTGAAACACCTGCTGATAATCCAACAATAAGTCTGGATTAGTAGACACTAAACAAACAAAGAAGTTTGAAATATCAACGTCGTTGATTATGACCTGGAGATTTGTTAGATTAGTAAGTGCGGGGGTATCTTCGGTTATTACAAAAATAATCCGTTGATTGTCTGCAAAAACTTCTCTATGTAGTTTTTTTATTTCTAGATAAAAATCAATATAAGATAGATAACTACCACACCTGACGAGCCCTAATATTTCAAACTGGGTCGAAAGATCCTGGATACATTCCTCTATGTTGGACTGCAATGTTTCATAAGGAATATTAGCTGGCAGCAGCATTATCCAGAAACGGCTTCGGATATGGTATCATCAGACCCGGGGAACTCGTTAGATACCATCAGGATATCTTTGGGATCAACTCGACGAATAGTTTTAGTTCCTTCACCATCTTCGATGTCTAGGCCACGTGTCCAGCGACCATGTGCTACACAAATCCATTGACCTACAACGACATCTTTTTGATCGGGGCCTACAGCATAGACCTGGCCCCATCTGGGGCGGATACCGTCGGCTTTGCCATTATCGCCGAGTAGGATGACTCCGGAACTGAGCTGTCGGCCTTTGAATTCCATGTCTTTGACTATCACAGCATCATTGAGTGGACGGAGCTTATTGATCTTGGTGGGACTAAATGCAGGTTTCATATTACAGTTTTTTCAAACGATCGGTTGAGGTAGGAGAAATGGTATCTTGGCGTATTTCGCGAGCCTTGGCTATGGCGGCTGCCAGACCTCCAGTGGCCGAAGGTGCTGCTGTAGGAGCAGATGGGGCCGGCGTCGAGCGCACGAAATCATCTTGGAAATCTTCTGGAGGTGTTGGTATATCAACCGCAGGCGCATGTTTGCTGCTTATTATTGGGCTGTCCGAAACATTGCTAGTTTGTTTGCGATATTGTTTGCTGACTTGGTCGTTACGAGTTCTTATGGGCCGATTGTGGCTGTCGATGAGATCGCCACGAGCATTGACATTCATGTTGCCCACTGCTCGAACATTTTCATTCCGCAACTGCAGAGCTCCGAGATCCACGGATTTTCCTTGCGCTGTGCGATAAATTTTTCGTGTCATTGTATTTCTCCCTAGGTATGTATTTAACGCAGGAATTCATTGATGTCTAAATCATAATGCATGCTGTCGATCCTATGGACTCCCAACAGATACAGCACATAGCTGGCCACGGAACTGCCGCGCCCCACACCCCAGATTATCTGGTTATCCCGCATGACGTCCACTAGATATTTCATATAACGCAGCACATCAAACAGATCGTGTTCTTGATACAGCAACAATTCTTGCCCCACCCGTTGCAGCTGAGCCTGTGTGCTGCACAATGACAGCACATGTTCGGCGATATCTAATGTTTTGTATTCATCGGGCATGTGCCAATGAGCCTGTTGTTGGCGATGGAATTCTGGTACAGAACATGTGTGGAATCGTTGGGTCATGAGATCCGGCACAGCATCTATAGTGTCCGGGAACCGGGAAAAATCCACGCTTTCATCCACGATCATACCTTTGACCGAAAGAGGATCCTTTCCCGCCATGATCAGATCGATCACATCGTTTTCGGAAAAGATCATTTCACCGAATTTATTCTGTTTCATTGCGAGAAAATTCCGCGAAAAGAATATTGCCGTCGTCTTTGGTGTCGTCGCTGGCAGGCCAATCTAGACCGTAGTGTTTCCAATCAAGATGCTTGCGCATTGATACCACATTGTCTTTGTTGCGACCAGACCGCTGATCGGTCCAGATAGGTCTATGATCAGACCACCATCCAGATTGAGACATGGGACCAAGAGACTCTTGAGCATTGTGTAGATATTTCATTTCTTCACCGAGCATGCTAGATATCTCTATGTCAGTGACTATGATACGGTCTTCCATGATGGCATTGAGTTTGGTGTAGAGCATGATGCCAATGACTTGATCTACGGGATCAGCCGGTAATTCTATTACCCGGGCGGCGGTTTTTTTCCAAGCAGCTGATTCAGTGTGCTCTGCGGAAATCATGATAGAGTTTTGTAGGATATCTTGTACAAAGGCCTTGGCGCGATCGTAAGCGATATTTTGTTGGGCATGATCTGCGGTGACGGTGATCATGGATACCTCGGCCGTGTAATGATTGATCACGAAGTCGTCGTCGTATATCAGTACATTGCTCCAATGCAGTGTCTTCTTCAATCTCACGTTCATGATATGTCTATGCGATCGCTGTAGTCAGAACTGTTGCCATTGGTCTTTTCCCAGAGTTCTTTTTGTTTCTTCTGCATCTGCGCCTGATAAGTCTCCAAGGCCATCTGGATCTGATGGCGTAGGCCGGCATTCTGCATGCGATGCGCCATGCCCAGTTTGCGGCTGAGATCCGTGATCCGGGTCTGCAGCTCATCTATGCTGAGTTGATTGGCGTCGGTTATGAGTGGATGTTCCATGATAAAAAAGCCCTTGATACCAGTATAGCATCAAGGGCCCGGCGTGTCAACTGTTTTGATCAGGCAAATGTGCAACCATTGTTGCCGATACAGAACCATTTGGAATTGATATACATCAGGGTGACGGCATCTCCTATGTCACCAAAAGTGATGGTTCCGGTTCCTGAAGATTTCCAACCCGCATTGGTCACCGTTATGACCATGTCTCCAGTATCGGCATACATGGCCAAGACCTTGATCTGGCCTTCTGAGCCAGCAGCCAATGTGGCCGTTTCTGCGGCTGCTGTGCTGAAATAGCTGGTGGTTTTGGTCAGGCTGGCAGCGCCTGCATCGGCGAGGTCTTCGCTCACTGTGAGGAACAAGGGATTGGTGTACACGTTGAGCGGACGATTGCGATCAAACATGATGATAGTAGTGCCACCGTCGTTGGTTTCAAACTCAAATTCGTATGTGCCCGTGGCCGCGAATGTGATCACGTTCGAACTGTAGCCTTGCACTCCTCCTGTGCCCAGGCTCACTGCCGATGGCAGTGTCAAGGTATGCGCTGTGCTGGCCACCGTGATCAGCACACGCACGCGGCTGGTTGTGCCTGCTGCTGAGAAGTTGCTGAATGCCAGAGTTACCGAACCCGAAGTGGTCAATGTGTAGTAAGGACCAGCAGCATAATTGATGGTCTGTGTGCCCGACACTGTACCCAAGGCCACGCGGGTCTCGCTCATGTCCTGCAATTGTGCGTCACTGAGGATGCTGCCGCCCATGTTGTTGTTGAGCGTGGTACCAGTCAGGGCCGATTTCAGCACTGCTTTGCTTTGAAGATCTGTGATCTCTTCGGCAGCATAAGTGAAATTGGTCTTGGTGTTGGTAAAGTTGTCGCGGAATCCTTGGCTGTCGTTGTCCTGACCTGCCACTGGGTAAGCGCCATCTATGTTGTTGGGGTTGATGTTTGATGCCATTTGGGTATCCTAGATTATCTGCTTATATTTATCACTGCGCACTAGGCCTTCATTATATAGGCCAGGGCATAGTAAGGCGGTAGATTGGCATTGGTACCACTGCTGCCCGAACTTGCTACAGTGGTGGCTACACTGATACCTGTCACAGCAGAGCTGGTGTTGGCAGTTATGGTGCTGTCCACTACAGAGCCACTGAAGCCAGCATCGTCGGTACCTGTTGGTGCTGTATAGGTATGCAAGTGTCCAGGATCCGTGACCACGCTGGTGGCAGTGTGTGTATGGGCGACCACTATGGCATCAGTGCTGCCGCCCGTGGCACCGGGGCTGTAGGTGCTGCCTGCACCCACGATGAATCTGTTGCGTAGATCTGGAGTGCTGTTACCACCATCGCAAAGGTACCAGCCGCTGGGTATGCTGGCCACTGATCCAGACCACATCACGATCACGCCGCTGGGTAAGTTGTTTGACACACTGTTGGCTACAAAAGCCGTGGTGGCCACCTGTGTATTGCTGGTGCCATTGGCCGCTGTGGGAGCGGTGACCACACCGGTCAGCGCAGATGTTCCAGAGATTGAGAGATTTCCACCCGAAATGTTGCCCGTGACCGATAGAGAGGTCAGTGTTCCCACACTGGTGATGTTGGGCTGTGCTGCTGTGGCCAATGTGCCCGTGATAGATCCCGACACTGACAAAGAGGTCAACGTACCCAACGAGGTAACATTGGGTTGTGCTGCTGTGGCCAGTGTGCCCGTGATAGATCCAGATACTGAAAGTGATGTCAATGTGCCCACACTAGTGATGTTGGGTTGTGCTGCTGTGGACAATGTACCACTTATGCCCGTGGCCGATAGGTTGCCGCCGGTGATGTTGCCAGAAACAGCCAATGATGTCAATGTGCCCAACGACGTGATGCTGGGCTGTGCGGCTGTGCTGAGTGTACCGCTGATACCTGTCACAGATAGATTGCCGCCGGTGATGTTGCCAGAAACAGCCAATGATGTCAATGTTCCCAGACTGGTTATAGAAGGTTGGCCGGCGGTGATGATCTGTCCCGACACTGTGGTGGCCAATATAGCGCCTGTAGTGAAAGTGTTGCTGACGGTGAGATCTGTAAGCGCACCGATCTCTGTGATGTTGGGTTGTGCTGCTGTGGCCAATGTACCAACGATCTGTGTACCGGTCAAGGTACCTGCAGTGATACCATTGGTGACAGTAAGCGAAGTCAGTGTGCCGATGGCAGTGATATTGGATTGATTGCTTTCTGTGACCGTGCCAGCAGTGAGGCTAAAAGCAGGTATCACGTTGGCTAGATACGAAAAGTTCGCGTCTAACTGATTTAACGGTATCACGCCTGTAGCATTGCTGAATGTATAAGGTACGGCCATATTTTTCTCGCTATTCTAAGATGTTCACACGTGGGAACAGTAGGTATTTATCGGCACTGTCGTTGGGTATCCACTGTACCGTGGGAGTGATAAATCTAGTACTACCACCATCAAATATAGTTCCATCTTGTGGTATGCCGCTGGGCGGAGTCTGCCAAAAAACTTCAATTTCACTGTTGTTTTCCCATGTGACTTCTAGATCTGAATCATTGATCCAATCTACGTATCTGGGTCCTATGGAAAATATATCAAATGTGGTGGCAGCAGGTGGCTGCGGTAACCATTGATCTGTAGTTGTGTCCCAGTATATGGTCTGGCTACGATCCAGCTCGTATCTATCGATCTTGAAATCGATGAGATTCAGCTGCTCTCCAAACTGTTCGCGGATATTGTATGCTATCCTCGCACTGGCCCCGGGCTGTACATAGGCGATGACCCAGGCCGGGGTGAATCCCAGCACACGACCGTTGGTCTGCTTGCTGGTCATCCACAAAGGCAGCACAGGAATCAAAGGTGGTGCGATTTGTCCTACAGTGTCGATCACTTGATCACGCATGTTGATCAAGCTGTTGGGATATACTTTATCGATCTCGGTGCTGTCACCTTCGTTTATGGGATAAGGCAACGTTACTTCTTTGCTGACACTCTCGCCTTCGTTGTTGACCAAGTTGTCGATCACTTCGCTATAGACCACTTCATACAACACATTACCTGCGCTGTCTAGGGCCCGTGCGGTCTTGATCTCTCCTAGGGTGACCTGTTTCCAATAGTGATTTATGTCTAGACTTTCTACATAAGTGTCTAAACTGTTGGCCAGCAGTCCGTAGGCGTGATCATAGATCACAGCACTGGCCACCCCAAAATTAGAGTCGTCGGCCCTATAGACCAGATCTTCGGGTATGATGTCTTGGTTCTGCACCAAGCTATCAATCAGTTGACGATCCGAATCCGGAGGCATGCATTTGATGTAGAGTTTTTCATAGGGTTCGTTGAAATATCTATCCACTACAACAGTAAATCTGCGCAGCACGCTCACAGCATTAGAAAGACTGGCTTCGATCAGTGTGGTCACTGCTGTGGCTCCTGCTCCGCCACCGCCGGTGATGGTGATAGTGGGGGGAGATAGATAACCACGACCGGGGTTACCTAACGCAATGGCAGTTATCACACCACCCTCAATGCTGACTACACCAGCAGTGGCTTGGATGGCATTTTCTGTGTTGGGTGGAGCAGATATGGTCACAGTGGGCTGACTGACATATCCGGATCCACCATCGGTCACAGTGATAGCACCCAGTTGATAGATCACCTGATCCGTGGCCGGCGAAAATGCATTCACTGTAAAAGAATAAGTACTGTCAAACGTGGTTTGTAAAATGTTTAGCCTGGTGTTGAGATCGATATCAAACGTAGTGGTGCCACCGTCAAGTGCGAAGGTATTGAAACTCACTCGACCTGTGATGTGCCCTGTGGGTTGTAGCGTAAGTCCTTGAGGTAGCTTGCTGTTGCTGCCAGATTCTATGCGATATTCCAATGCTCTGCCACCGAGATTCACAGCAGCCACGGCTAGAGTGCTGATAGATCCGTTGAGTATGGTGCCAAGATCTGGATTGGTAAGCCAGACGACTTCGGTGTCTACTTCGCCAATAATGGTGATGGTGAAATAGTAAAATCCCGAGATTACAGTGGGATCGTTGGCCTTGTATACTCTGATAGCGAATCTGTAGGTGAATTCTGTGGCACCTTGATCGGGTATATAACCATAGAACCATCCAGTAGTGGGATTGATACTGAGTCCCGGGGGAAGGCTGAAACTCCCCCGATCAAAACCGTCCACGTCAAAACTTCCAGGCTCGCCATCGACTGTGGCCGAGTCAAATCCTATACCAGCGCCCACAGTGATAGAATACTCAATGGGATCACCATCGAAATCTATGGCATCAAATTTGAAGGCATAGAAGTTGTCGGCCCGCACACGTCCAAGATCACCTGGCGGAGTCAACAAGATAGGTGTTCTAGTGGGCGAAACATCCGCTGTGATAAATGTGTTGTCGGCAGTGAAATCCGTGGTGTCTGCAGCCATGCTGTCTCTGCTGTAGACGAAAATTTCAAAAGATCGAACGTTGCTGGATTTACCGTCAGTGATCTCCAGAGCGAACTGGAAGTTCTGGCTGGTGCTGCGTGTACTGAAATCAAATGGATATTGGTCATACTCGGTGGCCGAATATCCGGCTGGCGCAGATCCCGCAGGCCCTACTAAAGGTGTAATCACACCTGATATCAAACCAGTGCGTGTATCCAGTGCTAGGCCCGGTGGTAGTTCTCCGGACAGTAGAGATATGCGTACACGGTCGGCGGTGTCCGAGTCTGTGAATCCTACCTGCAGAGAGACTTCAGTACCGTCGTAGTATGTTCCTATATTGCCAGCCGGTGTGACGAATTCTGGCACGTCTTGGCCTGTCACAGTGATGGTGAATGTGCGATCCGCTAGCCGGTTTACCGTACCATTGGGATTGCGTGTGTAAGCCCGGATGGCGAATCTTGAAGTGACGTCCTCGGCCACTTCTGTGGGCACACCCTGCACCCGTACCACGTTCTTGGGCACACCTTCCACTGTGCCATTGGCATTGACTTGCACCCCGTCGGGCAGCTGGCCGGCTATTAGACGGAAAAACACATCCTCGCCCGGGGCTTCGGCTTCTACAGAAATGCTGTAGAAAGTGCCTTCGGGTATGGTGCCCAGGCTACCGGAAGGAGTGATCCATACAGGCTGTGCCATATCAGATAGATGAACCTGCTATCTTCTTCCAGATCACGCTGGAACCATCGTAATCTTGGAAGCAGTAGTAAAAATAACCCGAATCCACAGCATACATACCGGCCACGTCGCCTACAGAGCCTGTGCCGGCAGTGGGCACAGTTTCTTGGTATCTGCTGTAGAGTTCGCCAAAATTGTTGTTGCACTTGATGTAGGCGGTGCGTATGGGATCGCCGGTGCCGTCGTTGGGCGCAGATCCTACGTTGATGACTTCTTGTGCCATGTTTGTCCTCGCTTTGACAGTATTTAGCGAGTTTTGCGGCGTTTACAGACCGTAGCGTGATTTGTAAGTGTCAAAATTTGTTTGAATATCATCAGCTGATAGTACACCATTATAGATGCTAAACATACTGATTCGCCCGGCAAACCCGTTTACTCCAGTGCTGGCTGGATTCACATCTCCCAACAACAAAGCCGCAGGGGTGTTGATGTTGCTGAAGTTTCCAACATAAGCAGGGTCATTGACTACCAAAGCACCATTTTTGTAGACTTTCCCTCCAGCGGCACCTACAGTGACGGCTATTTGTTGCCAGGTCGCTGTTGTTGGTGACACGCTGTAGTCTAGACTCAATCCGGAACCTGTTCCACTGGTGCCTACACGGAATCTATACACAGTCTGATTGAAGAATCCCACATATCCGTTGTTGGTAGCAGTGCGTTTGCTGAACAACAAGTTTGGATCAGCATTGGGAATAGATGATATGTAGAACCACATGATGATGCTGATGCTGCTCATAGAGTCAAGCGACGAAGCATCAGCTATGTTGAAACTGTCAACCAGTCCTGTGCCTGATACCGGATATGATCCACCATCCAATGTCCAATATCCACTTTGAGCAGCACTGTAAGTGGGCGTTTGTACTGCCACTGCGTTGTTGTTATAGCCCGATGTATCTAACCAGTCTCCAGATCCAGAATAATCAGCCGCATCAAGATCAAGCACCGCAGTAGGGACGACCACTGTTTGTGGCACGTTGTTTACTAAGGTCATCATTATACCGGTCATGTGCCGTATTTCACCACTACAATGCCCGAACCGCCATCGCCGCCCTTGGCACTGTCCGATGATCCTGATTTACCACCCTGACCGCCGTTGCCACGATTGGGTGTACCGTCGGCACCATCCGTGGTAGGCGTGCCTGCACCACCGCCTGCTCCACCCACACCGTAGGTCACACCGGTACCGGTGATGGTCGATGTCACACCCGCACCGCCTGCACCGCCCGTGGCGCCGGAGTTAGAACTGCCCGCACCGCCGGCACCTCCACCGCCTTTGCCACCAAAACCACCACCCGACCCAGAACCACCAGTGGCGGCAGTGGAAGTTCCCACTTGCGCTGCCCCTGCTGTGCCGCCGGTTCTGGATCCAAGGCCATTTCCACCACCCAGGGCCGTGATGGAAGCAAACACGCTATCGTCGCCCTCAGTACCAGGATTGTTGGCTCGAGCATCAGCCCCGCCTGGGCCACCACCACCTACTGTGACTGTGTATGTGGTTCCGGGTATTACATCCAAATAGTCAGCCAAGACCATGCCAGCACCGCCGCCTCCACCGCCGGCATTGTCATAACCATTGCCAGCACCACCACCACCTGCCACCACTAGATACTGCACCCTACTGACTCCGGCAGGTGCTGTCCATGAGGTAGTCTCTACTGTAGTGAAAGATGTAGTAGTGGCTGAGAGGCTAAACCTATCAACATTCTCATCATACAGTGTTTGTACCTGTTGGTCCGTGAGTGCTGAATTCCAGATGCGTACTAAGCCGATGTCACCGGGGAAAAAATCTGTAGAAATAACCTGGCTGTCCCAACGACTGGCTATGCGCACTTCGCCGCCCGACACAGGTGTACCACTGTAAGACAGAGTGGTATCTTCCACAGCATCCACATATTGCCTGACGGTGGTTCCATCATAGGTTCCTACCACGTGATACCAGGTATTCAGCGTTGGGGCGAAACCATTGGTGGTGCGCCAGGCACCGTTGAAGAAGCCTACACAGATGTTGTAACTAGTGGGTGCTCGATTGGTGCCTATTGAGAAGTTGAGATTACCACCATCAAACTGATTGGTGACCACGGCAGTGACCTGTCCTGTGAGGCTGCTGGTCACGCGGAACCATGCTTCCACGGTCCATGTGTTGAGATCGCCAAGATCGGGCACCGTGGCTTTTTCACCTGCGGCCGGAGCGAAACTGAAATAGGTGGGGCTGGGTGACACATACGTGGGTGTGTTGACCAAGGTAGCATCGTTAGCACCGTTTTCTGCGGGCCAAGTTGTGCCTGATCCTGTGTAGTCATAGGCATCCAGATACAGCGTGGGAGTGGGCATGGCAGTCTGAACAGAGTTCATGACTGCCATCATGATGCCACTCATTTAGGCCACTCCGGTACCGTTGATGAACCAGGTGTCTGTGGCCACTTTCATGATGGTGGCCATGCCAAATGTGGATATGGTCCTGTTGCCCGATGTTGAGTTGCCGGCCAAATACAGTGTGACACCCGATCCTTGTGCCACTGTGATGTTGCCGGTGCCTTGGTTCACTATGCTGATGGCAGCACCCACTTGGAAGCTCTGACTGGCGTTGTTGGCTATGGTCAGGATGTAGTTGCTACTCTGTGTGGAGTAGTAGTGCTTGCCGGCGTCCGTGGTGGCTATGGTAGCATTGCCAGTGAATGACACCTGAGGGATGTCTCTATAGCCAATGGCAGCACCTACGCCAGCAGGCGAATTGACGAGGTCAATGTATAGCCCACGGGTGGTTCCGCCATCTTCGAAGAATCTTAACTGATCTCCATAACTGTCGATCACTACGATGTTGCCACTCAGGGTGGTATTGGCCGCAGCCGGCAAAGACAGGTTGATTTCACCACCCTCGAGGCCGCTTTGATTGGAACTGATCAGGATATCACCGGTGATGGTTCCAGTGGCACTTATCAATCCGCCTGTGACTAAGTTGGCACCAGTGACATTGCCATCTACACGCAGTCCGCCCACACCAAAATAACCCGCCCGGAACGGCAGACTATTGCTGCCGATATCTCTTGTGTTGGCTGTATTGGGCACGATGGCAGCGTTGGCCTGTATCACGCCCACGCCATTGGGTTTCAGTATTATGTTGCCGTTGGTACTATCATTCTGTATAGTGTTATTGGCTATGGTTATGTTTGAGCCCACTGGGCCTGCCAGCCACACATTGTCAAAGTTTTCATCCACTTTGATGAAGGCCGTGCGCAACGGATCGCCCAGGCCGTCATTGGCCGTGGTGCCGTAATTGATGTTTTGTTGTGTGTTTCCGGTGTTTGCCATCTACTGTGTCCTTGGAGGTCACAGTATTTACCGGATTTGGTTAGGTCAGTATGGCGAGAAACTGCTGCCGCAACCGCAGGTAGTTTCTGCGTTGGGATTGGAGATTGAAAAATTGCTGCCCATGGCATCTTCACGATAATCGATGGTAGCACCAGTAAGGTACTGCATGCTCATCGAATCGACCAATACACCATCTACGTCAAAATCATCTTCCCCAACATCTTCATCTAGGGTGAATCCGTATTGGAAGCCCGAGCAGCCGCCACCCTGCACGAAAGCACGCACTCTTAACGTTGGGTTATTTTCTTCTGCCAAGATGTTGGCGATCTTGGTCTTGGCTGATTCGGTGATGGTTATCATAGTCTTTCGTTGCACACATCCCAGTTGATGATGCGCCAGATGTTGTCAAGGTATTTCTCTTTGTCACTTTGATAGTCCAAAGCCCATGCGTGTTCCCACCAATCAATAAGCACGCATATATCTGTGCGCACAGCATGATTCCGGATGGTCTTGATCTCGCCGCCGGTGCTGAGATAGACCCAGCCCGAACCCTGTATCTTCATGGCTGCTTCTTTGACAGCTTCTTTAAAGTCTTCGAAGTCCCTGAACTTTTCTTCAATCAAGGCCAGTACTGGACCTTTGGGCAAGTTACGACCTTTGGGTGGCTTCAGTTGTGGAAAGAACTTGTTGTGCAGGAAGCTGCCGGCACGATTGAAGTCAGCGTCGCCTTCACCGGCATTGTATCTTTTGGCATAGCCTTTGGCTAGGTGCTCATAATGATAGTCAATAGTGGCCTTTGACATCACCGGGTCCAATTCGTCTTCCTTATAAGGAAGAGGAGTGGTTTCCAGTTTCTTTTCTCTGGTGGTGGCTTCAATTAAGTTGATGTGTTCTCGCATATAGATATTTATTGTGTGATGGTGGGTAACAATCTAAACCCCCACGAACGTATTTCTTGCCAGGCCATCTTATCTTCGCTGTAATCTCTCCACACAGCCGGTGATCCATCTAGTTTGAGAATGCTCCAGTCTGCTGTGAAAAACTGTAATTCTAGATGGCGTTGCGCTAGACCAGCCAGGGCTGGAAAACCCAATGGTCGGGTATGTGTGCAGACCTGCCAAGTCTGTCCAGCCACCAACCAATTCATGGGCCTGGCCCCAAGATGTTTTTGCCAGTGTGTTTCTAGATCTTGAATGGTAGTAAGGAAAATGCTGGTTTCACGATCCAACAAGTATTTTCTTATAGTGTGAGAAGTTTCATTACGACCATTGCAACTCCGGATCATGTTGTAAATCATGTCTATGTGATGTCTGCTCTGATCGTGCCAGCAGTACAGGTTCATGGTGTTGATCATGCTGGTGTCGCTGTCTGTGCCATTGAGATCTATCTGATTTCCATAACAGGCGTTCACCACGCACTGCAATTCTAAAGGAGCTAGCCTTTGCACCAGATCTTGATAGTATCTAGATAAATGGATCTTCCATTCTGGGGACTCCCAACAATCTATCAGTATCACACCATGGATTTCTGGAATCTCTTCTGTGTAAGGGGCTACTAGTCCCATTTCATTTGCGTCTAGTGATACGCCCGCGAGTTACATCATAGGGTGAGAATTCTATCTCCACCCTATCTCCCAACAATATCTTGATGTTGTGCTGTCGCATCTTGCCTGAGATCACTCCCAGCACAATGTTTGATGTATCATCGATCTTGATGCGGAAAGTGGCGTTGGGCAGTATCTCTACTACCTCGCCTTCCATTTTGAAACCTTCTTCTTTAGCCAAGTGTGAACTCGATCCTTTTCATCCGATCCCAACGGAAACTGCGCCAGGCCGCTTGATTCACGTCCCAGACCACGCAAACGTCGGGATTGAGTTTGCGTTCCGTAGTTTTATTTACTTGAGTTGGAATAATAGACTCGCTTAATGTACAGGTCATAATCCTGGTTTCGCCAGTGGCTTTGGTGAACTCGATCACGGTTTCTCGTTCGCGTAACAATCCTTTCACCCACTCGCGCATGATTTCGCGTTCTTCATCATTGGCTGTGGCATAATAGTTGCCGGGTCGATTGGAGATGGCACTCCAGGTGCGTTGTTGATCACTGTTCATGGTGTGATGTGTCCTAGCACGATGTCGATGGCATCGATGACCCGCTCGTACTCACGGGCATCGTCGGGGTGGATATGGCGACCTTTTAGGATTTCAAAGGTCTCGCTACGGATCATGTCTCGATAGTTGATGAGCGTGTCGCGGGTGATGCGTTCGCAACTCTCCCAATCTAAAACGATGTCTTTAGGCTTCATCGGGTATGAAACTGGGCCAGCCTGTGAGGAACAACAAGCGGTCTTGTTCGTTGAAAAATTCAAAATCCATCCAGTCAGCATCCACGTGTGTGCGATATCTGTCACCGGGCAAGCCAAACACTTCTACCACAGACGCCAGCTGGAGATTCCAGGTGGTGATGGTATCCCCATGCCGCCAATCTATGCGAGCGCGGTAAGTCACAGTTCGATCAGCCGGGGTTGCCATACATCTGCTCGCGCTTCGTATCCGATGTAGCCACGAGGATTGCATACCACGCGGGTGCTGCCGATATGATAGTCAAAATCTTCGTGGGTGTGTCCATGAGTCCAGAGCACTATCTCGGGCCTATCCAAGATGAATTCTTCGAGATTGCTACGATAGCAACCGTTGATTACAGTATCGTGGCGATATTTTGGATGTACGCTTTGATCGCTAGGACTATGGTGTCCCACCACGATCACTCGATCACTACGTTCACCTTGGGCCCGGCGATTGGCGATCACCACATCAATGTACTGTTTCATCTTGTTATGATCGTCCAAGGCGTCCTGCGGAATGAACTTCCAGATCCCGCCACTTTTGCCTTTGGCCTTGTGGCCCACGCCTTTGAAGTCATTCATCATCGAGCTGGCAGCATGGATAGTGATGGGATCACCTCGATTGAAGTCTGTCCACAATGTTCCGCCAATGAACAGATAATCATCGATGGTGACCGATTCGTTGTCCAAGAGATGGAAGTGCGGGTAATCTCGCACTGCATCACGGATCAAGTTGGCACTTTCCGAAAAGTCTCCGTGGTAGTGTTCATGGTTGCCCATGCACATCACGATGTTGGGGAACTCATTGGCCACTCGTTTCAAGAAACCATGCACCCTGTCGCCACGCGCATCGGGCCGATCGAGATCCTTGGCCACAAGGATATCGCCCGACAGGATCAACACATCCACATCGTCTTGGTTCCGAAGATCTAGATCCCCAAACTCCAGATGGAGATCGCTGGTCACATACAGTTTCATAATTCTTTTCGTTTTTGTTTTTCCATGATGCTGTGCATCTTGCCCATGAACTGTTCCATCATAGCCATGGCTTGATCAAAATCTCGTTGCACATCTGCGGCAGACTGCTGATCCTCTGGAATACAGGCAGCGCGGCCAAACCCCGAGTTGGCGGTATTGTAGCTCTTGGCGAATCCCTGGCACTGTTCCATGGATTCAAATGTGGCGAAACGCTGGGCTGTACCATCTGTGGCCAGGATCACCAACACGAATATCATCTTTGATATCATCATTCTCTCCTGTCTGTTCCGCGAATAGTCACAAAATACATGATGTAGACTGTGGCGATGAGATTGCTCAATGATGCCAATCCCAAACCTCGGCATAACAACACTGCCAAAAGCGTGGCGGCCAAAATTGTCCAACGATTATCGATGGGTTTTAAGAAGTCAAGGATGCCGTCAAAAAATTCTTGCACTCGTTGTCCTAGTTCTCTAGCAGTCATATTACCTCCTCATGGTAGCGATGTCGCGGGCTTCATCGTCGCTAAAGATGGGCACGGCATTTGACTTGTGCATGGTGCCGATGCCTTTGATCTTGGTGCCTGTGTAGACCTTGGGCGCAGGTGCTGCCGCTACCCGCACCGTGTCGGGCTTGCTGGGGATATTCTGGGGTTCGCGTCCCGGCGGATAGATAGACCGGGTTTGTAAAGGCTTGAAGGCACCACGCGGCATGGGCGGACTCTCAACTTTCTTTGTAGAGAAGCGCGGGGCGAGTTTGTCCCACGACCTCTGCAGTTCTTCCCACTCACGAGCTTCACGCTTGGCCTTTTGTTTAGCCGCACTCGACGCCCACTTTTTGTGTGCCTTTTTGCTATACTTGGTGGTAGTCATCCAGGGACCTTCAAGGTGCATGGTCATCTCAATTCCTGTTCATAGCTCATCAACATACGGGTTAGTGGTTCCATCTCTTTTATTATAACATCGGGCGATTTTTCAGCCAACCGTTCGAGATCATAATCACCGGGATAATGACGTAATATTGCATAGGCTTGCTGGCGGACGGCACGCGGGACTTTAGGTGTCTTTTTGGGATCCATAAGATCCTGCAAGAACCGCCGAGCGTTCTGTACAGCGCGATAGCGTTCGTCAGGTAATGTCATTATGCTACTATTATAGCATCATGCGATTTATTGGTCAACCGGGGGTTTGCCTTCGATCGCATAGAGTCCTTTGCGTGGGGGAGGTGGTTCGGGGCGCGGACCTTGGATCACGGGCTGATCCAATCTCTGTGCTTTGATCTCAGATTTGGGTCGGCCCTTTTTGGGCAGAGGTCGAGGAGGGTTCACAAGATTTTCGAGTCGAGAACTGTTGTCTATCACGTTGGCGTTGATCTGCACAGTCAAGGTGGTGAGATCGCGAAGATCGCTGTTGATCTTGGTGAAATTCTGCCCCATAGCCTCCAGTCGCTTGTCCTGCTGATTGATGCGATCTTCCAAAGATGCCATTCTGCCTTTGAAGTACTCGTTGTCGCTTTTGCGATTTTCTGCCACGGCATACAATACTATGCTGGTACAGAACAAGGCCACCACGCAAGTGACCAGGATAGGGATCCAGTCGGTCTTAGGCTTGTCCATCTCGTGGCATCTCGCAAACAGGTATAGGCTGCATCTTGTGCAGATTGCGGGCACGGATTTCACGATAGCGTTTCAGCTGGGCTCGTCGTATACGATCCAGACTTTTGATCTCGATCTCATCATCGTGCAACGTATCTAATACCATGGCCTGTTCTAACTCGGGATAAGTCATGCCCAGTTGATCTTCGTCGGTACGACCATCAGCCCAAAGTCCGTCGGTGGGTGCGGCCGTGATGATCGCTTCTATGATGCCCAGTTCACGACCCATGTCCCATACCGCAGTCTTCATGCAGTTACCGATGGGCGAAATGTCCACGCCACCGTCGCCATACTTGGTGAAGAACCCCACACCAAAGTCTTCCACACGGTTGCCGGTTCCCACAACGATGCCACCTTCGTCCTGGGCGATCTGATACAGACACATCATCCTCAATCGGCTGCGGCTGTTGGCCAAACCCAGTTCAGATGCACCATCCCAGATGCGTTCAAACTGCCGGAATGTGGGGGTGAGATCCACCATGCGATGTCGCACATTTTCAAAATTCTCCACCAACCATTGTCCCTGGGCCACGCTGAGACTGTGTGTTTTTTTGCTCTGATGTATGGGCATGCTCACGGCGATGGTAGGCAAGCCAGTGCGAGCACACAGCGCGGATACCACTGCAGAGTCTATGCCTCCCGATACTCCCACCACAAGGGTCTTGATCCGGTTTTTAGTGGCATAACTTCGGATCCACTTTGTGATGTGATTGATTCGTTGTTTTGTTTTCATCGTTTCAGTGTGTCCCACATTCGGACTTTGTTTTCGATCTCAGCCAACTTGGTTCGATACTGATCGCCAATGGCTCGCAGTTCCTCCCACTGCTGTTCCATCGCTTCATGCATCTTGAGCAAGCCCAGCCTCTGTTCAATGCTGTCCAAGATCTGTATCAGGCTGCGACCGTTGATCTCGATATCAGCATCCTCTCCTTGGAGCGTGAGCTTGCCCGACGGACGAGCATCGGTGATATTGAAATCATCAGTTTGCCATATGAGACCGTTCGTGCCTGCGGTCCACGCTGGACCAGTGACGCTGGTATAGACAGCAGGATCGATGGTGACGGTGGGCGGAATTGCACCATATACAGGGTCCAAGGCACCCATATCTACGGTGATGGAATCAAATGAGTAATCCTCGTTCATATCACTCCGTCCATTTTTAGGAGCTCGATCTCTCTGGGTTGATACCCTAATTCCAGGAGGATTTCCGAACAGTGTTCTCCCAATAACGGTGCTCTAGATATATCCACCGTACCTTCACTCATCCGCACAGGATTTCCAACAGTGATATGATCCCCTCGCACAGGGTGCGAAACTGTCACTATGCTTTGAGAATCTTTAAGCCATTGTGCATTAGAAATATCCCTCCAACTCATGACTGGGCCCGAAGGTATTTTGTTTTGTTTGAGTTCTTGCCATGCTTCAAACTTGTCATGCTGTACAGACCATGATTCTATTGCATCGAAAATCTCTTGGGCACGTGAATATCTCGGTTCTCCCTCTGCAAATGACGGATCTAGGATCCAATGCTCTTTGCCGATGATTTTACAAATAGTAGGCCAGATCGAATTGATGATTTGTACATAGATGTAACTATTAGGATCTGTTTGCCATCCTTTGCATTTCACTACTTTTCCCGGTTGGAAGCTTCTATGAGCATTGCCAGTGCGGGGCACTGTGTCAATGCTCTGATCCGAAGCAGCGGCAGCATATTCTTTCAGAGCAACACCGGCGTCTATACGCAGTTGATCTCGCAGCTTGATCCGTAAAAAATTCATCACAGTATCTTGCATGGATGCAATCACATGCTGACCTTGTCCGGTGGTATGCCTCTGGAATAGAGCCGAAACGATGCCCAAGGCCAATTGCATTCCAGTCCCAATGTCGCCGATTTGTGCAGATGTTGTCATTGGAGGCTCGTGCATATGACCGGTAGTGCTGGCACTGCCGCCCACACATTGAGCAATGTTTTCAAACAATTTGACATCCTGATGTGGCCCGGGTGGAAAACCTTTGATGGATGCTAATACCAACCTAGGATTGATGGCATGTATGATGTCCCACCCGAATCCCAATCTTTCTAGCACACCGTCAGCAAAGTTCTCCACCAATACGTCACTGTTTTTGATCAATTCGCTGAATATCTCTTTGCCTTTGATGGTTTTCACGTCCAGAGTCAATGATCTCTTGTTGTGATTGAGCATGGTAAAATAAAGGCTGTCTACCTCTGGTCGATCTCTCAACTGGCTCCGAGTAATATCTCCCTTGCCCGGCGGTTCTACTTTGATTACATCTGCACCTAACCATGCGAGTTGTTGCGTGCAAGTAGGGCCTGCCTGCACATGAGTGAAGTCGATGATTTTGATTCCGGTCAGAGATGCCATGGCTATTCGTTTTTATTTGCAAACAACTGCAACATAGAAACAAAGATGTTGATGAAGTTGATGTACAGGCTGAGTGCGCCGAACCATTGCCAACGACGGATGTCAGATTCTGAAGCGTTCCAGAACATGTCGCGGATGCGATTCATATCATAGGCCGTGAGGCCTAGGAAGATCAGGATGGCAATGACATTGACTGTCATCTGTAGTGCTGTGCTCTGCACGAACATGCCCACTACACTGGCCACGATCAAACCGATCACTCCGGCGAACAAGAATGGACCGAATCCACTCAAATCTCTTTTGGTAAAGTAACCATAAAAGGCCAGAGCCCCGAACGATACTGTAGTACCAAACAGGGCCATCACGATCGACGCTGAAGTGTACACAGCAAAGATCAACGACAGGCTGATGCCCATGACGGCAGCAAAGGCCCAGAACCAGCCCTTGATCGCGCTTTCACTCATCGACTCTCCGCGAAAGCCGATGTAGAGACTCATCAGCAACGGAGCAAAAACCAGGATCCAACCCACCACGCCCGAAAATAGGACTGGTACCAGTCCCAAGGTATTCACTAGTGCGGCTGCCACTAGGGTGGCTAGTACGCCACCAAACATACGACCCAGCACTCCGGCCACGGCGGAGTTCAAACTCTCTGCGGCTGAAACATTGAGGTTCATGATGTCTCCTTACTTGGCAGCGGTCATGGCTTCTTTTTCAGCCGTGATCTCTTTGCGGCGCTCTTTGATGGCCTTGCTCATTTCCTGCAGGGCTTTGCGAGCACGGGCGGCTGCGGCTTTGACGCCTTTCTGTGTAAACTTTTCGTTCTCGGCGATGTAAGTTTCGAAAGCTCGTTTGATCATGTCGTGATTAGATTCCATTTGTATTTCCTTTGATGATTAGTAATTCGATACCATCGGCTGCTGCCTTTGGTTGTTGGGTTTCATAATCCTTCGCATCGATGATGCGATACTTCTCTTTTCCGAACCAGTTCGTGAACTTCATGTCACGTTCCATGTCCGGTTCGGTTTCGTTGGTACCAGCGGCCATAAGTGCTTCGTGCCAACTCATTTCGATCATCTTGTGCCCGGGAGCGACATCGGTGATTTTCATATGTGTATTTTATGCTATTTACGCAGAATAGTCAAGGCTTTTACCACCACAGCATGGCTCGCCCAAAGCCAAAAACATTGATTACGGCAAAGTACATTGTGAGTAGCATGATCCAGGCACTGCCGCGCCGATAGCTGGCATACATTTGAGTTATGCTTCCTACAAAGAATCCCGGATAAACCAATCTCATATCGGGATCGGCCGCATGTACAGCCAGGTAAAGGCTAGCCGCCACTGTGAACATGAATGATATCATTTCAAACGCAAAAGCCAGACGATCGGAATGGAAACTGGCACTCCAGAAATCTTTTATTTTTTGCATCTTTGTAGTATCACTCCAAAATCTTTAGACAGCATCAATTGCCATCCCTTGCTCAATAGATATAGCACCACCCCGCCACACTTGCCCACCCAACAATCATTCATGGTGTAAGTATCATCACACACTACTACTGCGCGATCTGATAGATAAGGTTCGATCAATAGAAACTGACGCATGTGAGCAAGTTGGCAGTTTTGATTGGTCATTTCTACACCAAACTTTTCTATGTATTCTTTCTTTTGATCCCGTATCCTGTCGTTCCACTGATTGATGTCCCAGTTGTAATCAAAGTTGTCGAGATATACCAATCCCACCCGGTGCCCTAATCCAGGCAACACATCACGACACCATGTTTCGCCGTCGGCTTGATGCCACTGAATGTTGGGATGATGCACTCTGCGCCGAGCATCAGACACAAGATCGATGGTATGGAATGGAATGTTCCTCTGTGCAGCTTCCTGGGCGAAAAAAAGTGTGCTGCCTTCCCACCGATCCGAACCTATTTCTAACCACACAGTGTTAGGTTCCAATTCCACGAACGCACAAGATTCTAAGTAGAGTTTGCCCAATTAAAGATTCTCCAGGTGTCGTTTGTTCCAGCAGTCCCAGATCACTGTCATCGACCAGTTGCCATCCCAGTGCATCTGAAATCGATTGAAGCTGGCCCAATCATAAAGATGTAATCGGTTGCCATCTAGGCCACGATTGTTGTCATTTTTCTTAGCCCATTCTGACAATCGACTATGGTCATTTTTATCTCGTACTATAATCAAGTAGAGCGGTTCATGCGCTCTATACTGCGGTATGGTCATTTAATGTAAAGTGATGCCGTCGGGTGTTTTGACTGGCGGGGGATTCTTTTTTGATTCTAACAGTGCCACAAAATCATCATCTAATTGAAAATAGTCTTGATCGTATTGTGAGGCTTTTTCGTTGTTTACCCCAACAAGACGCATCACTGCACCAATAGGTACCATATCAAATCCTTTATGGTACATGACTTCGCAGATTTCTATGATGAGATCTTGTACCGCTTGTTCTAGGCCTTTGTCGTCGAGCATATAGTAATTATGCCGATTGGGTGACCAAAATAAAAAGGCTACCCGAAGGTAGCCTTTGTTTTGAGAGTTGACTCTCGTGCCTGGTTAGGCGTTGGTGCTTTCTGCGTCAGCGACCACAGTGGCCTTGACCATCTTGCTGGGCTTGACAGCCACCTTGACTTCGGCTCGCTTGGCGACCCGGGTCTTCTCGGCCAGCTTGTTGGCGATGGCATAGCCAGCGTCGCCGGCGGCACCCTTGTCCTGCAGGAACTGCAGAGCTTCGAGTTTGGTCATGGGCCGGGGCAGCTCCATGAGCTCGATGTTGGAGCAACCAGCCTTGGTCAGGATCTTGACGCGAGCCACCAGATCGTTGGCGAAACGGACCTTGGTAGTGCCGTTGGGGTTGGTTGCGGTGCCGACTACGGTAAACAGTTTTTCAGTTGCCATGATGTTGCCTTTCAGAGAAATTTACAAGATTATCAAACTGCATGCTTTTTACAGCATACCATTATTGTAGCAAAAGGGCCTTTATTGGTCAACCGCTTTTGCCTTCTTTGATTTAGCCATTTTTGCCTGTGGTTTTTTCGCCACA
>JACCDP010751849.1_pt1 | contig 23502 bp, 34 predicted proteins | sample 7445841 | NCBI WGS metagenome assembly JACCDP01 (sample SAMN15323441, study PRJNA562643) | freshwater metagenome | isolation source: river surface water | place: USA:Blue River Watershed | collected 2017-08-17
ATTAAGTATGCTAACGATTGGAATGTTAGGATTATTCTTAAAGATATACGTTTTAGAAAATCTGTTACCCAAGAGTTTAAAGTATGGTTAAAACAACTTGCTGGTAAAGTAGAGGAAAAATAACATGGCACTAACTACACAACAACAAAATGATTTACTAGAATTACTTGATGATTTATCAAAGTTATTTAAATATGCGCCTTATATTTATCGTGAAGCTGTTGTTGAAAGCTATAATACAAGCAATCCTTTAGACCATTTGGTTAAATTTAAGGATAGTTTGCTAGATGAAAAAACAATTTTATTCTTTATTCCGACTACCTTTTATCAAAATGAAAGCGGTGTAAGAATTGGCTTCTTATATCCTGGAGAAGGTTATACTGTCACTTCAAATACAAAGTTCTTTAATTTAAAAATAGAACAAGGCGCACAATATGTTCCGTTAAAGGCTAAAGACTTTTATACAAATAGATTGTTTATGTTGAGAAAATTAAACGACCAAGACCTTATCGTTATCAATTATCGTGCAGATTCAAATGTAATTTACGAAACCCTCACGGTTCATGAATTAGAAATACCAACAAACGGAGATCTTAGTATTGAAGTTGATTCCACAAATAGGTCATTAAAACAATTAATAAGAGACTTTTATGAACTTAAAGAAGAGTTTAATACATTATCAAATCAAATTAAAATTGGAACTGCAGCGCCAGAACAAGAACTTGCGGAAGAACCAGCTGGTACTATTTATATTAAAGTTGAGGATCTATAATGTTTCAAACGTTTTTAAACTCAGATTTGCAAATCAATATTCTTAGTTTAAATCCTAAGAAGAACATAGCTAACATAGAGTTATTATTGTTTGTTGATAAAGAACAAACTAAATCTTCTTTTGTAAGATTTTTTCTTTATGATTATGATACTAAAATTGAAGAGAGAATAAATGACCTCAATTATTGGATATCAGATTATTCAAACATTACATCTAACTTATCAAATCAAAATGTTAATATTAACTTTTATAAAAAAATAAACTTTTTGATAGATGTTTCAAATGAACAAAGATCTTACTTTAATGGTAATAGGTGGATCAGAAGAATTAAACTTATTGGCAAGGTTTATTCTGCTAACACAGAGGGTGACTATGTCATTGATAATATTAATGGATCATGGTCTTCTGGTGAATTAACTTTAATTAGTCAAGAAGTTTTTGTACCTACGCTAAAAGCAATTGAAGTTAATACCTTTAACGAAGGATCAACAGAAGTCTTTAATATTAAAGCAAAGTATGATTATGCTTTAGAAAATGACTTTAATTATTCAAATCCTTTTCTTTATTACAAGTTTAAAGTAAATAGCCCAATTAACGGGAGGCTTATTCAATCTGATACCTTACAAGAAAACGGAACAAAAGACCTTAATACCAGTATTGGTGTAATTGAATATTCGTTTTTTAATCTTAACCTTGATATAGATTCTATTATTACTATTGATATAACTAACCAAAAAGGAGAAGTATTAAAAACTAAATCAGTTGTTTTTAAACCATTTAAACCATCTGTTAGAACATATATAAAATGGAACAACAAGGTTGTTGAAGTAAAAAGTATCTTTGTTAATGACTTTAATGAAAGCCCGACCAATACCAATAATGACTTGGATATTTATAAAAATGTCAAGGGATTATTTTATAAACAAAATTAATTGTGTTATGTTATAATACAAAAAGGAGATATATATGGCAGTAGAAAACAAAGAAGAATTAGTAAAAAAGATTGCGATACTAGAAGCACAACTTTTGCCACTTAAGCAAGCAGCCGAAGAACTTATTCATGTTAAAAAACAACTAGCAGATGTTTTAAAAAGCAAAGAAGAAGTCATTGCAAATGAACATTCTATTAGAATACGTCAAGAAAAATTACAAGCTGAAGTAGAAGCTGGTAAAAAAATTGTTGAAGCTAAAGATAAACAAATTGAAGCAATGAAAGCTGACTTAAACAAACTTGCTAATCTTTTTGATGAATATATCGGTGCTTACCAAGACCAAGTAAAAATGCTTGGTGTGTTCGTTAAAAATACTCAAACGGTAGAAAAATATCTATCGGCAAAAATTGAAGAATTCAATGGAGGATCTAAAAAATGATTATTAAACGTTGGAACGGGAGTGCTTTCGTAGAAGAGTTTCCCAAGACAAAAGCTCAGTTAATTTATAATAACGCAAATACAACTAGTATTTTTGATACTAATGATAAATTAAAATTTACTTATTTACCAGACAAAATATTTGATAACTTAACATTTGCTAATGCAATTAATGCTAGTGCTGCAAATGGAGTTATTGCTGATATTATTTTAGAAGAACTAATTAACGGTGCAGAAGCAGATGGTGACCAAAGATTAATAAAAGGTGCTTATTTTGTTATCTCAACCGCTGGAACTATATCAGGTTTAACGGGTGTCCAAGGTGCAGTTGATCACCAAGAATATCTTACTTTAAGATTTATTCCACAAGATAAAGGAACTAATACAACAGTAGATACTTCTTCCGGAACCCTTGAAGTTGGTGATTGGTTTGTTATTACAGATTTATCAGGTGCTGGAACATCTGGAAATCCTTATGTTATGAATGCTGCTGTAATTAGTAATGCTTACGAACTTGCTTCAACATCTATTGATGGTATTGTTCGTTTATCTTCACAAACAACCTATGCTTCTTTATCTGGTAACAATGTCGTTACTGATGGTGTATTAAAAACCGTTATTGATAACGCTGCATTTGCTGCTGGATCGCATGTTCATGGCAACATTTCTAATGGTGGTCAAGTCACAGCAACCGTTGTAACTCCTGCTGATACCGATACTATTCTAATTGCAGACGCAAGTAATAGTGGCAAAATCGAACGTGGTATTACCATTGGAACTGGCACAACAACTTATCTTCGTAATGATGGAAGTTGGGGAACTCCTGCTGGTACTTATTCATTACCTGCTGCCACCTCAACTGTTCGTGGTGGTATTGAATTAGGAAGTGATACCCAACAAACAGTGGCGGCTAACGCTGTTTCTACTACAGCATCTCGCTCATACGCATTACAAGTAAACGCAGACGGTCAAGGTGTAATCAACGTTCCTTGGACAGATACCGTTTATACCCTTCCACAAGCAACAACATCAGCTTTAGGTGGTGTTAAATTAGGAACAACTGCTGCTACGGCAACGGTAAACAGTGGAACAACTACCGCTGGTCGTTTCTATCACGTTGGTGCACAAACCGATGGTACTATGTATGTAAACGTACCTTGGACCGATACAACCTATTCTGCTGCTACAGCAACAGTAGCCGGTTTAATTGAATTAGCAGATAATACTGTTCAATCAGTTGCAGCAAACGCTGTAAGTGCAACCGCTTCAAGGACTTATGGTTTACAAGTTAACTCTTCTGGACAAGGCGTTGTTAACGTTCCTTGGACTGACACAATTTATTCTTTACCAGCGGCAACATCTATTGTAAGAGGTGGTATTGAGTTAAATAGTGATACTGTTCAAGCAACCGCTGCTAACGCAGTCACTTCTACCGCTTCAAGAACTTATGGTCTTCAAGTCAATAGTGATGGTCAAGGTGTGATTAACGTACCATGGACTGACACTACTTATAGTGCTGGTGAAGGAATTACATTATCTTCTACCACATTTAGAATGACTTATCCTTTATACGTACAAACTGCAACCCCAACGACAACGGTAACCGGAACAATTTGGTACGATATTAACTAATAGGATGGTAATAGGCTATGCCAAATACTATCTTAAAACGTTGGAATGGTACTTCATTTGAAGAACTTTATCCTAAAACTACTGTAGGTCAAATCTCTGCTAGTGGTACTCCTAACAGTACCACTTTTCTACGTGGCGATGGTCAATGGGCTACACCCACTGGATCTGGTGTAAGTGGCAGTGGAACTACAAACGAATTAGCTTATTGGAATGGATCAACTTCTCTTGGCACTTTAGCAGTTGCTACTTATCCATCTTTAACAGAACTTTCTTATGTTAAGGGTGTAACAAGTGCTATTCAAACCCAGCTTAACGGTAAACAAGCTACGTTAACAAACCCAGTAACTGGTACTGGAACCTCAAACCAAATTACTTATTGGTCTGGAACTGGAACTGTTGCTGCTTTATCTACAGCTACCTATCCATCTTTAACCGAATTATCATATGTTAAAGGTGTAACGAGTGCTTTACAAACACAAATTGATGGTAAAGCACCTACATCACACGCTACATCTGCAACAACCTATGGCGTAGGAACAAACACAAACTACGGCCACGTCAAAGGATTACGTTTAACCGGTGCTTCTGATGGCGAAAGTGGTGTTGTTGTTTTAAGTGGTGTTGCGTATGCTACCAAGACATTAAGGGTCAATGGTGTGGCCCAACAAGCGTGGGGAACTTTACTTGATTTAGATACAAGTGAAGGTAATATTGTGCGTTTTGTTGATCTAACAATTACAAGAATTGAAGGCGGTATTACTTATTATATTGGATCTATTATGGTTGATATAAACGTTATACCAACTAACAACTTTACAACAACACCAAGTCCAACGGTTACAAGTGGTTATCGTTGGCGTTTAAGCAGTCACAACTCATCTAATACTCAGGTTACGTTGCCTATTTTTATGTATAGAAACACAGTTGATAATGCTTTGAGGGTTTATGTCGACCAAGCAACTACAGCAACTTATGACTATGAATGTGTGGGGTATTTCTAATGATTACATATACATTTTTAGATGGAACTAAAATCAATGGTTTATACAGTAGGAGAATTTCACAATCTCAAATTGAACTAAACCTAACACAAGATCAATATGATTATCTTGCTAAAAACATTCTTGCTGCTTACTTTGAGAATGGAAAGGTTGTTTATAAAAACCTTGAAGCAATCAAACAAAGACAAGCGTTAGAAAAAGAACAAGCAGACATTTTACAATGGTTGGCAGACAATGATTGGAAAGTTAATAAGATTGTAGTGGGTGAATGGAATAAAGATGATCCACGATGGGTTGAATATTTAAATCAAAGACAAACTAAAAGAATTCGTCTTGATGAAATTAATTCGTTGTTATAATTGACTATAAAAAATAAAGTGTATTGTTATTGACAATATGCTTTTTTATTGTATAATTGATAGTGTAAAGGAGGTATATCAATGAGGATATACGCAAAAAAAGTCGAAGCAGACGGGTTTAAGTTTGATTCGGAAATGGAATATTTATACTATACCGAATTAAAAAAACGCTTGGAAGAAAAAACAATTTCTAATTTAGAAATCCATCCAAAGTTTGAACTTCAACCACAGTTTACAAAAGCAGGAAAGACATGGAAGCCTATTCATTACGAGGCTGACTTTAAGTTCTACGATCAGTTAGCTAATCAAATTAGAATCGTAGATGTCAAGGGTATGGTTTTACCTGACTTTGAAATCCATCGAAAGATGTTTGAATATACACATCCACAGTATAATCTTGAGGTTTTAAAATACTCAAAGACCACAGGTTGGGTATCAATGGATAATTATAAACATCTCATGCGTTCTAAAAGACAACAAATCAGATCTGAAAGAACAGCGTTAAAGAAAAAATTAGAACGTGTTGGATATCTAAGTAAAAAGATTTCAGAACTTAAATTAAACTCCGATAAAACAGCATCTCAAGAAAGGATGTTAAAGGTTTATGAAGAGGAAATCAAACAACTCCTTGAATAAAACTAATGTTTGGCACAGATTAGTTTTTCTTCAAAACAGAATTTCTAAACTAGAAAGAATTCAAATGCCTTCAATAAAAGAAAGAAACTTATTAAAAAGATATAGAAAGGAATATGCACGACGCATAACATTGGTATAAAGAATGTATAGTTCAAAAAAAATAAAAGACCAAAAAGCTTTACAAAGAATTAGTGAAAAATATAGAAATAATTTAGGTCAAATTTCTTGGAAGTATGCTACGCCAGAATTAAATGAATTTTTTAATGAGAATATAACAGGAAATACTTGGCATAAAAGAGCAGAAAGACAAATGTCTGTTTTAATTACTCCGGTAGTTTTAAAAAAACAAGTTGAAAAAAAATCAATAAATATCGAAGACAAAAAAGAATCTTTAATTGTATTGCTAAAAAACACAAAGACTATGGGTGAGCTGTGCAATACATTAGGACTTGAAAAATACCATATACTTGGTCTTATTAAGGAAATTGAAACAGAAGGTGTTTACAATATTAAATATAATTTTGATGGAGAAGAGCATACTTTTTTATTAGAAAGAAATTTAATTCCTGAAAAGTCAAGTTACTCTCATAACATTGGTGAAACTAAAACGTTTACGTTCATGGTTATTAGTGATAGTCACATGGGTAGCAAAAATGAACAAGTTACATTCTTACACTACTTGTATGATTTAGCAAAGGATCGTGGTATAACAAATGTCTACCACTGTGGCGATATTAGTGAAGGCTTTAAAAAGTCACGTGATGACCACATCTACTCCTTACACGCAATTAGTTTTGATGATCAAGCTGACCACATTATCCGTAACTATCCTGAACGCGAAGGAATTACGACTTACTTCATCACTGGTAACCACGATCACTTCCACATTCAAAATGGTGGTGCAAACATTGGTAAACGCATTGAAGCAAGTCGTCAAGATATGAAATACCTTGGTATTAATACTGCTGTGATTAACTTAACTCCTAAATGCAAAATGGAATTGTTTCACCCGCAAGATGGATCGGCATATGCTTTATCTTACTCTGGTCAAAAGTATTTGGACTCTCTTAGTGGAGGAGATAAACCTCATATGTTATTTGTTGGTCACCACCATAAGTACATTAGTATGTGGTACCGTAACGTATGGTACTTTGAAGTGCCATCTACGCACTTGCAATCTGATTGGGAAAAAGGTAAACGTATTCGTAACGATAGCGGTGCATTAATCGTTACTGTGACTGTTGATGAAGATGGAACCTTGCTTGATTGCAACCACTCAATGATTCCACATATCAAACATATAAAGGATGATTGGAAATCTTATGCTATCAAAGGTTAATATGATGACTAAAGGAAGAAAAGATACGTTTATAATGCACGAAAGATTTCCAAACTATCTTTCTCCAAGAATGAAACATGTTTATCTAATGAGTATTGTGAAAGCATTTTCAAAAGAATGTGGGGAGTTATATTTCCCAGAAGGAATTCCTGTTACAGTTCAGATTGAGATCAGAATGGTTAAACAAAGTTCACAAGCAGAAAAAGAAGAATTAAACCTAGTGGGTTTTCCAAGGATAGATAAAGTAGGACAAATTTTTGTAGAAGCCCTTAGTGGTGCAGCATTCTACAATGCTAATCAAGTGTCTGAACTTTATATTACTAAATTAAAAAGTAATGAAGACAGAATAAAGGTTCAAATATTTAGGAGTACATAATGATTTATATAGCATTTTTAATTATAATTGTATTTGCCTACATACTAATAAAAACAAGGGAGCATTGGTTATGAAACCATTAACTAGAAGAAAACAAATTATTATTTATCGTAATACAGATAATAAAAAAACAATCGTCGACACAATTGAAGAAGCAATGGAAATTACTGGGTGTACAGAAAATTATATTCGTATGTCTTGTAAAAAAGAAAACCATTATTCAAATCGTTCTGATGATTGGCAACCATTAACATATAGAGGGACGGTAAGAAAACAAACAAAGAAACCTTTGTATCGTTTTGAATACGTAGAACCAGTCCTTGTAATCGCACGTCCAGCTTTTGATTCTGAAATTAAAGAGTACGAATTTAAAAGCTATTACAAAGCATTTAAAACGATTGATGTACCAGAAGCTACGTTCTATAAACACAAGAAGTTAAACATCAAACACTTAGTCGACCGTAAAAAACGTGTATGGCTAGTAGATTGGAAGGAAAATACAAATGACAATAACGGAATTAATTAAACAATGGTCTATTAATAGAGGTTTAAATAATGCAGATCCAACGCGCCAATTTTTAAAACTTGCTGAAGAAGTTGGTGAACTAGGAGCAGCAATGGCACGCAATAATCGCGACAACGAACGTGATGCTATTGGTGATATTTATGTTGTGCTTACAATTCTTGCTCAACAATTAGGATACAATATTGAAGATTGTATTAAAGAAGCTTATGAAGTAATTAAACACAGAACTGGCAGAATGGTTAATGGAGTTTTTGTCAAAGATGAATAAATACATAGCTTACTTTATTCAGACTGATGAATTTGGAAATAAAAAACATGTTCGTAAATTTGGATTAGCATTTGATTCTCATTGTGGTGGTATTTATTTTAAAGATGTTGAACCAATGAAATACAATTATGAAATTATAAAAATAGAAAGTTATGGTAAAAAGAAATGAGTGAAAAAGATATTAAACGATTTAGTTTTAGTAGATTCAAAACCTTTCAAGGATGTGGTAAGAGACATCATTACCAATACATAGAACAAATTGAAACAGAAGAAACAGAATATACAATACCAGGAAAACTTTTTCACGCAGCTTTCGAAAAATATATGAAGGGTTTAGATTTTACCGAACCCTTAAAAGAATTTGATAATCTTTGTTATAGTGGAAAATTAAACATTGAACCTGGCACGTTAACATCTGTGTTTCAAAGTTATCTTGCATACTATAAAAAAGATATTGAAAAAGAAAAAAATTTAATGATTGAAGAAACACTTGAAGAAAAACTTGAAGACGAAGATTATTTAATTCTTGTTGTAGATCAGGTTGTTGAAGCAAATGGTTATTATATTTTACGTGACCACAAAACTACATTAAAGCCTTTGAAGTACACATGGAATGATGTAAATAATAATCAACAACTTCTTTTATATGTTCCATATGTAGAAGAAAAACTTGGCATCAAAATTAACGCGGTTGAAATAGATGAAATTCGTATTGCAAGATTACAAGATGTTCCTCTTAATGCAAACGGAAAACCATCTATTGATAAAAAAAGATTAGAGTTAGTTACGTATGATGCTTACTTAGAAAAACTTTCCGAAATTGGTATTGCAGATAACGCAGAATATAAAAGTGTTTTGGAATTTTTACAATCAAGAGGACATCCTTTATTTAAAAGAATTAGAGTACAAATTCTAGACGATAAACCGGTTCGTGCTAACTTAGAAGATATGTGGAACACATATAAAGCAATAAAAAGTTCTAATGGTCCAGCTCGCAACAGAAATATATTATGTAACTATTGTCCGTTTAGAGAATTGTGTGATTTAGATATGAGTGAACCGTCCGATAGTGATCGCAAAATTATGATTGATAAAATAAAAGCAAACAAATAGTTGCAAATAGTTGTTGACATTTACAACCGTATCGTTTAATATAATGACAGGAGGTAATAAGGGAGAAAAAAATACGTTAAACACGCAGTTAGTTGCCTATGATTGTTCGCTAATTAAAATACACAGGAGGAAATAAAATGAGTATTTTATCAGATCGCAGTAAGACGATTGCCGAAACATCCATTGACGGAGTGTTTGTAATTTATGGAGGACCAGGTACTGGTAAAACAGTTCTTGCGTCAACGTTCCCTAAGACTAAAGAAAAACCAATGTTAGTCTTAGACATATTGGAAGGTGGTACTGGATCCATCTCTGCTCATCATTCAGAAAATATCCACGTTGTTGATATTAACAGCTTCTTAGAACTTAACTCTGTCTTAACCGATGTTGAAAATGGTTACACGATGGATGATAAAGGCAAGAAAGTTGATGTTGCTTATTCAACAATTGTATTTGATAGCGCAACCCAATTAGAATTCTTGATGAAGAAGTATCTTATGGAATCAAGCCAAAAAGATACCATGAACCTTAATTTATGGGGTCAAGCGAGAACAACCCATGAACAAATTTGGAACCTTGCTAAGTATTTACACAAAAAGACCGGTGCTTTAATTGTTATCATTGCCCACCACAAAGAAGTTCAAGATGAAGAAAACACTACTTTTAATAAAGTAATTCCTTCATTGATGAATGGTGCAGCGTATGCTCTTTGTGCTAAGGCTTCGTTTGTATGGTATACTAAGATAGAAACAGAAAAGATTATTGACGCAAAAACTAATGAAGTTAAAGATGAAATCAAATTCTTTACCTACTTAGACGCACACCCATACTTACTCACCAAAACACGTAAACCACAAGAACTGCAAGTACCACCCAAAGTTCAAAATCTTACATACGATAAATTTAAAAAGAATGTTTTAGACAAACTTACGGCACAAAAGGAAGGAAAAACAAATGCCTAAACAACTTACTATTAACATTGAATTAATGTTCAAAAATCTTTTAACTCAAGGAAATGTTCTGATTGAAAAGATTGCTACTGTCGATCCTGCATCAGAAGCCTATGGCGTTATGCTAAACAACTTAGCAAAAACTTTCACTATTTTAGGCGGCGCTAATATTAAATCTGGCGACAAAGATGGAGATAAATAATATGGATAACTTACAACAAACACCAACCCCTACTCCTAGTCCAACACCCACTCCCAAAACAAACTTAGGTTTAATTGGAAGTGTATTGGGTTTTGTGGGTTTACTTATCTTTGCATTACCATTAGGTATTGCTGCGCTCATCTTAGGTATTGTAGATCAACCCAAAAATAGTTGGTCTTATATTTCTATTGTTATGGGTATTATTGACATTGGTTCTGCACTTTACTTATTATCATTGCTTTATCAATAAGAAGGAAAATATTATGCCATTAATTATTACACAAGGTAAACAAGACGTTTCTCAAGATAAAGTCAAATATGAAATTATCAACGCTCAAAATGTTTTAGTTCAAATTGTAGGTCTTAAACTTGCAGATAATGTTGAAAATACATTGTCGATTAAAATGCAAGTCATTGAAGGTCCTTTTAAAAATCGTTACGTTGATGACCGTGTTTCTTTTGACCCTGCATCTCCATTAAGCTGGCGTTATCGCGCTATTCGTAAGGCTGTTAATGTTCCTTATAAAGAATCTGAACCAGCCTCTATTGATGTCGAAACAATCTTTTTAAATAAAGCTTTGCGCGTAGATCTTTCAACCCGTAAGGGCAAAGACAAAACAGGCAACCCTAAAGATTACCAAGCAATTAATTACAAATCACCAAATGTTTCTCCTGAAACGGAAAAAGTAATTCAAGATTTTAAACCATCTAAAACTGTGGCACCCACACCACAACCAACTGTTAATTCAAAACCACAATCTCCTTCCACAAGTTCGTGGGATGATGATGAAGCATTACCGTTCTAATGGACGGATCTAAACTTAAAAATGCTAGAGTGCAGGCTGGTTTTTCACAAGAAGGACTAGCCCGCAAATGTGGGATTAGCAGAGAAACAATTCGCAAGATAGAAACAAACAAGCTTAATCCATCAATTTATATTTGTAACATAATTGCAATCAACTTAAATAAAACAATAGATGAACTGTTTAAGGACTAGCTTTCCTTTACAGTGGAAAGGAAGAACATGTTGTTTTTGGAGTTCGATAAACTAGTAAATCCAAAGGATGACCCTATGTATTTTGGCGTTACGTATAACGCTGTACCCAAAATGCTTACAGGTACGGACATTAAAAAGATGGGTAAAGAAACCGATCTAGAAATTTCTTGGGTTATTCAACAAGGATATATTGTTATTGAAACTCCTCAAAAGGATATACTTCCAACCATAACAAATCTTAAAGAACCTATATTGGTTTTTGAAGACACTACAAAATTAATTATTATTGCTAGAGATAACTTCAATAGAAATACAAATTTAAATAGATTAACTTGTGGTGTTACAGCCTCTACATTGTGTGCTGGTAAAACAATACTGTTACCATTTAAGTCTAAAATAAACACATCGGCAAAATTAACTAACTATTCTTTTGCTTATGGTAATGAAATAAATGCACTTCCAATGTGGTTAAAACCAACAAAAAAGATATCGTCACATATAGATGAAGGTGTTTCGTTCCCTATTATAGGAGATCCTAAAGCACCTTTACTTGACAATATCAATAAGCTTAAATCAATAGGTTATACAAAGTTAGAAATAGAAAGCATAAGCAAACTTGTAAACTCGGAGTTCTGTCAAAAACCTCTTGATGAAATTGGTTTAGAAGAACTATTAAAGTTAAGCGAAGAACAACTTGTCAAACAATTTTTTGATAAGGATAAATTTATGCATGATCGTTTGGGAAATTACCTGATAAAAAATTGCTTTGTAAAAAAAGATTTGGTGAGTAGAGAGCTATACTTTTATGACGAAAGAAAAAAAGTTTATTGCACAGATGAAGAATATCTAATGGGTTATATGACTCGTTTGGTTCCTAGTTTAAAGAAACATCAAAAAGAAGAAACAATAAATTATATAAAGGCGTATCTTTATGAAGAAGCTGTGACGTTTAATGAAAACCCTTATACTGTTGTTTTTAAAAACGGAATACTAAATATTGAAACACTTAAGTTTGAACAAATGAGTCCTGATAAACCAGAGTCAATTCAAATTGATGCTTACTACCATCCAAATATTAAGTCTTATGTAGTTGATGATTACTTTCATACAGTAACAAATGGTAATAAAGATATTGAACAACTATTATATGAAGCCATCGGTTATTCAATGCTTAAAACAAACGAACTACAAAAAGCTTTTATGTTAGTAGGTAGTGGAAGAAATGGTAAATCAACATTTTTGGATTTAATTAAAGCAATCTTAGGTAGAAACAATTATACTGCTATTTCATTTAAAGATTTATCAAACACATTTAGAACATCAGCGTTAAATAACAAACTTGCTTCACTTGCTGGAGATATTAGTGCTACGCCATTAACGGATAGCGACTTAGCTAAATCAATTATTAGCGGTGAAGAAATTATGATTGAACAAAAATATAAAGACGCTCACGCTAAAACTTTATTTGCTACTTTATTCTTTGCCGCAAACAAGCTACCAAGAACTCCTGATCAATCATTTGGTTTTTATAGGAGGTTTACAATTATTCCTTTTAATGCAGACTTAAATAACGTATCTCGTGTAGATGGTATGAACTTTAAAAGAAAACTCTTAGAACAAGATGCTATTGATTACGCAGCTTATAAAGCCGTCTTAGCCATTAACAAATTATTAACCACAACAAAAGAATTTACAACTCCTAAAGAAGTTATTGAAATGATGAATCAATATAAGGTAGATAACTCATCTGTATTGTCTTGGTTTCAAGAAGCATTTAATGGAGAAAAACGCAATATATCACACTTTAATAACACAAGAGCTTATACGCACTATAAACAGTGGTGCAACGATTCTCACCGACATCCGCTTAGTATAAACAATTTTATTCAAAATGTTAAACTCGAGATTGACTTTGAGTTTAATGGATGATATGCTATAATTAGTTTACAAGAGATCCCCCTCTCTTGTATACCTCCTTTCTAGGCTTGCGGTGCGATTCCGCAATGCCGGACTTAGGGTTTAATCAAGGTAATCTTTCCCCCTTTCATTACCTTATTAAGCCCTTTTCTTTTTGTTTAATATTTTTACAAATGCAGTTGCAATAAAAACGTTTAAGATCCAAAAGGGTGTAACAGGAAGCATCATAAATGTCCAAATAGATCCTGCTATAACATAAGCATTGTTATCTTTAAAAAGAAATCCATATATCAAAGGCAAAACCCATGGCAATGAAGTTAATATGTTGGCTATAATCCAACCCAACCACCCTTGCCATGTTAAAAACAATTCTTTTAATAATGTTTTAGCTCTTTGAATCATCGTCTTCATAAGCGTTTACCCCTTCGTAAGATATCGTATAGGGTAAACCAGTATCAGGATTAACAGGAAGAGAAGAGGTAGTTTGTTTTACAGAATTAAGTTTTTCTTTCTGTAATAAGACCTCTTCTTTAATTGTATTTAGTTCTTGTATTGATTTATCCTTTTCATTCTTAACTTGGTCGTCTTCTATAGTAATAATAACTGGATCTTCTTTGGGTTTTATTGGTGGATTAGGACCCATATAAGCGTTTTCTACTTGTATAGAGAACTTAACTTGCCCGACTTGACCTTCGTCTTTCTTAGCATTTGCTAATGCAGCTTTACCAGATGCATCAATGATAGTCTTTGCTACAGCAGCAGCAAGAGCTGTGTCTTCGGTATTGGCCATGATATAAAGAAGTTTAGAAAGAGCAAGTTCACGAGCCTCTGATAGTTCAGTCATGAACTTCTTGTCTTTTTGCATAGACAATTCTTCTAATGTGGCTGCAACATCAGGGTCGCTAGCTATTCGATTTGCTATTAGTTTGGCGTTACGAACCGTAGGATCAAGTGTTTTGACGGCTTGTTCACCAGTATAACCACCGAAAACTACTAACTCAACAAAGGTTTTTTGTTGTTCGTCAAGTACGTTATACTTAGAATACTTAAGTTTCCCTGACTTTAATAAAGTAAGAAGCTCTTGTTTCTCTTGTAATATAATAGGGTTAAATTCTTTTTTAATATCTTTAGACATGTTATTATTATATCATGGTATTGGGGTAGTCGGGTAAGTATTACAAGTTTCGACTATAATCGAAACAAGTAGTAAACATGGGTTCGACTCCCATCTACTCCACCATTTGGACCAGACCCCGGCGACGCGCTCTGTGAAGTAGCACACGTGTGTCAGTAGGTGTAAGCCCTACCTGGTCCGCCATATTATTATCTTTTTGCTTTGTATGTTATAATTTTGTTATGGATTTAGATGCAATTATAAGTAACAAAATTAAGAAAATTAGTTTGAGGAAAAGAAAAAACAATCCTAAAACTAAAGATCAGATTTACAAAACAAACATCAGACAAGCAATACGCTTGATAAAAACTGGCGAGTATGATGAAAGAAAAAAAGCACATAGGATTCTTGTAAACAGAGCTCACAAAGATGGATATGTTGACCGATATAAATTAGAAATCTTAAAGGAGATTTAATATGAAAGATGAAGAAATGTTAAAGGAAAAAGAAGCTGGTTCAATAGACCCAGAGCTTCTTAATACTATGGTAAAAGCTGGCGAAAATAAAGAAGGCATGATTGCTATGGATAAAGAAGAGCAAGAAGCAAAGAAAAAAGAAGCAAACGATGAACCTTTATTTAAAGAAATAAAAGAAGAAGCACAACTTAAAGTTGGTAAAGTAAGTAAGAAACTAGGCAAGTATGCTGAAAATCTTTTATTTGATATGAAAAAAAATCCAGAAAAATATATGATTAATACGCCTCGTGGCAAAATGAGTATTGAAGATGCTATTAAACAAGGTTATGATCCAGCTACAAAAGACTTTACAGAAAAAACTCCAGAACAAATGATGGAAGAAAAGTTATCTGGTTTATCTGAGTCTGGTCGTTCTCGTATTAAAGAATTAATGGATCCAAGAAGAGCTCAAGTTCCACCTGATGAAGCAAGTGTTATGGGTATTCCTGGTGAAAGTCCAATGGTTGCCGGTAATCAACAACCAATACCAGAAGAACAACCCGGTGAAGCTCAACAAGTAAGTCCCGAAATGCTAGCCGCATTAGGAGGAGGTCAATAATATGGCTGATAAATTATTAGGTTTAACAGAATCTGGTAGAGAAGTAGAACCACCAAAGACAGATTTGAATTTGGGCAACTATGGTGAATACTACAATCAACAACTTCCAGTTCAATCAACGTTTCAAAAAGCAGCAGAAGTTCAAGCCGAAACACAATTTCAAAAAAACGTGAGTGATGTTAAAGCTACTGCTTATAAAAGCGCTGCAGAATTGCAATCACAAGGCCAAGAGATGCAAACCCAATTATCTTTAGGTTCTTATATGCGCGAACAGTCAGCAGAAAAAGCAGGTTGGACCGGTGGTTATATGTTAGATCAAGTAAGACAAGGTGATTTTTTGAAATCTACTATTCAATCACAACTTTATGGCGCACAAGAACTACAAAAGTATGGACTTGATACGCAGTTAGAAGCCGCTCGGTTAGCATATGATCTTGGTAAAGACCAGTTGGCTTTTCAATATTATAATGAAGCATATCAACGTTCATTACAAGAAGCACAATTATATGGATATTATATTTCACCAGAAAACCGTGATATGTTAAATCAATATGAAGCTGCAAACAATGTGTTGACAACTGCAACCGAAGGCACACCTGAATATAACAAAGCTTTAGATATAAAAACTAAAATAGAAAGCTTTTATGGACCTGACTTTAGTGAAGCTGATCTTCGTACATTTTCTACTGCTACATTAGAAATGCAACAAATTATGGCTGGTCGTTTTGATGCAGCAATGGCATCAATTGAAGATGACCCATCTAAATTTTTAGTTAAAAATGCAGATGGAACTTATGCTACCGATGCTAATGGTAATTATCTTACGTTAGACTTTGATGATATTACTGCTAATGATTTGATAAGTTATCTGGCTTCTGATGATACAGGAACAGCAACATCTGGTTCAGCTGTAAGATCGTTTTTAAGACAATTAGGTCAAGGAACAATTAATTCTTATCTAAGTAGTTTAGGAGAAGATGAAACAGGAGATGGTGAAGGATTTTTGGAATGGCTTTCAGACAACCCTAATGCTATAGAAAACTGGATAACGTCATTAAATTTAACAAAGGAACAAGAACAAAAACTTAGATCTGATCTAGGTGAAAGTGTAAACATTACTTTCTCAGGACCTAAAGGAACTGTTAACGCAGAATTTGATTTGTTTGGTGGAGAAGTAAGATCGGGACAAAAAAGCAACAATAATAATGAAGAAAATGAAACTCCAGAAAACCCATTTACTCCACCACCAGCAAACACTGAAGATATTGAAGATGGTACTATAGCTTATGACAGTGATAAGTTTGTAAAATGGGAAGATAACCAATGGAAAGAAATGAATACTACAGAAATAAATGAGTATTTAAATGATTATGTAAAAGATTTTGAAATGTTTGATGGAACAAATTATTCTTGGGATAGTTACTACGACAGTACCAATGCTCTTCATACAGCAAGGTTTGGTCAGGCACCATCGTTAAGAGATGTATATAATGCTTTTGTTTATGACGTCTCATATCAAGAAGCTTTGACATCTGGTGATTTTTCAAAATTATCACCACAACAATTGCAATGGAATGAATTACAATTACACATCTCAAGAGCAATTCCAAGTGGTGATGCTGCACAAACTAAATCTTATTTCACAAAAATTATTTCCAAAGCTCTTGGTGTTGAAGAAGCCGACATTGAATTAGATACTTACTCAGCTGGTTATCCTTCTATTAAAATTAAAGGAAATGAATCAAGTAATGTTGGGTTTTTAAATGAATTAACACCAGTTAGCGCAAAATATGAAAACGGTAAATATGTTTTTTATACTTTAACCACTTCGCCATCGGAAAATATTGTGGGAAGACTTGGTATTTCAGGAACCGGTGTTAATAATTTATTTTATAAAAGTGGTAGTGGTTTAAACGATAAATATTTAAAGGATAAAACCGGTGATTATGCATACATTTTAAGTTATATTTTGGGACAAGTTAAATCTAGAGGATAATTATGAAAGTCATAAATCAAAATATCATTATTGATCTCAAGCAAAGCGTTGAACTTAAAAACGGCATCAACCTAAAAGAAACACGTGGCAAAAGAGACATCGTAAATGGTGTAGTCTTCTTATCAAGTGTTGAATCTATTGCGGTTAAATCTAAAGTTTGGTTTCCTCTATATGCTAGCAATGAAATAAACATCGGTGGAAAAATATACGCTGTTGTTCATGCTGATGATATAATAGTGGTACAAGAGGATGGCCAACTATAACATTGACCGCGCAAAGTTCTTAGAACTTCTGGATCAGTTTAAAGGTGATATCCCATATCTCCATCAACTGTTTACCAAAGTATCTGGATTGCTCCCTGAAGAATACTTCAGACAATTAGTAGCTGATCTCTTTCATGAATACATTTACGAAGAATCGTATTATGTAGCAGAACATCACCTATATGGTGGAGAAAAACATTATTTTAAAACCATTGATGACCTTCAAGTTTTTTTAAATAGAAAGAATCTTGAAAAAGAATTCCCTATTAAAAAAAATAAAGTTCAGCTAGCTATGGATACACGATTACCAATAGCTGGATATTATATATCATACGTAAACAAGGAGGTTTAATATGATAAAAACAGAAGTCTTAGATGGATCAAAAAAGAAAAAAAAGATTGTCTTACTTAACCCTGATGCTATTGTTTCAGTTGAAGAGGTTGAAGAAGACCTCTACCAAATTTTTTTAATTGATGGTAGAATGTATTATATGACACTTCAAATGTTTCAAGAAAACTTTGAAGAAGAAGAGGAGATTAAAAGGTCATGAAAGATCCTGTTTTAAAAAGAATTGGTGTATCTGGTTATAACCAACCCAAACGAACACCTTCACACCCTACTAAGTCGCACGTAGTAGTGGCTAAAGAAGGAGATCAAGTTAAAACAATTCGTTTCGGACAACAAGGTGTATCAGGCTCACCAAAAAAAGCCGGTGAATCAGAAGCATACGCAGCTAGAAGACGAGCATTCAAAGCACGGCACGCGTCTAACATACGAAAAGGTAAGATGTCGGCAGCTTATTGGGCGGATAAAGTTAAATGGTAAAACAAAAAAACAAAGTGTTTCTATGTCCATTCTGTAATAAGGGTGGATTTGTAGAAGTAAAAAAACACGAGATTAAATTATTAAAATGCACAGCGTGCGGTAAAGAAACACCTGTGATAGAAGAATGCAATGGAGATGAATGCAAATTATGAGAAAATTTACACCACAACAACGCCGACAACTTAAAATGGATGGCTATACTGATGAAGAAATTTTAGAAATGGAAATGGAAGCTGTTTCTGAAGAAGAAGAATACGAAGATGAGATGGAAGAAGAAAAAGAACTTCCAACTAATAGTCAAAACATGAGAGGTATTGATTGGAATGCACTTAAAAAGGCTGGTCAACCAGAAATAAAACGTGCTTCTATCATGAGAAAGAAAAAATGAAAACTAAATCTAAAGTTAATCAAGCTGGTAACTATACAAAGCCATCCTTACGTAAATCTTTATTTAACAAGATCAAAGCAGGCACCAAAGGTGGAGATCCTGGTGAATGGTCAGCTCGTAAAGCACAACTTCTTGCTCGCGAATACAAAAAACGTGGTGGAGGTTATCGCTAATGGCAAAAGCACTAGCCCAATCACAAAAGGATCTCGTGGCATGGACTAAACAAAGATGGAGAACTAATTCAGGTAAACCATCCGAAGGAAAACTTAGATACTTACCGGATAAAGCTTGGTCAAGTCTATCTCCATCAGAAAAAGCAGCAACGAATGCCGCCAAAGCAGCTGGAAATAGATCAGGTAAACAATTTGTACGCCAACCTAAATCAATTTCAAAGAAAGTAAAGAGGTATCGCGATGCCTACAAATAAAAAATGGATTCAATCAGCAATAAAGAAGCCTGGAGCCTTACGTAAAACGTTAGGTGTTAAAGAAGGCGAAAAAATCCCTTTATCAAAGCTAAAGGCAGCATCCAAACAACCAGGCAAGACTGGTCAAAGAGCACGTCTAGCAATGACTCTTCGTAAAATGAAATAAAAACTAAAGTGTACTGTTGCAATCAGTATACTTTTTTGTTATACTTTTATATAGGAGGTAGAGTGTATGGCGTTTATTGAAGCCAGCTTACCGCCTATAAAAGTCTGGGTTAGAAATGGATTCTTCTTCGATGATCCCGATAATCCGGAATACATAGGCAAATATACGAAGGCGATTCTAATTTCTATCCGTTGCAACGAAGGTTCGGCGGCATTATTCCAGGTTCTTACAGAGTATGGCATGATGCGAGACAAACTTCCGATCTCAGCGATCTGTTGGAAGATCCCAGAAGACGAGTCTGTCTGGAAGCGTTATCCGTTTCATTCGTTACAGCTATGGGATTGCTTCAGCAAAGTCTTTACCGTAACCACCTTGAATTACATCTACAATGCTAATGTAGATATCAAGATGAAGAACGGTGATGTACTAGGAGGCAACTATCTATTAACGATTCAATGGGGAGCCAATGAAACTCACGGCCAAGATCTAACATTAGCCGAAGATTTTCAAGAGCACAAGTCCCATCACATGTTTACCCTAGACAACGGACTGTTTGCCCTTCAACCAAACAACCGAGTAATCAAATGGTACGAACCAAGCTTTGTTACATCAGAATACGAAGGCAAGCCTTGGAAGATCAACACACAAGAGTACAGTTGCGAGCAGTACGACAAGTGGATGACAGAAGATTCAGACAACTACTTATATTCAACATCAGAAAAAGCAATGACAGAATATAAGAATAGTCACAAAGCATTCGCACAAGATAAAGATCCTACAATTAAACTCCATGAGTATTCTAAAGATTCAAAAGAGACATCAATCGAAGAGCTTAAAGACTACGTATTTAAATGGCAGAAAGCCAAGAAAGAGAAAAAAAGTATGAAGAAACCAGTCAAGCGTAAGTTAGCCGCCCCAATGCCAAAGAAAGGTGCCAAGAAAAAAACCACCTATCTTTATGGAGGCCCAGCCAAATGAAGACAGCATCACCTAAAATTATTGCAGAGACATTTCAAAAGATAGCCGACATGGTAGTCCCAACCATGGGAGCTAAAGGTCGTATGGCTGTCATTCAAGATGAATTTAGCAGACCAATCCTTACAGATGATGGTGTAACTGTAGCCAAACAAGCATTTGACTTTGAAGGTTTTGAAAAAATGGTAGCTTTATCCATGATCGAAGCAGCAAACAATACAGAAAAGACAGCGTTCGATGGAACGACACTCACTGTATTATTAACCAACGAGTTATACAAACAAGGTTTAAAGTGGATCAAAAAAGGTATGCATCCACAAGTTGCTGCAGACAAAATTCTTGAGTTTGTTGGTAAAGCAAAAGAAGAACTTAAGAAATATCGTATTAAACTTACAGAAAACCAAGTAGCAAACTTATGTACCATCGTTACTAAGATCCCGGCAGTAGGAGCTCTGGTTGCAGAAGCCTACCGTAAATCGTCAGGTACCATGAACGTGGTAACAGAACATGAACGTGTCAAAGAAGAATCGTACGTAGAATTTACATCAGGAATGATGATCGATTCTGGATACATGTCAGAATCATTAAAGAGTTTGTGTAATGAAGGAGATAAAACCGTATACTCATCACCATACATTGCTGTCTTAAAAGAAGGAATCTTTACACAGCTTGATACACAAAACTTCTTTTCATCTATCCCTCAAAATGAAATTTCTAAACCGTTTATCTTTATCATTTCTCATAAGTTTAATCCGGAATCATTAAAGTTATTGTTAGATACTTTAGCAGAAAACAAATTTAAGTTTCAGATCGTATTCATTAACGATGTTGCCCAAGAAGAATTGTTCTTAGACATTGCTGCTTACACTGGCGGAACAGCACAGGATGCAGTCAACGGCACAGTGTTTACGTTTGAATCTTTAGGAACAGCCAAAGGTATTATTGTTGAACAAAACAAAACAACTATCATTGCAGATAAACCCAACGGCAAGGCGTTAGCACAACGAATCAAATCATACCGTAAAGAACTTGATGAAAAAGCATACACAACAGGTGTAAATAGAAACAACATGATCACCCGCCGTTTAGCTAATTTAGAATCCGGCGTAACAAAAATTAAAATCTTTGCTCCAACCGTTACCGAATACATGACCATCAAACTTAAACTGGACGATGCAATCGGTGCGGTTAAAACAGCAACCAAAAAAGGTATAGCCATTGGTGCTGGTAAAGCACTATGGAATGTATCATTTGATATCCCAGAACTTAAAGATGTATTAAGATCTCCGTTATATACAATCTTAAAGAATGCTGGTATTAAACCATCAAAAGAAACATTAAAACAAAACAGCAGGGCTATTAACGTCGTAACAAAAGAAGAAGTAAATCTAACGGAAGCTGGCATCGTAGATAGCTATGCTTCGATCGAAACATCGTTGACAAACGGTGCATCAATCGCAGCCAACTACCTACGAGCCTTCATCCTTATAAAAAAAGATTAACTACCAGTGCGCCTTAATAGCTTCTGGGTTTTCTTCCGCACGTTCACAAACCAAACCTTCATTAAGATCAATGAAATGATCAGTAAATAACTTACAGAAAGATTCTTCAGTAAGCAAGTCGTAGTCGGGTAACCATTTGAAACGGTCATCGTTTTTTAAAGCGTCAACCATTTCAAAAGAAGTAAAGGCTACCCAAACATCAACATCGTAATTGTCAGTAACAGTATACTCAAATTCATGAGTATAAGTAAAATTCTTTTCGGTAAGATCTTTAATTAACATGGTCGTCTCCTTCTTCGTCATGAAATTCAGGATAAAATAAATAATCAACATCGAAATAATTAAAGAAAGAAGATGGTAAACCCATATCACGGATTGTTTTTATAAGGTGACCTCGATAAGCATCTTTATTACTAAATGTATTTTTAAATACATCATCAGTAAATTTAATGTACTGATCTTCATCCTTAGATGCATAGCCAGCAAAACCCATACCAGATTCGTAATAATACAATTCAAAATCGAGCCCAGACTTGAGTAAAGCTTGAACTGGTGGAGCCCATGCAGTATCAAAAACAAATTCATAGGTAAAAGAATTACCGTTTTTAATAACAGTTCCATTAATGTCGGAAGAAAAGACATCCCATTTAGTCCCCCAGTTTTCAATAGACCAGTCATACCAGTTATTACGACCGTAAAGCTTTTGTTCCTTAGAACCTAAACCACCTGTAGCAAAGAAAGGATTAGCTTTCTTAACATCAGGTTGATGCGCTGGCATAGGATGGAAAAGATTAAGCAATCCAAATTCAGAATCTGGCTTCTTATTGATAATCAAATCAAAATCCTTAACAAAGGGATGATCTTTAGGCAACGTAATAACTAAGACATTTTCACACCAGTTTGGCATAGGACCTCCTACCAAGAAGCATAGTAAAACCAGACTTGTTGTTCTGGTACTAGCTCCAGTTCTGCAACGACTAACGACTTTGTATCTTTAAGGTCACTGAAATACCAATCATCGTATTCAGTTGAACCAAAAAAGAACCCATCTTGTGTAGGCAACAACGATTTAGCAAGAGAATGATCGTTTAAAACTTTGTCAATTAAGTCAACTAAATGACGCAAGGTTTCACGGTTAACGACATAGTAACCAACGTCTTTAGCTCCATTAGCTTCAAGTTTACCTTCACGGATAAAAAATCCATGAATAGCATTAGCTTTACGCCAATACAAAACGCCAGAAAGTTTGTTTTCATATGCGTCAATAAACTGTTGTTTGGTTGGTTTATAAACGCGTTGTAAATACATATCTA
>JACCDP010402691.1_pt1 | contig 23486 bp, 19 predicted proteins | sample 7445841 | NCBI WGS metagenome assembly JACCDP01 (sample SAMN15323441, study PRJNA562643) | freshwater metagenome | isolation source: river surface water | place: USA:Blue River Watershed | collected 2017-08-17
GACGATTGCTGTTTGCTGGTGCCAATCTGCAGCGAGTAAATCTTTGGCAAATCGCACCTGATTACGCACAATCACATTGTGTGCACACTGTGCCAATACCGGACCAAAGCGAAAACTTTGTGTTAACGGATAGTCGATAGCATGACGATATGCGAGCGTCTGCTGAAAGCGTTCGAGTAAATAAATCGGTCGTGCACCACGCCATTCATAGATGGTCTGATCATCATCACCAACAATCATCACGTCGGCCACATTACCAGCAAGCAGTTCGACGAGTTGATGTTGCACGCGATTAACATCCTGATATTCGTCGACGATGAGTACCCGCAGCCCAGCAGTCACTTTGCGCCAATATGCTGGATGGTCGGTGGCAAGTTTGAGCATGATCGGCATAAAATCATCGAATCCGATTGCATCTGCTTGCTGGCGCATCTCTTCGTAGCGTGCATAGACCAAGGGAATATCACTACTCGTGGCGTGAGCGGCACGATCACTTCCGGCAGGAATCAAGGCAGACTTCCAGAGGGTGATGGCAGCAGAGACCGCATCTACATCAACAACCCCATCTTCGATGACACCTTCTTGTACCAGCGATTGAATGGCACGATGCATCAACAAGCGTGACCGATCACTGTCATCATCGAGCCACCATGCACTGGGCTCAGTGAGTACCCCCTCGCTGATGGCTTGTTTGATCCAGCGATACGCAAACGAATGAAACGTGTCGATGCGTGGTTGGTCTTGTTTGGCTGGCAACAGGGCGGCAATCCTGGTACGCAACTCATCTCGGGCGAGGGCATTATACGCAAAGACACGAATCCCACGCGGATCCACACCGAGCTCCTTGATGAGATAGGCAACACGGAGCACAATGGTCGTTGTTTTGCCGGCACCTGCCACTGCCAACACCCGGGCATGGTGTTTGAGTGGATGTGCGATAATGGCAAGTTGTTCGGGGGTTGGATCGGGGAACTGCATAGTATGCCTTTAGTATGACATAGAAGTCGTCATCCACAAAAATCCACCGCCTCACGTGGTGAGGCGGTGGAGTATGCGACAACGAATTAATCAACCAATGAGCGCAGATAGCGTACCGACTTGGTGAACCCTTCTTCGGGTCCAAAGGCATCGTCCTCGTGCTCCACTGAAAGCACACCATCATAGCCGACCTGACGCAACGTGGTAATGAATTCACCCCAGCGAATACGACCATAACCCGGCAACACATAGCGCCACCAGCCATCACCATTGGAGCCAACGCGGGCACGTCGGGTGGGATTAACCCATACATCTTTGGCATGCACATGGAAGATGCGGTCTTTGAATTCGCGCACTCCATCGATGTAATCAATTTCTTGCCAGTCAAGATGTGACGGATCAAAGTTCAACCCGAGATTTGCATCGGGGCACACCGTGAACAACGCTTCGAAATGCTCGAGGTTCTGGAAATTGGTAGCATACCAGTTTTCGAACATGATGCGTACGCCGGCTTCCTTGGCCAGCTTTGTCATCGGATTTAAGTGTTCGGGCACATCTTCTTGGATGGTCTTGAGACGGCTCTTGCCTGGTGTGGGAAAACCGGTCAACGCCCCCACCAAATTAACCCCGAGTTTGGGTGCCAACTGAATCATGGCTGGAAAAAACTGTTTCGACATGGCCAGGTGGTCGGCACTCACACCGGTCATCATGGTATGCCAATACCCAACTATGCTCGACAAGCTCATATTGTGTGTGGCCAGCAATTTCTTGAGCGCCGCAATATCGCTGTCTGTCACTTTGAGTGCATCAAACGCGCTCCCTGGACCGACATCGAGTTCGAGCTGTTGCACACCAATTGAGGCAGCAAACGGGATGAATTTGTCAAGCGGCTGTCGACTCACCGGTGCAGTCAAAACACCAACTTTCATGGGATTACCTCTCTACAAAAAGAAACAGCAACAATGCAGATGTGGAGCGTATTGTGTGCACATGTACACGATTACCTCATGGCATTCGAGCCCATGGCAACGCCGTGGTGCAGTACGCATACGCGCAAACAGGTGGAACCCACCACTCACCCAGCAACGCTTTGTTCTCCATGTGTATCCTAGCACACTTTATCCACGCTATGGCAATACGTATGGAGCAAGCGCATATTTTGAAAGCAAAAGCATGCGTTCGCGCATCCCTGGTCGTGTCCACTGCCCGTGTGGTGCAATTGCAAGGACTCCAGCAAATTCCGCCTCGTAGAGTAATCCCAACACTTTGCCCCACGCAATATCACCCATCCCCGCAGGTGGCTCTGCAATACGTACACCATGCTGGATGAGTGTATCTCGCACATAGACATGGCGCACCCGTTTGCCGTGGCGGCGCACAAAATCAAGATAATCATGCCCGGCATGCACTATACTTGCGACATCCAATGCAATCCCCACATCACCAACAACCGACCACAGTCGTTCAAACGCCATCGGTGTATCAAGAAAGCCATCATAAAATCCATAGAGCGCAAGTGGAATCTGCTGAGCTGCCAGCGCATCTATACACGGACGCATCACGTGCGCAAAGGTCATCACATTCTCATCCAGGACTTTGGATGCGTCGCCGGCTCCCATCACCACCACTGCCGCACCAAGTATTTCCGCATATGTAGTGATTTGCATGCGTTCATGATGTGCGTGCCGGCGAATCTCACTGTCTGCAGCCAAATGATTGACACCCCACAGCGAAAGCGCGGCACAACGCAACCCATATGCATCAAGCAGTTGGCGCATCTTAGTAACGGTGGGAACAGAGAGTTGGGCAGTCGTGTGCCACACCTGAATATCAAGGGCACTGAATTCATGGCGTGCAGCAAAACGACATTCAGCTTCGAATGCCTGCACATCATTGTGCATCACAAATCCGAGTTGCATGGTACACCTACAAGAACGCAATTGACATCTATGTTATTGGCAACTGCACAGACACACCACCATCACGTCCAAATGCACGTGATGGTGGTGTGTCATACTAGCCCAATCAGGCAGGGTTTTTGCGAGACGGCATTTGCAACGGAATATCATTGAGCGGTTTGACTCCCGTCAAGGTCAATTCTTTTGCAAAGTGACATGCCACGTAGTGTTCGTCGCCGATATCGACGAGTGGTGGACGTTCGGCAGTACAGATATCCTTGGCGTAACGACACCGTGGGTGGAAATAACAGCCACTCGGTGGGTTGGCAGGACTTGGCACATCACCCGTCAACGGGATGGGGCGATGGCGCATGCGTGGGTCAGCTTTAGGAATAGCACCAAGCAGCGCTTCGGTGTACGGATGTTTGGGGCTGAAATAGAGTTTGTCGGTGCGTGCCATTTCAACAATATAACCGACATACATGACTGCCACTCGATCCGAGATGTGCTCAATCACACTCAAATCATGACCGATAAAGAGATACGACAGTCCATATCGCTGTTGGAGCTCCTGGAGCAAATTGAGCACCTGCGCTTGAATTGAGACGTCGAGTGCTGAGACTGGTTCGTCGCAAATAATCAACTTGGGGTTGAGTGCGAGCGCACGCGCAATCCCGATACGTTGACGTTGCCCCCCAGAAAAGGCGTGTGGGTAGCGCGACATGTTTTCGGGGCGCAACCCGACTTCCTGGAGGAGTTCGGCCACGCGCTCTTTGATTTGTGCTGGGGTACCACGCTTCTGGATTTCGAGTGGCTCACCCACAATCTGGCCGACGGTCAGACGTGGATTAAGCGATGTGAATGGGTCTTGGAAGATGATCTGCATGTTCGGGCGCAAGCGGAGCATTTTTTCACGATCCGCCTTCGTTACATCGACACTCCCAAGCTCCGGATCATGAAAGATGACTTCGCCGGCAGTTGGCTCATGGAGACGCAACACCGCACGACCAGCAGTACTTTTGCCACACCCCGATTCGCCGACCAAGCCGAGCGTTTCGCCTTGGCGAATGTGAAAGTTGATACCATCAACTGCTTTAACGGTGCCCGTAACACGACGGAGCAAGCCTGAGCGGATGGGGAAGTGCTTTTTGAGGCCTTTGACCTCGAGCAACATATCATCGGTCGTCATGGAAGCCTCACGTGTACAGATGGCAGCGCACGGTATGCCCTTTGGCTGCGTCGACTACAGTTTCTTCGGGGACTTCGCTATCACAGACACCCTGAATGGCCACTGGACAGCGTGGGTGGAACGGGCAGCCGCTCACACGTGAATACGGGTCAGGAACACTGCCTTCGATTGATGCCAAGCGCCCTCGTGAGCGCCCCAAACGCGGTATCGATTGCAACAACGAAATCGTGTATGGGTGTTTGGGCTCATAAAAAATGTCATCAACTGACGCGCGCTCGACGATTCTGCCAAGATACATCACTGCGACTTCGTCGCAGATTTGTGCCACCACACCCATGTTGTGCGTGATAAACATGATTGATGTGCCAATATCCTCTTGCATTTTGCGCATAAGCTCAAGGATGTTTGCCTCTGTGGTTACGTCAAGTGCAGTTGTTGGCTCGTCAGCGATGAGGAGTGTCGGCGTACACGACAGCGCCATGGCAATCATCGCACGCTGGCGCATCCCACCCGAGAGTTCGTGCGGGTATGAGCGCGCAATACGTGCTGGATTCGGCATACCAACTTTGGTCAAGATATCAATTGCACGCTTGCTTGCTTCCGTCGCATCTTGCGTTTGGTGGAGCAAGATCGCTTCTTCGATTTGGTTGCCCACCGTATAACACGGATTCAGCGACGACATCGGCTCTTGGAAGATCATCGAGATGTTGTTGCCGCGGATACCACGCATTTCGGCACTATTGCGTTCATATTCGAGTATGTTGACCGCATCACCGTCAGCAAATTCACGAAACATGATACGCCCGCCCTCGTTACGCCCTGCAGCATGCACAAGTTGCATAATCGACAAACCGGTAATGCTTTTGCCACAACCGGATTCACCAACAACCCCGAGTACCTTGCCACGAGGAATATTAAAACTCACCCCATTGAGCGCTCGTACGACGCCCAAGTCAGTATAGAAGCTGACTTTGAGGTCTTCTACACGAACGACATCGTCATGACTCGTTGCTGTGTGACTATTCGTCATTGAATACCTCCCTAGGCGTACGGGTCTACGGCATCACGGATACCGTCACCCAATAAGTAGAAGCTAAAGACTGTCACAATCAACACACCAACTGGCAACAACATCCACGGATACGAGGTAATTGCTTCGACGGTTTGCGCATCACGCAACATGACGCCCCATGATACTGCCGGTGGCAGAATACCGAGCCCGAGGAAGCTTAAGGCAGTTTCGGAGCCGATGGCACCAGGAATGGCCAACGTGCCGACTACCACGATGTGGCTCATCGCATTGGGAAGCAAGTGACGAGTAATGATGTGCCAGTGCGACGCACCAGCAGCTACAGCCGCAGCTGTGTAATCACTGTTGCGATACGACAGCACCTTACCGCGGACTTCTCGCGCCAACCCAGTCCATTGAATGAGTGCAATAATCAGGGTAATCAGAAAGAAGCGCACTTCAACCTTGACCCCTGGTGGGAGTGCAGCCGCCAGTGCCAAAAAGAGCGGCACGTCAGGAAATGAACGCAACAGCTCAATCAGGCGCTGAATCAGGTTGTCGATGGCACCACCAAAGTAGCCAGAGGCTGTACCAATCACCGAACCGATGGCCACCGAAATCAACACACCGATAAATCCAAGTGTCAAGGAAATCTGACTGCCCTTTAACAAGCGCGAAAAGACATCCTTGCCGTCTTTGTCGGCACCAATGATATTGATTTGATAGCCTTCTTCGACACCAAAGAGGTGGATATCCAACGGGATAAAGCCCAGAAAGCGGTACTCGTAGCCTTTGACAAAAAACTTAATCGGCAACGGCTGGGTTTCGTCGGCAGTATAAAACCACTCAAAACGCACTTCGTCAAGCGTTTGTTTGAGTTTAAAGGTTACCAGTTGGCCATCCACAATCGCAATCTTTGCGGGTGGCGCCCACGCATAGTTTGAATCCAGCTTATTGTGATCGTACGGTGCTAAAAAATCAGAAAAAATCATGATTACGTACAACACAATCAAAACATACAGCCCAATCACCGACAAGCGACTGCGGCGGAACCGGCGCACCATCAACTGCCATTGTGGTATTTGACCGACATCCTCGACAGCGGCTTTGGTAGTGGGGAGGTTTGTTGCATCTGCAGACATGACCACACTCCTCGCTATTCGTACCGCACACGTGGGTCAACCCACGCTAGCAATAGGTCACCAATCAAATTGCCCACCAAGAGCAAGAAGGACAGGATGACGAGAATCGTCCCAGCCAAGTACATATCTTGGATGCGCAGGGCGGTCAAGTACATCGGACCGATGGTGGGGATACTCAACACGGTTGCAACCAGCGTCTCACCAACGATGAGTGCAGGGAGCAGACTCCCAAGCGCCATGACCAGCGGCTGAATTGCATTACGTACGGCATGTTTCCAAATAACGACAGCTTCATCGAGACCCTTTGCGCGGGCTGTTTGGATGTACTGCATGTTGAGCACATCGAGGAGATTAGCACGCATAATACGAGTCAACCCAGCAGTTGCACCAACGGCCAATACAATCACCGCAATATAAACATGGCTTGCCAAATCGATTAGTTTCGCAAAACTCCAGGGGGCATCCACATACTCATCAGAAAAGAGTTTGCCGACTTCGATGGCATTCAAGTTGGTTGCAATGATGAGCAACACCAAAGCCAACAAGAACCCTGGAATCGCCAGACCAACGAACTGGATTGCAGTGATAATGTAATCCGGCACTGTATATCGATGAGTGGCAGAATATACTCCAATTGGAATAGAAACAAGCCACGTAAAGAGCAGTGCGAAAGAAGAAAGACCGACTGAGAATCCGAGGCGATTCCAAATGCGTTCGCCTACAGACTGGTCGGTTTCATACGAGGTACCAAAGTCACCTTGGAGTGAGCGGGTTACCCACTTCAAATAGCGGACAGAAAATGGATCATCAATGCCGTAACGCGCACGCAGGGCTGCGACTTGTTCACGCGAGATATCACCACCACGTTCGCGGATTTTTGTGAGTTGCACATCGAGGATTGAACCTGGAGGCAACTGAATGATAAAAAATCCAACAAACGAAACAATGACGATTAGCACTGTCATATTGACCAATCGCCGAATAATGTAGTTAAGCATGCGCTGCTCCCACTATGGATTCAGGGCATCAATGCCGTATGGAATTAGGAGGGAGATGGGGAAAATTGTTTGGCACACATGGGCGGTCAATGACCGCCCATGTGTAAACGACGACATACGAACAGACTAGACGTGAGCCTCTGGATTGTCCCAGAACCACGTCTCAGGATCGTACACGGCTGGTGAAGGAATAATCCAGGGGTTCACAAAACCGCCGAGACCTTCCTTGGCCAAGTCGTCACGGGTTGGGACGTTCTTGAGCTCAGTATGAGCCAAGATGATGCGGGGCTGGTTGGTGATGGTACCGCTGAAGTACGGACCATTTTCCACGTGCAGCTTCATCATGTCCCACACCATGGCATGGCGCTTCATGACATCGGGCTCGACCTTGGTCTGGTCGTAGATCTCATAGAGCTTGCCAATACCAGCATCGAAGTCCTTGTCGGACGGCATGATGCGGCGTGGCTCGCGGGCAAATGGATCTTTGTCGAGCTCTTCGGTCTCTGAAGCGGTACCACGGGTACCATAACCGACACCGTGCAATGGCGACCAGCGGTCACCTTCGATCGGCACAACCCACTGCGGGTAGACGAGGTGGTTGGGGCCGTCACCGACTTCCCAAGCCGTCTTCATCATGATTTCGCCGGCACGCCACTTCTCGTCGTAGCCTTCTGATGGCAACGGCGTCAGCTCAGCATCGATACCGATTGCTTGCCAGTTCTTGACCAAGCGCTCGTTCTTCTGCACGTGCTCACCATTCGGGCTTTCGCTCGATGGGTAAGTGACTTGGATCTTGAGCGGCGAGCCATCCTTCATGGTGCGCTTGCCGTCAGCACCCTTCTTGTAGCCGGCTTCGTCGAGAATGGTCTCAGCTTTGGCAGGATCGAAATCCTTGTAGCTGTCGCGCCACTCTGCATAACGAGTTTTGGCCTCATCGCTGAAGTTGTATTCGACGGCCTTGGGGCTCATTGTACCGTTTGACAATTCGCCGAGACCGAAGTAGACAGCCTTCTGGACGTCAGCGCGGTCGTAGGCGTGTGACAAGGCCTGACGGAACTTGGCATCGCGGAAGACAGCGCGGTAGGCGGGATCCTGATAGTCGTAGCTGAAGAAGTACATCGTACCGGTACCCGAACCCGAGTCCCAGAAGAGTGCGTTCAGCTTGCTCTTTTCAGCACCGTCCTTGAAGTCCTTGATGTCGGCCAAGGTTTGGGTGTGGAAGTGTGCATGGTCGACCTGGCCGTTGAGGTAGGCCAACTTTTCAGTTTCCTTGTCGGCAACATACGCAATTTCGATGCTGTCGATGTAGGGCAACTGCTGACCTTCGCTGTCAACACACCAGTAGTACGGGTTGCGCTCCCACACGGTGCGCTTGCCGTCCTCGAACACGGTCTGGTACCAACCTGACATGCGGGGCAAGTCGGGGTTGTTGAAGTTGCTCTTGGTCTGGTGCAACTCCCAGTCCTTGTTGGCATCTGGCTTGAGCACTGGGTTGAACTGCTCACAGTAGTGAGCGGGCAACATCCAGCGTGGTCCGATACCCAAGTTGACCCACATGGCGATGCGGTCAGCAGTCAATGGGGCTGGGGCGTCGAAGACCATTTCCATGGTGTAGTCATCAACTTTGTTGATGGTTACCAAGGTCCCCTTACCTGAGCGAGCCTCGTCCGGTGGACCGTCGATGGGCTTGAGACCGTTGGGGAAGGTTGCTTCCTTGCCGTTACCGCCGACCATCGTCTCCCACCAGTACATGATGTCGCCGACGGTCCAGGGCTGGCCGTCTGACCACTTCAAGCCCTCGCGGAACTTGAACGTCCACTTTGAAGCATCAGCACTTGCTTCCCAGCTCTCCGCCAAGCCAGGTCCAATTGCCAAACCATCTTTCAAGTAGCGCAGAATTGAATGACCGTACATTGATTCGTGTTGAAAGCCCGCAATACCCCAGGTGTTGGCATAGGCCTTGCGCAGCTTACCGCCGTACTTACCAGCGGTCAACCACACATGTGGTGGGGTGTAGGGGTTCTTTGGCAAGCGCTCGTCCACGTTGGGGAGCTTGCCGTCTGCCACAGCCTGATCCAATGACGGCGACTGCTTAAATGTCGTCGTCACCACTGGGACAGCGGTAGCAGCTGGGGGTGTAGTGGGCTGAATTTTGGCCTCTTCAGCAGCCTTGGTTGGTTCGGCAGCGTTGTCTGCAGTACCGGTGTTGCCGCCACAGGCGACAATTGCAGCACTCGCAGCACCCATCGCCGACAGTCGCAAGAAATTGCGACGATTCAGCTTTGAACTCACGAGACTTCCTCCTTGACATGAGGACCGCTCCAATGCGGTGTACTCATGTGCGCGAAATTTGTAGAACCTCGCCAAAAACCATCAACTCACCTTGCGGAAAGAATGAGCGCGCTCAGGCGCCATGTGACGGTTTCATGATGATTCTATGACTTGTGTGTGTTTTTGTCAAATGCAGGCATACAAATCATCACACAATTTGTGTGGTGATTTGTATGCAAAACTTCATACAATGATTTTAATAGCTTACCCAAAAATTCTACTACGTTACCTAGAGTCGTAACCGAGTCGATATGACCTGCCACCATTCCCACCATACTGAAGGCACCACCAAATCTGCGAGTGGTATCCACGTTTGTTGGAGCGCAGTAATGCGATATTTGCACTGTTTCTGCCAACCAAGACAATCGAGACGTCCCCAATATATAGCACCACTTGTCAGTACTACGCGCAGATTGGCCCCATAGGTAATGGAATTGACGGTATCCGGCCAGGTGTGGAGTACTTCCACATTGCGGACTGCGATACCTCGTGATGTCATATCTGCCGCAATCGCCTCGTGAAAGGAGCTAAATCGCCCAGTCATGCGCCACAAGAGCACCGCAATCACACATACACCACACGTAATAACAACCACCCACCACTTATTCATTGCGATTACTGCAACGCGGCTACGAGCTGCGTTTCTGCTGGGTAGTCTGCAACGCTCCGGCTATAGTATGCAAGCCGAAAGCGTCCATCTGCCCCAATAACAAACGTGGCTGGCATTTGTTTTACGTCACCACCATTGGCATCACCCATGCCAAATTCACGGATGGTTGAAATAGATTCACGAAATGCAGTTGGAGCAAACAACGCAGCAAGCGTGGCCTTGCCCACACCGTAGCGCTGATACGTCGTCTGTTGTTCGTCGTCGAGAATACAATGAATCTGCGGAGCATGCCGCTGACAAATCGCTTGGGCACCCACTGGATCACCCATCCCCACTGCTGCCACTGGGTATTGCGGCATTTTGGCACTAAAACTCGCTAACCTAGCGAGTGTACTACGGCAAAACGGTCAGCCAAAATGACGCAGAAACGTTAAAATTAGCCCGTGCCCGTGCCACAGCGTTGACAAGGCGATTTGGTCGCCTTGGAGTGTGCGCAAAACGGCATCGGGCGCAACATCACCAACTTGCCATTGAGTCATCAGTGAGCCTCACATCCGTTGCTTGTTCCTATGCATTGCTACGCAGATAATCCATGATATGGATGTATGACCGTGCAAGCGAATCATGCAGCAGAACATGCTACAATATCAGCAGGTTCGCGTGTGTACTGTGAGAAATGGAGCAACCATGAGTGATAATCGCCGCAGCCGTATGATCACTGAGGGGGTACAACGCACCCCTAATCGTGCCATGTTACGTGCAGTTGGGTTTGGAGATGCGGACTTTACCAAGCCAATTGTTGGTATTGCAAATATGTACAGCAATTTGACACCCTGCAATGATAACCTCGATGTGCTTGGTCAACGGGTGTCGGAAGCGATCCGCACTGCTGGTGGCATGCCGCAAATCTACGGCACAATTACTATTGCAGACGGAATCTCGATGGGTACAGAGGGGATGAAGTATTCACTCGTGTCACGCGAAGTTATCGCAGATTCCATTGAAACCGTTACCAACGGACAATCCATGGATGGAGTCGTCGTCATCGGCGGCTGTGACAAAAACATGCCTGGTGCGATGATTGCCATGGCTCGTCTATTGCATGTACCGTCAATATTTGTCTACGGTGGCACCATCAAACCAGGGCACCTTGATGGCGAAGACTTGACCATTGTGAGTGCATTCGAAGCAGTCGGTCAATATAGTGCCGGCAAAATAGACGCCGCCCGTTTGCTCGAAGTCGAGCGCAATGCCTGCCCAGGACCGGGTTCGTGTGGTGGCATGTACACCGCCAACACTATGTCATCAGCCATCGAAGCCATGGGTCTTAGCTTGATGGGGTCCTCGACTATGGCCGCAGAAGATGCTGAGAAAGCAGAAAGCGCCTACCAATCGGGACTCGCAGTCATCAATGCGATTCGCAAACAAATCGTGCCTGCACAAATTTTGACACGTAAAGCACTCGAAAATGCCATCGCTGTCATCATGGCCACGGGTGGCTCAACAAATGCCGTACTGCACTTGCTCGCAATCGCACATGCCGCCAATGTACCATTGAGCATTGACGACTTTGAACGCATTCGTGCCCGTGTCCCGGTTATCTGTGACCTCAAACCGTCTGGGCGCTATGTGGCAACAGACCTGCACAAAGTGGGTGGCACCCCCCAAGTCATGAAAATCCTACTTCAGCATGGACTCATCCATGGTGATGCACTCACGATTACCGGGCAAACGATGGCAGAAGCACTGCAGCACGTGCCATCAGCACCTGCCACAACGCAAGACGTCATCCGCCAATGGGACAACCCGCTCTACGAACAAGGACACTTGGCTATTTTGCGTGGCAACTTGGCCGAAGAGGGCTGCGTCGCTAAGATTTCGGGTGTCAAAAAACCCGTCATTACGGGACCAGCACGCGTCTTTGAATCCGAAGAAGACTGCCTCGATGTCATTCTTAAAGGTGGAATTAATCCCGGCGATGTCATCGTGATTCGCTACGAAGGTCCCAAAGGTGGCCCCGGCATGCGCGAGATGCTGGCACCGACATCTGCAATTATTGGTGCAGGACTCGGTGACTCTGTGGCATTAATCACCGATGGCCGATTTTCGGGTGGCACCTACGGCATGTGTGTGGGGCATATCGCCCCAGAAGCAGCAGTGGGTGGTGCCATTGGATTAATACACGAGGGTGATTCAATTACCATTGACGCATATCAACGCCTCATCCAGCTCAATGTGAGCGAGACTGAGCTGGCCGCACGGCGCGCCACCTGGCAACCACGTCCCGCACGCTATCGGCGCGGCGTGTTGGCCAAATTCGCAAAATTGGTGTCAAGTGCCAGCCTTGGGGCAGTCACCGATTTGAATCTCGACGTCTAGTGTGCACTGCTTGTACCTGCCGTCATGTGGACGGCAGGTACTGCGCCTGTGAGAATCAGTATGCCGCCCTATATTCATGCTAGTGGCCTGGTGCGCATCTTTCGGAGCGAAGACATTGAAACATTTGCCCTCCAGGGTCTAGATTTAAGTGTCAACCACGGTGAAATCGTCGCGCTCGTTGGCCCATCGGGTGCAGGTAAATCAACGTTTCTTAATCTGTTGGCAGCCCTCGACAAACCAGACGCAGGCACATTGCACGTCAACGACCTCGACTTGGTGGCCGCCAACGAGTCAGCGCGTGCCGCATATCGCCAACGACAAATCGGCTTCTTGTGGCAACAAACCACACGCAACTTGATTCCTGGATTAACAGCCAAAGAAAACATCATGTTGCCAGCTCTCTTGGCTGGACACGTCTATGCGGATACCGATGCGGTCGCCGATGAATTGCTGGCAGCAGTGGATATGCTCGCGTTTGCGGCTCATGACCCACTGCAAATGTCAGGCGGACAACAACAACGGATTGCACTAGCCACCGCTTTGGCGTGCAAACCTGCCATTCTGCTCGCCGATGAACCAACAGGTGAAGTGGATTGGCAGAATGCTGAACGCATTTTGACCCTCTTGCAATCGTTGCGCACACGCTTCAACCTCACCATTGTGATGGTCACGCACGACCCGCGTGTCGCTGATAGTGCCGATCGCACCATTGCCATACGCGATGGACGTACAAGTAGCGAAATTGGTCAAGACGATGTCGAAACCGTAGTCATTGATGCGGTTGGTCGTCTGCAGATACCCATTGAGATTCGGCAACGGCTACAACTCGGTCAGCGTGCCACCGTAAATGTAGTCGACGGCGTCATTCATATTACACCAATACGAAAAGAATCATCATGACACGCATTAACGTCGTGGGAGTGACCCGCATATTTGGCACTGATGAGCGCATGGTGGCCGCTTTAGCGGATGTCAACCTGCAAATCGCTGATGGGCAATTGGTTGCGCTGATGGGACCGAGTGGGAGCGGCAAAACCACTCTGCTCAACATGATTAGCGCACTTGATCGACCAAACAGTGGCGAAATATTTGTTGACGATGTGGCTATTGCGGGTATTTCTGATGACGCACGCGGGGCAATTCGGCAACGGATTGGGTTTATTTTCCAGCGCTTTGCGTTGATTCCAACTGCCTCTGCATATGAAAACATCGAATTTGCGTTGCGCATTGCCCATATCCCACGTGACGAGTGGCATACGCGCATCATGCACACCCTCGCACAACTCGACATGCAACCGCACGCCCATCATCGTCCCAGCGAATTATCGGGTGGCCAACAACAACGCATCGCCATTGCACGAGCGCTGGCCACCGACCCACCACTCATTATCGCTGATGAACCGACGGCGAACCTCGACTCACATCGTGGTGCAACTGTGCTTGAGCTCTTTCGTACGCTGTGCCAACACGGCAAAACCATCGTAATGTCGACACACGATGCCACGGCCGTACGCTACGCCACACACATTTGTCGTATGCATGCTGGGCAGATTGTGAGTATGGCACCACCAACTCCTACAAACGACGCAACACCCACATCGCCGCCACAAAACGCAACAGCATCGAAAAGACGAACAACACCGCGTAATGGTTGATGGTTACTCCTGCCACCTGCCATGAGGATGAACCAATCAGTTGCGCGATGACCCCACCAATAATCCCAGAAAGCACCACGCCAATGCCAGAAACTGCGCCATACGCAGCCAGATAGGCACCCTTGCCAGCTTCGGGTGCCCGTGCCATTGAAATATTTGCAAATCCTTGATTTATCCCTGGCCAAAACATCCCTGCAAACAACGACGTACAAAAAAGCGGCCACAACCATCCCGGTGCAGAAAAAATCCACCCCAATGGCAACGGCACAACACAAAACGCACTACACACGACCACAATCTTGTCACCAAAGCGATCTTGTAAACGCCCTACAATGGGATAGACTACGATCGACGCCACACTCGAGATAATCCCAATAAATGCTAGCTCTGCAAAGGTCATTTTGAGTGTTTCAATACCGTATGCAGTAAAAAACGGACTGGCGACCCCCACCACAAAAGCCCAGGTTGCCGCGGAAATGATAAGTTTGCGATATGCACCATCTTTGAGTGGATCAGCAAACATGGTACGAATGTCGAGGCTACCGCGACGACGCAATGGTGGCTCTGCCTGGAAACACACCATCACCACACCGATCATGGCAGTCACCACACCAATTGCCAGTGTGACAGCATACGCATATGCTTCTGAAACGTTCGTTTTGTAGTAGTCGAGAGTATAGCCAGATGCTAACCCTGCTAGCATGGTTGCCACGCTCGCAACAGTATTACGAATACCAAAGTAACGCCCACGGCGCTCAGCTGGAACAAGATCCGTCATCCAGCTACTCCAACAGTTGACATTAATGCCATTACATGCCGCAGATAAAAATTGCAGGAACACAAAGAGGAATATGACAATGGTTGGCGAATAGGGCAAAAAGGGTAATACAGCGATTGGAGCCCACATCAATCGGCTAGCAGCCTCGCTGATGACAGCGAGCAAGCGCCGGTTTGCATAGCGCTCTTCGAGATATGCACCTAGGAGTTGGAATAATTGTGTGACAAACGGAAAGGTACCAATCACACCCAGCACCAACGGGCTCGCCCCGAGGTAGAGCGCCAACCCTGTGACTAAACCATTGGCAGTGATACTCACAAAAACGCTCGCCATGGCGCCTTCATAGATGGAAAGTCGCAACGCAGTTTCGCGCGACGCAGGCGTCAATTCTTGTGGTTGCATGCGCATGGCATTCCCTATTCGTCGTACTGTCTGCTCCATCATACCAATAAAACGACCGCTGAGATGACAACATCTCAGCGGTCGTTGGTTAGTAAGGAATGATCGATTACTTGCTTTGTAATTGCTTGAAAAGCTCGCGATCAGCATCACTCAATTGAGTCGGCAATACAACATCGAGTTGCAAATACAAATCACCACGCTGTGTGGGATTTGCTTTAATCGGCATGCCTTGGTTGGTAATGCGATGTATCGTGCCATTTTGTGACAATGGTGGGACCTTGAGTGTCAACGACTTCCCTCCCATGACCGGTATTTTGATTTCGCCACCGAGAATCATGTCATACAAATCAACTGGCACTTTGGCATGTAAATCATGATTGCGGCGCTCAAAACGCACATGTGGCGCCATATTTACCACCACAATCAAGTCACCACGCCGACCACCACCCAAGCCTGGAGCACCCTCATTGGGGATACGAATTTTACCACCATGTTCAATGCCAGGAGGAATCTTGACTGTCACATTTTTGGGCTGACCATTGGCAGAATGAAACTGAAATCGCCGCTCCGTGCCATTAAATGCTTCTTCAAGCGTGATTTCTACACGCTGCTCAACATCCTGACCGGCAGCCTGACGTTGGCGCCCATCCATGCCGCCAAACATGGATTCAAAGAAATCAGAGAAATCAACTCCGCCCATCCCGCCAGGCATTGTTTGCCCACCAAACGGGCTGCCACCACCATAGACGCCAGCTGCCTGTGCCCCTGTCGTTCCAACCCGATCATACTGTGCGCGTTTTGTTTTATCAGATAGCACGGTATGCGCTTCGTTGATTTCTTTGAAACGCGCCTCTGCCTGTGGATTGTTGGGATTCACATCCGGATGATATTTACGTGCAAGTGCACGATATGCCTTGCGAATTTCGTCTTCGCTGGCATCTTTCGGCACACCTAAAATTTCGTAGTAGTTGCGTTGTGACATATCCTAAAATCCTCCGCGCAGCGAATTATACGGATTCGCTGTTGCGCTCTACCACTAAGCCTAGTAGTTCTGTAGCATATCGTCAAGAGTGCTACCATTAGAGTTTTGCAAAAAATCAGTGTAACCAGTCCACACTATCACATTTTCCGACACACCAAAGCATAATGTCATCACGTCCCGCCAGCGTCTTCGGTAGGATCAGCGGTTCTGCACCCTGTGGCATAGGTGCATCTGCGGGTAGCAACATGAGTTGTGTTGACGCAGTTGACGGCGTCCGGGCATCGGCTGATACCACCCCAACTAACCTGCCACGCAACAAGTATACTCCCACATCACCATCACGCCATTCCTGTGGCACAAACCACTGCGCATCATGGATTTGTGCCGCCTCGTAGTATTGTTGCACATACGTAATCGCTCTGGTAATCTGCCCATCAAATTCTGCGTATGCGCGATTATCGGACTGCCACTGTCGATATGTCATCCCACTCCAAAACATGGTACATACCAACACACCAACAACGAGTGCGGGCTGCCAGCGTGGGCGCACAAACGCCAGTAGTTGCCCTAAACCGTATGCAACAACAATTGCAATCGGGACAATTGACTCTACGGTGCGCAAGGCGTGTGGTGCATCAACACTCAACAGTCCTGGCAACGTGGCGATGCCACCATACCATGCCAACCAATAGAGCGACACGGTACGCCGCCAGTAAAACATGGCGAGTGCCACCACAAATGCGCTTCCCTCGACAATGGTGAGTTGGGGCATACCCATGTAAAAATGGCGAGCGTTGTCATCGCCTGCAACAAACAACGCTCCGAGATAGGCCACAAGATTGCGCACAATGGCCACACCAAACGGGACACCTTCGCGGAGCGCAAGTGCACTCAACGAAGTCGAATCAATGCGTTTCATATAATTGTATGGCTCACTGATGGCATACCACAGCATGGGGGCAGCAACCAGCAACGCCACCAGCCCCCATAGCGCAATCATGAGCGCGCGTGAACGCCAACGCCACTGATGTTGATACCAGGCCGCGACAATCATGCCGAGCACAACCAGCGGCATCAAACGCGATGAGTGGTATCCGTGCATCATGGCACCGGTTGCGACACCAGCACCAATGGCGTACATGAGTGCCCAGCGGCTATGCGGCAACGCAAGCGCACGCCACAACATGCCGATCGCCAATAGCGTGAGGAGTGGCCCTGCTGACGCAGGGAAACCGATCCGGCTCATGCCGACATGCCACAACAACGTACTCAACACTACACTCGTCAGCAAAGCGGTGCGCTGACCCCACCACAGGTGCAATGCCCAATACGCAACGGGAATTGTCACGACTCCGATGAGGGCTGCACTGATGCGAATGGCGAATGCCGATGGGCCAAACCAGGAAATAGGCAATGCAGCAAGATAGAAATACCCAGCTGGTAGATTGGCAAATGGGCTATAGACCATGTACTGGCGTGCAATGATGAGTTGTGCCAACCCGCCATGCCGTGCTTCATCGCGAAACATACCCTGGGGCAATTCATTGAGCCAAAGCAAGCGCAGTAGCCCGCCCACCACTACGGCAATTGCTAACACGCCAATAACCCAACCCTGCGACCACGGTGCCGCTGGTTGGTCATCGAAGCGTGAGCCATACCAAACCACGAGCAACAGTGTTGCACCCAACCACACCCACTCCGTGCGGAGCAACCAGAGTGCCAGAAGTACCAGCACCAGTGATACGTGTGGTGCCAAAAGCGTACGTCGATAGGAGGTGATACCCCAAAGTGCGCTCCCCCATAGCAACCAACCAACTCCAGACCAGTATTGTGGAAAACTGAGTGTCCATGCCACGGGCTGGGTGAGTTGCCCCACCCAGCAAGCACAGACTGCAACTGCAACGATCCACCATGCACGGGGATAGCGCAGACTCACCGGTAAGAATGCCCCGAGCACAAACATGGCAAAAAGCCACTGTGCCATACCATGTGCGGGTAACCGCGTAGCCTCAATCTGCACACGGTCAACCGCCAACCCGAGCAGTCGGCGATCAGTAGGTACATCACCAGTTACACGATATGTCATGGTGGCATATGCATCGTGCCATTGCCGATAGGGCACTAAGATATGCAAGGTGCGCCAACCTGGTGCGAGTGACGTCACCAGTAATGGCTCATCAGCAACCTGTAGCATGAGTTGCGTCGGAATATGCGCAGGGCGACCCGTATGCGCATGCAGACGTACGACCACATCACGCAGTGACCCATCAACGATGCGCAACTCACCGGCATCTGGCAACCAACGGAATGCACGGCCCGCTGGATCGTCGTTTTCGTATTCAATGGCACCAATGAATGGAAGAACGGTATGAATCGAAGTATCAGTAGCACGCTGAGTCACCACCACTGATGCACGTGCCTGTACCACCCACAGGGTGCCGAGTGCCGCTACAATTACGACAACAAGCCAGGCTACAAATGTGATTCGATACGATGATGGTAATGTCGTTTGCATAGCATTTCTATTATACAATAGCATCATCAGATACTCATAGAAACAGGAATAGTTATGTCAAACAAACTTCGGATTCTCATCATCGGCGCACATCCTGACGATTGTGAATTCACGGCAGCAGGCACAGCTGCCTTGTGGGCACAACGTGGTGATAGTGTGTGTTTTGTATCGGTGAGCAATGGCGATGCGGGACACCACGAAATGGGAGGTGGTCGGCTTGCACAACGCCGTCACCAAGAATCACTGGCCGCAGCTGCAGTAATTGGCATCGATTATGTCATCTTGGACAATCATGACGGTGCCATTTTGCCTACACTCGAGATGCGTTACCAGCTCATTGACTTGATACGCGCATACAAACCAGACTTGATTTTGTCACCACGCCCCAACGATTATCACCCCGACCATCGTTATACGGCGCAGCTCATTCAAGATGCAGCATACATGGTCACTGTACCCAACGTACGTGCCGGCGTGGCCAATTTGATGACAAACCCGGTTATTGCATATGTAAGTGACACGTTCCAAAAACCACTCCCGTTCATGCCGGATGTGGTCATCGACATTGATAGCACCATCGATGCCAAAATCGCCATGCTCGACTGTCATGTCTCACAAGTCTATGAGTGGTTGCCGTGGAATGGGGGCTACTTGCACGACGTACCCGCCGATGCAACAGCTCGCAGAGCATGGCTACGCAATCGACTCGACGAACGCATGCAACGCGATGCGCAGCTCTATCGAGCGCTCCTGACCAAATATTATGGTGCACGTGGTCATTCTGTACGCTATGCCGAGGCTTTCGAAGGCTGCGAATATGGGGCTCCGCTTGATGCCGCCGCAATTGCACGCCTCTTTCCATTTGCGCGGGCATAACCTACAGGAGCGCATCGCACTACGCCATACGGTGACTACTTCCACTCTCCACGGAACTCAGCGCTGTTGCATGCCATCTGGTGCGCAATGCGCATGGCGCCTTCGGCTGGGTCATGCACCACATGCAGTGTGACCGCAAGCTGATGTCGCATCAACGCGTGCTGTAATGCCCGTTGCAATGGTTCACCATGTACAATCATGCTCCCAGCAAGTGCGACGGGAGTAGGATTTGGGAGTTCGAGATGACGATGCACAGCGACCACCGCCTGTGCAAGTGCATCACCCGCCTGCGTAACGATATGGGTCGCTACTGGATCGCCTGCTTCAGCCACCTGAATGACCAACGGACCAACATCACCTAATAGCACACGCGGATCAGCGAGTCCGTACAAATGCGTAATAAAATCCTCGGGGACGCTGAGCTGCCAGTGTTGCAGTAGTGCAGGGAGCAACCGCGTACTTGCACCACGACCATCCGCAGCATGTGCTGCCGCACGGAGCGCCATAATGGCCAGGTCATGCCCACTCCCTTCATCACCAAACAAATACCCCCACCCGCCAGCACGTCGTTGCTGACCAGTTGCATCGCGACCCACTGCAATCGAGCCTGTGCCACAGATGACACCAATTCCGACACCGTTGGGGGTGCCTGCGGCAATCACGAGCCAGCCATCATTGGCAATGAGCAACCGATCACCAATACCACGATGCTTGACCCATGCTGCCACCATCGCCTCGTCTTCGGGGCGACTGACGCCAGCCAGACCTGCACATACGGTAACTGCCCGACGTCGGGCAATCCCGGCATCCACGTATGCGCGCCCAATCGCACTGTCAAGTTCAGCAAAAGCCACCGTGTTGTCGTGGGCATGGAAATTACTGCCACGACTGCGACCGCGCCCAAGTATTTCCCCAGTACGGGCATCTGCGAGCAGTGCAACAGTTTTACTTGCACCACCATCGATGCCGAGAATCAACGGTATATCTATGCTCATGTGCGTTCACGTGCATGCCCATACATGCACCCTTATCCTCTCAAATGCACGGACAGGACTATGCGTTCGGGTCAGTTTTGGGGTCATACGGAATGATGTTATCCCATTCATCTGCACGTGAACGAGCCACCACTGCAACGACTTCTTCGGTATCGCTCAAATTATAGACTTCGTGGGGAATTCCTGGCTCAATAAAGATGAAATCACCGGCCTGATTATCGATAATCTGCGTTAGACCAGGACCATACGCATGGCGTACTTTGCCCTGCAGAATATACAGCATGACTTCGAAATCAACATGAATATGTGCAAAAGCAATGGCACCAGGCGGGACACGAGCCACATTCATTGAGAGCTCTTTGGCGTTGGTATTACGAGACGACATGCCCAACTTGTAGCGGATACCGTTCCACCCACGTTCGCTTCCACCACCTCGAATGACCTGGATTCCAGCGTCACCCTCGACTTCAAGCATTTGGTCGGCAGACACATCGGACCCTTGCATGCGATTCGGCATAACTGTTCCTTTCTGTGACAATACTGTAGTATACCGTATCAAAACGATAATTTGTCGTATGACTATACCAGACCGTAATGTTGGTCGATGTCACGCTGATATGCATCAATGCGGCTATGCAACACATCATCAACAGTCACGACTCGCCCTGCAACATGCGATTCAAGCATGGCAAAGGCAGCCGCCAAATCACGCAGGCCTTCGGTACCACTTGTTTCAGGGTCAGTACGCGTGCGAATTGCCTCAAGCCAATCATACTGTGAAATTGCGGCAGGATCAGTGAGCCCATGCGGAAAGAATTGCTGCCGCTCATGTGCAGTCATTTCATGGTGAAAGCGGGCGAGCAACGGCTCCCGGCGCCCATCTGCGTAGACTAGTTCATCACCACGAATCGCCGCTTTATCACCGACAAAGGCGGGTGCCCCATTGATGGTCACTGCATCAGCCAATCCAGCCCACGACCACCATAATTGCCCCATAGCATTATTTGCAAAGCGGAGTGTGGCCATGTACGTGTCGTCGACATCAGCCTGTACAGAGACGATAGTTCCATCAGGATTGGTGTGAGTGCGTACGGGCACAAAGGTATCAACCACCGCAGACACACTATGAATTTCGCCCATCACATAGCGCATCCAGTCCATTTGATGCACACCGATATCAATACTGCCACCACCTCCAGCGCGGAGCTTTTGGTGGCGCCATGCGGTTTCAGCAACGATCCGACTCGGCGACCACAGCCCACCCAACAACCCCATCACCGCAAACTGCGGTGTACCAATCACGCCGTGCGCCACGGCCCAATGTTGGGCACGCACGAGTTCCATTTGGCGCACATTTTCAAAGACGCCAAGTGTCACACCACGTTGCGCAGCCATTTCTACCATAGCACGCCCTGCACGTACACTGATTGCCAATGGTTTTTGTGCAAGCAGGTGTTTGCCAGCAGCGAGCGCCACCTGTGCCACATCATGATGGACTGCAAGCGTGGTAAAGTCATTGACCGCATCCACAACGCCACTCGCAATCATGGCTCGATAATCGGTAAACACGCGTACATCGCTTGCATCGTGCAAATCGCTGATATAGGTGTGGGGGGCAGCAAGCGGGTCACCACTTGCAGGATCTACCACAGGTGGGCGGGGTGTCGGACCACGACCACGTGTGTGAAACATGTGGGCATCGTCGGGGTTACGTGCGCACAGGGCGGTAATCCGAAAATTATCCATACCGAGTTCACGCAACCGCATGTATCCCTGCAAATGGGCATTGAGAATCCGACCACACCCCACAATTCCAATGCGAATCATGCCATCCCCCCGTCGTAGAGTGCCGCAGGAGGCAATGGTAACGTCACAACAGCACCCGTATTCACTGAAATAATCCCTGCACTGAGCACCTGTTGCGCCATCAAGGCAGTTTCAGCATTGCAAAGCTCGATGAGCGCAACTTCGCCACGAATGACAGCAGCAAAATGCGCCACGGGGTCTTTCATGGTAGGAGCCAATGTTGGCACGCGGAGGAGCGTGCCACGATCGTTTTCAGCGTCCGAGAAGTACAGCTTCCCGTTGCTGGCCATCAATGTCCCCTTATCACCATAGAAGGTTGGTTCATAGCTGGTCATATGACCGATTTGTGTCCACGATGCGGTGGCTGTCGAGAGCGCGGTAGCGTGTTGCATGACGAGTACCGCGTTATCTTCGGCTGGTAAATCATATTTGCGCAAGCGCCCGGCCATGGTACTCACTTTGGCAGGTAGCCCGAGAAACATGCAGGTCAGTGCTGCCCCATAACAGCAATAATCCATGATGACACCGGCGCCATTGCGATAGGGGTCATAGAGCCATTCCACAAACTGCGGATCGCACCCATTCTCACGTGGCCCAGCATGAGCGGCACGATAGTTCACTTGAAACAACTGACCAACTTTGCCACGTTTGATGAGTGAAATAGCATGTTGCACACTCGGCCACCATGCCACCGGCCAATTTACCATCAACACGACGCCAGCGTGTTTGGCAGCACCATAGAGCGCCACTGCACCTGGATAATCGGCGGCAAGCGGTTTTTCCACAAAGATATGTAGACCACGCATTGCGGCAGCGATGCCATAAGCAGGCCCACTACGATTATCACCAAAAATCGCCACCGCATCGAGTGTTGATTCGGCAAGCATCGCATATGGGTCGCTAAATGTGGTAGCGACACCGGCTGCATGCGCTTTGCTACGCA
>JACCDP010448289.1_pt1 | contig 23477 bp, 21 predicted proteins | sample 7445841 | NCBI WGS metagenome assembly JACCDP01 (sample SAMN15323441, study PRJNA562643) | freshwater metagenome | isolation source: river surface water | place: USA:Blue River Watershed | collected 2017-08-17
GACCCAGTATATCTTGCCATCGAAGGTCAATCAGCGCGATTTTGCGCTCGATCCTCGTCCTTCGACTCGTATTTGTACATCCTATTACACTACATCGCCAGGAGATGCGCCTCTAAATTACGAAGAAGAGCAAAGACCCGATGTGCCACAGGTATTTCTCGACGACCCATTTGGACAGCCCAAAGATTTCGATACATTGCCGCCTGGAAGCGCCGCTGGGCGTGGATTTCCTTATCAAGTGTACGCCAACAATATTGATGTAGAAGGTGATTTATTCCGGTTAAAGGAACCGTTAACCAAATGTGGAGAACGCCGTTATATGCCTCATGCACTCCCGGCGCAAACAAACGTTGTTCCTGGCATGAATCTTACAAGCACCTCTTCCTTGTCTCCCTATGCAACGGAACCCCGTTTTGATCCAGGATGCCGTCAAGCGGACGACGAAGCGGCATGGGAACGTTCGTCGCGCCTCTTCTTCAATCCAACGCGCCTGGATCGCATTCCGTATGCACGCAATGTTGAAGGTCGCAATGTTGTAGAATTTCCTAAATAATTTCGCACTCTCTTTAAAACAATGTCTATATATCGCATCTATTCAGTTCTCTGGAATGATGGGATATGCAAACAAGCGCAAAATGTATACGCGATCGATCGTGAACCGCCACCCAATACCATTAAAACCGCATGTTCCACACGTGTAAAGGAAGATCCGGCCTATTACTATGAATCGAGCAATTTCCAACGACTCTTACCTCCGCCGGCTCAAGACGGATGCTGCTATCAACCACAGCTTTTGAATGCCGTCACCTGGCCAATGTTACCCGCCTGGTTATCGCATGTACAAACACTTGGCTACACACTCAATGTAGATTTTTCACGTCTTAAACCCTATAGTGATATTTATATTACAGGACCATAATAAAATGAGATTTCCGAATTATGTTTGGCAAACAGGATCAGATGTAAACTTTACACTTGATTTATCTGGAAATCCATCGATAGCATTCGGATCAGATGAGGCCATCTATTTTACAATGGCGGATAGAGTATCACGTGGCATATCCGGCGGGTCTATAATCGATGGGTATGATATTATTGTTGGAAAACTCAGTCGAGCTGGTATACTTCAATGGGTACAATTACTTCCAGGCATGAATACAACGGAAGACGAAACAGATCCTGTTCTCGCCCTTGGACCTGAAAATGAAATGTATGTGGCCTATGTCACGCGTGGATCGACCCCTGGAAATACGAATATGATAAATGTTCCAACATTCTGCCCACAAATCTGTACGAATGTTGGGCCAGAAGATATCGTCATCGCACGTATAAATACAAATACAGGCAGCCCTGTTCTACAATGGGTCGTACAAAATGGGAACTTTAATTCCTGTAACGGTGAATCGAACCCCTCCATAACCGTAGACAAAGTCAATAAACTTGTCTATGTTGGATTCCAATCGAACGCAAACATCCAGTGTAATACATCTATAGGCAGTCCAAATGTTGCGGTTGTATGTTATAATCTTGCCGGTAACTATTATTGGACAGATAGCATTCTACTGAATAGTAGTGGGCAAAATCAGAATCCATCTGTATTTGCGGATACCTTCTCAAATGTCTATTTGGCCTACGAAACGACAATCGGTGGCCAAGAACGTCAGATCGAAGTTGTAAAATATACAACGCAACAAACGAATAATTCCTTTGTAAGCTACTCGCTTGTGTGGAAAGCAAGTAATACATGTAATATCGTGGCACGATATTTAGCGTATAATGAAGATGGAAATCCTCTGCCTGGTTCTCCTGTACCCACTTGCTCTAGCCCATCGATTGTGTGTGGTCCTACTGGCTCCGTTCATGTTGTATTTACAACGACAGGTGTTATGCCGAGTCAGATTGTATCTGGATCAACGGATAATGATCTCGTGGTAGTATCATTGAGTCCAGACGGAACTCTAGAATGGATCTATCAAGGGCCAAAACTCAACGAGCAGGAATATAAGTATATTGATTGTTATGATCCCTATATTACATGTGATCTATATGGAAATTTGTACATATCGCTAAGCACACATACAATTGACGGGTATAATATATTGTTATTTAAGATGTCTCCTACGTCAGGGACTATGTTATGGTCCTATTCTACATCAACCAATAAAACATATAACGCATATCCACTCGCCAAAACGAATAGTATACGACCTGTATTGCCTACAGGTTTGTCTCCCTATAAGCAAACGATCCTTGCTGTGGACAAGGGTATTTTTGTAGCCGCTCTCAATCTACAGAATCCGGATTATTTGCGCATGTACGCATTTGAAGAACGGTTATATTATGAAAACATTAGCCCCTTTGGATTCGTCAATGAAATTAAGAGCGGATGTAAAACATGTAGATCAGGTGTATGCGGTTGCTAAATGTTCATAATTCCAAACTAAGTAGAGATTGTTATAACAACCTTTACTTAATTACAAATCAAAATAGTGTTTATACATCGCGCGCGGATTCTAACGCAGCCAGGCGATCTGAAAGAGATTGGATAAGTGTTAGACACACAGGAACAAGCTTCATATAACTTACCGCCTTGTATCCATCAGGCCTTGTATAGACACATTCTGGTGCGATTCGCTCGACTTCGTCCGCCATTACACCAATATCTGTTTCTCCGTTCTCATCATGTGTATACCGATATCCTTTTGGTATATTGGAACATTCGAGTGGTTCAATATTCGATTTGAGACGACGATCGGATGTTGTGACGAAGTTATTCGCATATACGACACCACTAATATCCATTGTAGCACGCGGTTGTTGTGAATTTCCGAGATTGACTCCCACACGTCTATTCTGCATATCAAAGGTAAAGATTGGGGCATTGACACCCATGATTGTCGATATAGTTAACGAACTTATAGTACCGTTAATGATCTGCGCGGTCGAAATATAAAATGTACTAAACGAAGAAATAAATTGGACACCGCGTATAGAACTCACTGTCAGATCGCTCACATAGGCTTTGTAAATATCAATATCTCGCGCTACAAGTGTAGACGTAGTAATATCATTTGTAAATAAATGAATTGTAGATGTAGTGTCTGTTGTGATTGTATTTCCCTTTATTGTGCTGGCGTTCACGTGACCAAAGGAACCATTTAGCGTGGATACATTGTAAGAACTTACATTAATGATATTGATATAATAGGCATTGATGCTACTTACATCCATTGTATTGCCTTTTGCGGATCCGAATACAAGCGTATTCGTGGATACATCAGATGCTTGTAGAGTTGTACCAGATGCGAATCCGTAGCCAAGTGTACCTGTGGACGCATTGGTCGCCAATAAATTTGTACCAGATGCTGAACCATAGCCAAGCGCTACTGTAGACGCATTTCTCGCATACAATACATTACCAGAAGCAGTTCCGTATCCAATATTCTGTGTACTCAAATATTGTCCAGAGGCTTGACTAAATTCTGCGGTCAATACGATTAACGATTTTCCGATTGACGAACTATATATCAACTCATTGGTAGAAAGATATGTTGTGCTCACGCCATTTCCAGTGGCAATATCAAAGTTTGCGTTTACAGTAGATGTGGTGTTTGTGTAAGACATATAGCCGTTCGCAATGTTGTATTCAAGTTGATCGAAGTATCCCGTATTTGTAGACAGTTGAGTTGTACTTACAAACTCGCTACGAATGTTGTACCCACGAAGCGTACTGTATCTCGTAGTTGATACATTCATGTTCGTAACAAATCCTGAGGAGATGTACGCTGTGCTAAAGGTCGATAAGAATTCGGCCTTGAAGGGATTCAGAGCATTGATAACGTCGACTGTAAGTGTTTTAATGGTTACATTCGGTGCGGTAATCGCGAGGTTATCTTTGGCACAGATTTCGTCGAATTTACCGACATTTTTGAGTACATATTTTGTAAGTGTAGAGGCCTGTCCTTCCACGGATTTTTCCACAATTTCCGTTTGTTCCAAAATCGGAATAAAATTCTCACGGGTCATGGGAGGAAGAGTTCCACTCTGGGTCGACAATTGTGGAAACCATCCCACTTGGACTTGATTTCCGATGACCTGTAGGGAACTCAGGCCAAATGTGGAACGCGTAAACATAAGATCCTTCTGAATCGCGAATGTTGCATCAGTGTACGAATCACTTATCTTGAAAAAATTCGTATAGGTCGACGCAATACCCGTACTCAAATATGCCGTACACATATCGGCATTGGATCCGATCAGATTCATATCGTTAAATAGATTGGAACCGATATTCATGTCCGTCGTTATCATCGTAGGCACCGTAATCGTGTTTGTACTTACAGACACCGCATTGAGTGTGCCGACATTCAATATACTTCCACCTGGTCCATAATTGAATGTGCTAAACACGAAGGACGATGTCTTTTCCGCAATGTTGGTTGTGTACACGAGCGTAGAATAGAACGTACTCAACGTTGTAGAAACGAGGTAGGTGTCCACTGTACTCAGCGTTTCTCGCATAACACCCTGTATAGACGACGTGCTCGCCTGTAAGCCAAGCGTAGTACTTGTGAGTACGGTTAACGAACTATAGGAGGAATTGTAGGCAGTTCCGAATGTAATGGTTGTATCGGATACATTGATTGTCGCATCTCCTTTGTAATCAAAGAAGAGTGTTCGACCGCCTATGAGGCTTTCTTGTAGAGACGAAAAATTCACGGTCCCTCCATCTTTCAATACGGTAATCTGTTCCGGCGCGGAAGATGCAATAAACGTTTTTGGTTGTAGGCCATCCACAACAGTATGAAAAGTTATACCGGCACCTTCTTCAAACCACAGTGTGTTATATACATTACTCGCCGGCAGAACTGTATTGGATCCTGCTCGCAATTCATTAAACGATGGATACGACTCCCCCGCAAACTGGTTTCCAAAATAGATACCACCATCCCCTCGCGTGGTAAGGATCTTGTTTGCCGAGATAGGTCGATTCGAGTAATCCTTGAAATAGATATCACGGACAAAAAGCTTGTCCAGATCCAAGGTTCTGTTGGCAGTCATTTCAACTTCTACTGTTCAGACTAGATTTAATTAGAAATTTCTCAACCCCAGTAAAATGCCTTCACAGATACGAAAAAAGACAAAGAAAGCTTCGGCGACACGCTTCTGTTCCTGTATCAAAAAAGTAAAGCGCACACTAAAGGCCGTAAACCGGAAGGATAAAGAACCACGCGCAATAGCAATTTGTGTAAAATCTGTATTACATACACGTGGCAAAACACTGAAGCGATTCACATGTCGAAAGAAGAAGATGTTGGAAATACAGGATCGTAAGGTGAAAAACCCGTAGGTTTCCCGTTTTTGTATTTTGTTTTTAGGATTTTGTCTTGTGTTGTCTTGTGTTTGTCTTGTGTTTACTCCTCATCAGAATCAATGGCGCCGTAAGGATCAATGGTACCATCCTCCTGCCAGGTACCGAGACACTTGTCCATGATGGCAGCCTCGGCACGAGATCCGCGCTTATTGAGATCCATCTCGTAGACCTTCTTCGTCTTGAGGTTACGGATCAGAGGCTTGCCCTTATGGAGGAAGGTAAGCCACTCAACATCTGCGGGAACATCGGCTACGACCGCAACAGTCTCCTGAACAGTCTCTGCGACGACAGTAGGCTCCACGGCAGCCTTCGCCTTGGTAGACTTCTTAGCAGCCGGCTTCTTGGTATCCTCTGCCTTCACGATAGGAGCAGTAGCAGGGACGATAGGAGCAGAGGCGGTAGTCGGAGCAGTAGTCGGAGCAGTAGTAGGATCGTTGAGCAGACCCTTAGGGTACTTGTCGAAGAAGTGCTTACAGCCGATAACCTTGGCGTTCCAGTAGAGAGGCTCATCCAGACGACCGTAGTACTGCTTGTGAGCAGGCTTACCGGCCTTTACCTCATTGTCCTTCTCGGCGCAGATCTTACAGAGCTTCTGGCCAGGGAGGGGCTTCTTGGAGCACTGCTTCTCAGGCCAGAACATACCGTTGGCACCCTCGTCACCCTTACGAGTGCCCTCAATAGGATTTGCCTCGTCGATCTTACGACCCATACAGAGAGAGTGATCGATATCCTGGATACGGTGCTTGTGCTTCTTGAGAGGATCCGTAGCATCTGAAGCATCGTTCGAGACAACAGGGGCAGGAGCAGGGGCAGTCACGACCTCTGCGTCCACAGGAAGAAGAAGAGCCTCCTCCACAGGATCAGCCTTTGCCTTAGGCTTGGTGGTAGTCGCCTTACGACTCTTCTTAGGCTTCTCCTCGACGACGGGCACAGAAGGAGCAGTAGGCTCAGCAGCCTTCTTCAGCATCGCATCGATACGATCCATAGCATCGTCGACGAAGAGTTCGGGAAACACCGCATGCGTAGCCTGCGCAGTACGGAGAAGGGTGAGGTTGGCCTCATCCTTGAGAAGGGAAATGTTGGAAGTGAAGGACATCTTTTAAGAAAGGAAAGGGAAGAAAGGAAGGAAGTAGGAAAGCTTTGTACGCTTGAAGCTTGGAAATGGAATGGGCGTGGAATCCGCCAACACTCCAAAACGGAAATCCATGAGTCAATTTTTTCCGAAACGTAATACAGAACAGATGTCCATTACGGAAAAGATTTTTAAGTATACGCCTATGATACTGTTGGTAGTCATATTCCTATGTCTGTTTTACTCGGAATTTTCGGAATGTAAATTATTAGCGGATCTTCCTCTGGTAGCCTATGAACCTGGTATACGTGTATTGGGCTAGGCATAGCACATTGATCGGTAAAATTTGACCTTCTTGCTATCGAGTCCATCTTCCGCAACATCAAACATGGATTCCGTTCCTGAAACTCTTATTCGCGCCAGTGTACAAGGCATCGTCTACCTCATTGAATCCGCAACTGGAAAAGTATTCACATACAATCTGGAAAAACCAACATATATTGGTATGCTTGAAAAGATACCCGAAGAAGATAAACATATGATTTCCAAAACAAACGGCTGCTTAGCGAGCGCGCGTGTCAAGTATCGCGATGATATTCGTGATGTTATGCGCACTCTTCGTGACGCCATATAGATAATGAAAAATTGATTCGTTTTGCGTTTGTTTGGTCAGAACCAAGCAACTCTATGAATTCCGTCGCATATCAGGGCTTGATTGAAAGCCATATTCGGCAACGGCAACTTACCATCTGGAATAAAATTATACAATTGTATGAAATTGAGGATTCCGTGAATACTCAAGTTCATAAATGGATTGAAGAAGGGACTGTTTCGGAAAAAGTTGGAACACTTACTGCGAAGAAGGGAACAAAATGCGCCGTTCTGCGCGATGATACGCCAACTGCTCATCCATATTAGCGAAATTGTATTTGTATACATGTTCACTATTAAATGTACTTACATGTACATAAATTGACATATCGGATTGTTGTTCGGTTGCTTCTTTTTGCGTGATGGTAGGAGGTGGTCGAATGCAACGGTTTACCTGTGTAAATTCTGATAGACCTACTACAACTGGAACAGAAGGCATCGGGCGATTGCTAATGGAATCAAACGTCGTTGGCGGAAGCCAGGAATATCGATCAATATGTAAACTCTGTCCAACACGATAGTCATTGAGTTCTTTGCTGTCTGCAAATTTGTAGTACTGTTGGTCAAAAAGACCGGCCAAAAACCGTTGGTAGATTACATCATTGAAATTTTCTACACGTTCGAATGTATTCCACATATTGCGCATTTTGATAATATCTCCACTCGATTTACAGGTTACTCCTGATAAATCGAAAAAGTATTGATCACGCGGATATTTATATGTTGTTATCGTGCTCATCTACTTATTCTGTTTTGTGTTTGTGTTTTTTAAGTATGCGTAATTACGTATTTACCAAGCAGTCTCTTGCTGTTCCTCTTCGTCGTCTTCAGGTGCATAGTCGTCTTCGTCGTCATCTTGTGCGTAGTAGTTGTTGCCACGACGAGCCATTTCACTTGGATGTACATAGTCGAGATCGTTCTCTTCGTTGTAATCCGGATTGTAATCGTCTTCGTCGTAGTAATTGTTTGTATTGCTAGGAGCATGACGGATGCGGATGAGAGGATTGTTGAGGCGTTCCATAAGCTCACGTTCGCGGCGGTGCTGTTCTTTTGCTTTGCGCTCGGCTTCGGCCTTTGCTTCGGCCTCCTCCTGTTCGATACGCTTCCGCATGATTTCCGCAAAGCTTGTGGAAGAGTTACTCTTGGATACAGGTTTGGATCCGAGCGCAGGGAAGTCGTCGGCGAGGGCGCTGAAACTATTGCCAGAGCTGCTCTTGGATACAGGCTTTGAGGTAGGCTTTGGTACTCCCGAAGACATTCCAAGCGTAGGGAAGTCACTGTCTGTAACTTCAATCGCATTCATCTGCTTCTTAGCAGCAATGGCAGCCGCAGCTTCCGCTTCCGCCTTCTTCTTTTGTTGACGGATTGCGCTACCAGACCATTGACGTTCAGGCTCCTTCGCAGCATCCGGAATGAGACCGGAAATCGAAGCCCAGAGTGTATTCGACTTTTCAAGAAGAACTGTAGGCGTGCCACTCGACTCTTCTTCACGTTTACGACGATCATGGCGCTTTTTACCAAATACAGAAGCAGCCTGATCATCAAAGAGATTATCGCCACCATCATGGCGTTTCTTACCAAAGGCTGACGCAGCAACGTCATCAAAGAGAGAGGGCTCTTTGGCTTCAGACGTCTTCTTACCAAAGGCAGACGCAGCCGCTTCATCAAATCGGCTGCTATCCGCAGAACGTTGCTTTTTTCCAAACACCTGGCCGATAGGCATAGCTCCAGCATGTGCCGAAGGTACTACAGGCATAGCAGCAAGAGCAGTCGCAAAGCGAGACTGGGTTACGACAGGCTCTTTCACATCTGTAGGAGCCAAAGGAGTCGCAGTAGATTCGGATTTGTCGCCCTTCCGCTTACTGTTAAACGCAGTCGCGGCGAGTCCAGTAAACTCCGCACGGCCGGCATCCGGTTTTTGCGTACGAGGTGTGCGCTTTGTACTAAATGCCGCCGTAGCAGCGGCATCAAACTTACGAGATTGGACAGAAGTCCACTCGCCTGGAGAAGGAATATCGGTAGAGGAAGACATGTTGGAAGGAAGGAAAGAAGGAAAGGATTGTAGGAATGTAAACGGATGTTTCTATCGTGATGGGCGGGAACCGCAATTCAATTTTCACCTCAGAGTTTGTTTCAATTTTTGCGCCACCCATCTACGATTCAAACATAAGCGCACCTCTGCCACTCCATATTTCATATATATTCCAAGATTCCCCATACAAGAGTCCATACGATTCTCGACTAATATTCCGCTCGTCATATGGAATTGCGGATAACGTAACATAAATTGTTGGAAGCACAGCACGCGATACATTGAATGTTCCGCACGGAATCCCCGTGTCAAATCCACCAAACGTTAATGTATAGATCTGTTCTGGAGCTTGTGTTTCCATATCGAGGGGCATACGTTTCTGTTTCCAATATGCCGTTGTTTCACGAAATCGATCCACAGGACCTTCTTTGATACGATCAATATTCGCAATATTCAAGCGAAGCGATTTAATAAATGTGTGACTATCTCCATATCCGCTCGTTATCCGTACAGGAGGTCGTAAATTCGTACGCTGACCAGAGCGAGTGGAAGCAACTGTTCGAAATCCAAGAAGTAACCGATCCATGGATCCAATAAAGTCTATGGGCATATTGTAATACATATTGTTTGCGGATCCCATTGCCGCCGCTGTCATCATCGGATCTTCCAACGTATACATACGATGCTGTACATGTAAAAACGGCAATCGTAGCTTCTGTGCTTTCAAATACGTTTGTATATCTGGCTGTACGTATACACAGGTCGATTCCAGAGCGATATCAAGCTTACCCATATGTTCCCGTTTGAATGTTCTCGATTCGCGTATGGGTCCGCCCTTTGTTTCTTGTACTTGAATGGGTATATCCCATGGTTTCGGTTCCAATCGTCCATCGCTACACACAATTACCTCATTGATTCGTCGTATATAGACACGAATACGGAATCGTTCCGATTTTAGAGCCACAAGGGGTAATCCTGGATCATCCAATTGCTGCCATCCAAGAATGGGAATCGGAACACGTAATTCCCCCCGTGTTGCGGATCGCCCAATCGCAAGAGCAGATTCCGAACGAGATCCAATTTCCTTTCCAATAATATACGTGGAATTCATGGAATACGATTGACGTAGACGCCAATCCAAATATTCTCCATACATTTCATGAAGCAACACTTGATCCTGGAAGAATTGAATCTTTTCCAACATGTGGAATCCGACATTGTTGGTATACCCGTAGGTGTTTCCACTCAAATCCGTTACAAGCCCTGTGTTATTCGCAAGGGCATCGTCACTCGAAAACCATGAAGGAAGTGTAATGCGTAGATAGGTATCTTTGAGAATATCACCGCGATGTTCGATATCAAAGTCAACCCAATGCCCCCAATCCGGGACGTTGCGTGGTTTTGTAATATGAATTTCTTTCGTAAACGGTGCGGCGCGCACATATACGCTATGAAAGAATGATACAGTTGGATTCGCGTGGAAAAAAATATCCTTCTTCCCACGCGCCACAAGTTCTAATAATCCTCCTGAGCGACTCATACTGTCTCCTTACTTACAAGGACTGTATTTGCCACTATAATCGCAGCTGCGCCTAAGGCCTGCACCATCGTAGGCACTTCATCCGCAAAGAGCCAGCTGAGACCGTAGGCCGCTATGATTCCTACGAAACTGAGGGCACTAAAGGCGACAGTCGACACTTTGGGAACAATATAAAATCGCAGAGCATAGCCGACAAATCCAATCAAGGAATTGAATAATACGATGCCCGCTAAGCCTTGCCCGCTAATGGCAAAGGTGCCCTTCGCCAAGAGACCAAATACGCTTGCCAACACGGTTCCTACTAACCAGAAGACACCGCTCGATCCGTACATCTGTATCATCTTTGTCCAGGGCTGATCTTCATCAATGCCTTCCTTTGTTTCCTGTTGTTCGTCCTTTTTGCTAGAAGACCGGAACCATAAATAGATTCCTGTTTCCGTAATCGCCGCGATAAGAGCCGCAATAACACCCACCATTGTCCAATTTGTCGTAGAAGGTTGTGCTAACATGATAGCTCCTACAAGCGCAAGACCGATCCAGGGCAACGACGCGAAAGGAATCGATTCTTTGAGCAACACGGAAGCACCCAAAATGTTCCAAACCGGATAGGTATAAAAGAGCGCCATTGCGTTCCCGCCCGCTAACTTATCAAACGCCGTATAACTACTCACAACATGTACGAGATTCAAAAGACCCGTCGCAATCGTTTCGCTCGAAAACAGTGTCGCTGCCGCTAACGGAGAGCCCGTAGCCTGTGCCGCAATGACAGCCAATACGGTATAAATAATCATACGGAGCCCCGTCTGAAAATAGATAGTGGTATCCGTTAATTTGATTAAAAGCGGATAGGCCGATAACACCGCCTCCGATAATACCAATAACGCTTCATAGATCATTTGCTATCTTAGCTTGGTCGGAGAAATACATACAGATACTCGTCGTAATCCGCCAACCTATCCTCTTGAATGCGTTTACGACCGACCGTACCAAATCGCGCGCTGTAGACTTCGTACGTTACTTTTGGAGAATATGGATAATATGTATGAAACTCAGCCATCATTTCAGCAAACGACGATCCGTGATAGACAAATAAATGTTTATAGGCCGAATGATTGGATACATTTTCTACATGAACAATGTGTTGAGACATTTCTGCTTGTACCAAAATTGAATCGGTGAAGACGCATCAAATTTGTAGAAAACCATAGGCACAATGGAAACAATCATTACGACGGCGCATGGGCTTAAAGAAGAATACACCGTGGATCTTGATGGAAAGAAACACGGTCTGTACACACGTTCCTTTACATCTGGTCAGGTATATCATACCATAGAATATTCACATGGAAAGAAACATGGAAAAGAGATTGAATACTATTCCGCGTCTGCTATTAAATCCGAATGTACTTGGATTTATGATAAAAAGCATGGTCTGGATAAACATTGGTATCTCAATGGGCAACTTCGAGAACAGGCCGTCTACGTGAATGGAAAGGAGAATGGTCTTCAACAGGAATGGTACGCAGATGGAAATCTAATGTCCATTTGTACCTATATTAATGGAAAGATTGAGGGTATTTATCAGTGCTGGAATCAAGACGGAACACTTCAATCCACAGCAGTCTTTCTCAACGGAAAACGCAATGGCCCAGAATATCATTTCGCAGAACATGGTCAATTGCGTATGATGATTGAGTACAACAACCATAAACGCAATGGGCTTGTAAAAGATTGGCATCCAAACGGCAATCTACGAAGTGAGTGGACCTGCGTAAATGATAAGATCGATGGCACTCTGCGTGAATGGCATCCGAACGGACAGCTCGCCAAAGAATCACCTTATAAACATGGAGCACCATATGGCCTACAGCGTCAGTGGTATACAAATGGACAACTGCGCAAAGAAGGGATTGTACACTGTGTTACGAACATAGGTATCCATAAACTCTGGCATGTCAATGGCAAATTATCACGGCAAGCGCTGTATCGTCGTGGAGAAATTGTAGGAGGTATACAGGTGTGGGGAAATCGTGGGAATCCTCTGCCTTCGATACCTTATAAAGGTCGCCTTGATCTCGACGAGGTAACATATTATTCACGCGTAAAAGAGGATAGCGAAGAAGCGATGGTTTAGAGACAAGGCGTAAACATACATCCAAATACACAATGAGTTCTTTTCCAATCTTGAAAGAAGGATCGGGCGTAGAGTATCAAGTGATACAAAAGGCATGCCCGAATACACTTGTAATCACAACCGAGAAACCGCGTGTCTTCTTGACAACTGTTCGTATTCCAGATGAGCATATTTGGGCAAACGGTCTCTTCCAAAACGTGTATGTCATCTACAAAATGCTGGAAATTATTGGATTCGAACCATGGCTCTTGGTGGATAATAATGAGAATAATAAAGAGGCCAAAATCCATGACAAATTCCGGTTAACGGATTTTAAGACGTACATGGAAAATCCGTTCAAAGTTGTAGGATATATCGAAATGGGTATGAGCTGCGATCCCTCCATTCGTAGATTTTTCAAGTCCATGAATGCCAAAGTCGCAAAGCTCTATCTTGGCAATATTCTGAATATTGATATTGAAACGATTACGTTCTTGAACGGACTCAATTTCAGTCATCACGTCGCAGGAGAATTGGATGAAATCTGGGTTTCTCCACATTATGATATTCATGCGGAATATGCCGGATCCATTAACGGATTATGTGGGAAAACTCGTATCGCCCCGTATGTATGGGATCCCATGTTCATTTCGGATCTGGGTCATGTGTATACACAGAATGGATTGACCTTATCAAGTCCTAGAACATTTGTCATTATGGAACCCAACATTAGTTTTCAGAAAAGTTCGTTGATTCCAATTCTGGCAATCGAAGCCTATTATCGCAAATTCCCTGAACGTGTCCAAGAAGTCATTGTCATTAATGGAAATAAATTCACGGAAAACGAATATTTCAAGAAATCCATTGCGCCTACTCTTACATGTTTGTCCGCCGGAAAATTACAATTAATGCCTCGCGCACATATTGTAAACATTGCGAAAGCCTTCCGAAATGCTATTATTCTACAACACCAGGTCAATAATGGATATAATTATAGTTTCTTGGAATGGCTAATGATGGGATTCCCTGTCATTCACAACGTCCCACAATTCAAAGAATATGCCTATTATTACGATCAGAACGACTTTGATCAAGCCGCGAATCTGATTGAAACAGTTGTACAACATCACGCACAAAATCAAGAAGCGTATACCGCACATGCCAAACAACTCGCGTGGCGATTCAGTATTCAAAATCCTGACAATGCGGAATCATGGAAGCGTCTTATTTTGGATAAATAATCTAGAAACAATACTTACATATGTATAATGTATTCAATCGATTATACATATGAATCTCTTACAGCCTATCTAAACCCATATTCCTTGGAAAAGCGTAGACAACGATGCGCATCGGAATTACAGGTCGATTTCAGAATAGTTATTTTAGTGGGTCTGCTCCACAAGTGGCATGCGCATTGGCGCGCAGTTTAGCGATAGACTACGATGTTACGGTGCTGTATCCAAAAGGCGAACCCTCGTGGTTTATTGATGTTCCAGGGCATGCGGATCGTGTACCGAAACGTAAAGAATTTACAGAATCGTCTGAACAATATGATATTTTAATTGAAGTCGTATGGGCATTGCCGCCTGAGGAGCGTCTACGATACGGTAAGCAAGTGATTAATTTTTCCCACCGCCCGCCTATTTTTCATGATATGGAATCTGTATGTTATCAATGGAATCCGGTACAACGATCCTATAAAAATCTGTCTGCGATCTGGACCTATGATGTATACAGCCAACAAGATGTTCGATATTTAGAATTTTTATCAGGCGTGCCGGTCTATAAAGTACCAATTGTATGGGACGCAGATGCTCTCGATTCGTTTGTACAAGAAAACAATATTCCAGAATGGCACGTATCTGCGAAAAAGGTCGAAGAGGTTATTCCTCAAGGAACGCCGGCAAGCCTTTCTTGGTGTGCGCGTATCGTAGAAAGCAATTTTAGCAATACAAGCCATTGTGTAATTCCGCTGAATATTGTCAGTGTGATACGACAACGCGGGGATCCAATTCGATTTACCGTTCATAATGGTGATCATACGGCAAAGAATGATTTCTTTAAAAGCAATATTGCCAACAATCTTCTCGTTCCAGATATTAGTGGAAATATGCAGCCGCGTGTCCGTTTACCGGATTTGCGCCGCGAGAAGACGTTCTTTATTGGACATCAGCGATTTCGCCCCTACAAACCCTATCTTTTCGACGCACTGTATTTAGGTATTCCTATGATTCATAATAGCGCCTTTACCAAAAATTTAGGTGCGCCGTATTATTATGAGTTGAATCAGATTCAACAAGCGGTACAGGCATATAAAACAATGGTTGCCGATTACAGCGCGTCGACCGGATTCTTCAATCCAAAGGCACAGTCTGTGCGCCAATCTTTGCTTCGATCTCGGTTTGCGCCGCAGTCTTTAGCAAAAGCCTACAATGCCATTCTACAGAAACCTATGCATCTCGCAAAACCCGTTACCCTAAAACATAAAGATACGCAAGTGCTTCGTGTAGCGTTCTGTACTATGTGGGATCAGTTTCAATCGAAGTATAACTTTTTCATGTATTTACTGTCATGGCTAGGGAAACTCAATGGAATCCGAGTGGTTGAAGATAGTGAGAATCCAAATATTGTATTCTTCGGTCCGCTCAGCAAAGGCGCCGAATCGAAGTATCCTGGTATACCAAAGGTCTACTTTACAGGCGAAAACGCACCGCCAAATAAAAACAGTGATACAATCTTGAATATTGGATTCAATTATGATACATCACCAAATTACATTCGTATGCCTCTGTGGGTAACAGAAATCAACTGGTGGGGGGCGGATGTAAACAAGATGGTGAATCCGAAGCCGGTCGCCTTAGCGGATGCATTAGCAGTCAAATCCGACGTGTTGGACGCAAAGAAAAAATTCTGCGCATTCGTAGCTACGAATGGATCCAATCAAAATCGTAATGCGGCGTTCCAGATTTTACATCAATGGCGTGGTGTCGATGCGGGCGGACGTCTTTTCTGTAATCTTCCAGGCGGTCCTATACCCGCTGGATTAGGCGGTGGCGGCGGTGAACTGGCCAAGATTGAGTTCTATAAACAGTACAAATTCGCGCTTACGTTCGAAAACTCGTCCAGCCCAGGATACACAACAGAAAAACTCTTCCATGCGAAGATAGCTGGCGCGGTACCAATTTATTGGGGCGATCCCTTTGTGGATCGTGATTTCGATAGCCGTGGATACATTAATGCAAATCAAGTATCCACACCAGAACAACTTATTGAACTCGTCAATAAAGTCGCGTCAAATGAAGAAGAATGGCGCAAGATGGCCGCCATTCCAGCGCTCTCGGAATACAAGAAACGCTGGTGTCAGAAAACCATGGAAGAGGTCGGTAAATTCATATTCAAACAAATTTTATCCAAAGAGATTACGGTAAAATCCGACGATTGGCTAACAAGTGAAGCGTTCGGTAAGCTCTATGAATCCAATCCAGAGACAGTTGTGGAAGCACCGAAACAAGCACAAGCAGCGCAGGCAGTACAAGCACCAACACTCGTAGTCAAGGAAATTGTTGGAAGCACAAGTCCTGTTAAGAAGATCTTCGTCACCGCAACAAATAGTCAATTCATCGAATCCGCCGCAAATGTATTGAATTCTTTGAAATCCTACGAACCAGACATTGAAAAGATTGTCTATGTGTGGCCTGATGTATCAAAGGAACATCAGGGTATTTTACGTCATTGTGGTGCGACAGACGTTCGTATGCTTCCTACAACTGTAGAAAGCGAGATACCATGGGCTGATTTCTGGGAACCACACCATTATGCCTGGAAACTGTGGGTTCACGCGAATGCACTCAAGGAAGCCCCAGAAGATGCGTGTGTCCTGTATTTGGATGCCGGCACCCTGGTTACATCGCCTATTAATACGATCTGGAATCAAATCGATAAGGAAGGCATCTTTTTACTCGATGACGCGGATCAGAGTAACGAACGCTGGTGCCATCCAACATGCTGTAAGAATTTACAGGTTACGGAAGAAGAACGCAAAGGGCATCAAATTACCGCGGGGTTAATCGGATACAAGAAGGGAAACAAATATTGCTACATTGCGGAGAAAGCCCTCGCTGTCGCAAAAGCCCAACGGGATACAATTGTCGGCGAAAAGTGGCGAGCGTATTCGAATACATGTTTGGGACACAGACACGACCAATCAATTCTAAGTATTTTGACACAACGTGAAAAGGCTCCTCGTCTTCCTCTGCGTCATTTCTATTCTGATATTTCCATGCGGTACGCCAAACAGAACAAGTTACCACTTTATGTTCACCGAGGACATTATCGTGACATTATTCCGTTCGCAGACGGTATCGATGAAGCGTATATTATTAATTTGGATCGACGCAAGGATCGCTTGGAACGATTTAATACGACACATCCAACCATTAAGGATCGTGTCTACCAATGGCAAGCAATGGATGGCCGCGCACTTAAACTCACAAAAGATTTGGTGTATCTATTCCGTCAAAACGATTTTGGATGGAAAAAGTCGGTCATGGGTTGCGCTCTTTCGCACCTTGGGCTCTGGGAAAAACTCGCGAACGATTCGTTGGCCAAACAGTATTTGATTTTGGAAGACGATGTTCGGTTCGAAGAACGTTGGCTAGTGAAATGGATGCAGGCGGCAAGACACATACCACAAGACGCCGATGTAATTTACTTAGGGGGCGTCCTTCCTCCAAATAAGGCGGCATTTCCTCACATTGTGGAACCCGTGAATCAATATTTCGGCCGTGTGGCGAAGAATGAATTCTTCGGAAAGTCGCGACGTTATTTCCATTTCTGTAACTATTCCTATATTTTGACAAAATCCGGCGCCCAAAAACTTATGGAACTTGTGAAGGAAAAAGGAATCTTTACAAGCGGTGATCATATGATTGTCAATCACGGCGACGAACTCTTGAAGATTTATTTTACCACTCCTCTGATGGCAACCTGTTTCCAGGAAGATGATCCAGTCTATCAAGCATCGGAATTCAACAACTTCAAACGTGTGGATAATTTTGATAGCGATCTATGGAACAATACAGATTGTTTCAGTAAAGAAGAAATTGTCGCTGCGATTGAGGGAACTCCTGTAAAAACAGCGGATCCTATACAAGTATGGAACGAGTTCCTGAAACAAGTTGCTCTGGGCGATAAGACACATATTGAACAAAGCATTGATGCGATCTTTGCAATCTGGAATACATTTACGGAAGAGGAATTTGAACAACGCATCAGTTGGTTCCGTATTTTGGAACAGCTCATTCTCAAACAAAATACGATCTTGATGGAATACAAACCAAAGATTTACAATGCTATACACGCATTACCAAAACGTAAACCTATATGGGATTCCATTTTAGCGATTGTATCACCTGTATCGCCTACAAAACCAAAGGAATCTCAAACACAGATTGTATTTCATTTGCCTATGATAAACCCCCAGGGTATTTATGAAACAGAATGGCTCAGTAGCGTGTTTCCAAAACCGATTGAATGGACATGTTTGAATACATTGGGTGATCTTGCCAAATCAGACAATCCAACGCTCTTAATTCAACATATTCCAGGAAGAAGTTTGGCGGAATTTATGACGATATTTGACGTGTTAAACAGCGCAAATGTCAAGATCAATGTCTTACATTTAAGCGACGAATTTGGCAATGACGATATTCGATTCTACGAGAAAGCATCTGTAAAAGCAGTGATACGTAATTATTGGCGCCCTGATCTCAAACAATATGGCGAGAAAGTCTGTGTAATCCCTCTGGGATATGCGAACGGTCGCGGGAATACACACCCTGTGTCCAGTTTTGTTGAGCGTAAGAACATATGGGGATTTGCGGGATCTGCGGATCGCAATGGTCGTGTAGAAGCGCTGGCTAAACTGCGCGCCATTACACCCTATGCCGAATATACAAAAGGAGAATGGTCCCAGCCGAATATGTTAGACGCAAAAGAATACTGCGAAATGTTACGAAATGCGAAATTTACACCCTGCTTCCGTGGTAGCAGAGCATTAGAATCGTACAGATTGTATGAAGCAATGGAAAATGGAACGATACCCGTATATGTTCCAGGCGAATCTGTAAACACAGAAGACGAATTAAAAGAACTCTATCCTGTACATCCGTTTGTAGGCATACCCACCTGGGATCATGCCGCGCAGATCTTTCCCATTCTTGCGCAGCAAACGGAAGTCATGGAAAAACATCGACAGGTAATATGCGACTGGTGGGCCGCAAAGAAAGCAGAAACAAAACAAAAGATTGCCGCACTGTATTCATAGAAACGACAGACATCCGCAGCATGTCACTGTCCAGGATGTTTCTTGTTTCTGCTCCACAGTTGGCTGTGTTTGTGTCTGAATCGTATTCCACTGGTCAATTGTATAATGATTCCCCATGGATTTATTACAGCGACTACAAATCGGTCGTAAATTATCGGCACGCAACGTGCCTCCTTTTGATTCCGGAATATTATGCCCTACTTCGAAATCAAAGACTGTAATCTTATTTGTACACCATGTTACCAAACATTTTGCGTCGTACTTTTCACCGACCCAATTTCGCCAGACTTGTTCGCGAAGCGCTTTGGGTATTTTTGCTTTGGCTTTCGTCACCTTAATAGGGGATTTCGGATTACCTGCCATTGGGACAGTGTTGCGGACAAGCGAATGTCTCTGTGGTGGCGCATACGCCAATGGATGGATTGTCGGCGCAATCGATTTCACTGGTTGAGTGGGCATAAAGAGTATGCTAGATACAATGACAGATATCACAATGGATTCAACTTTTACCAATTTGGAGGCCTTGATTCGGCAAGCGGGTCTACAGATGCCGTCTGTTACTGCGACAACAGCAGCAGTAACGAAACCGCAAAAGAAACGTGTTCTATTGGTGGGTACGCATGCGCATCAGACAACTGGATATAGTAAGGTTATGCACCATATTATTCATGAACTTGCGAAATTACAGGAATTCGAGTTGTTTCATTTTGGATTCCAAAAATTTCTACCGCAGCCTCCAGGATATCGCGACTATCCGCCCAATGTGGAAGTCTATGATCCGGCCGAGTTGGAACGCGCAAAACTTGCCGAACAGGAAATGGGATTCGGATATTCCCAACTTCCAGGCTACGTCAAGAAAGTGAAGCCCGATATTGTTATGATATATAACGATGCAGGCGTGATTTGTCGATTCTTGGATAAACTGGCGGAACTACCTGCCACAGAACGTCTCTTCAAAACCATCATTTATTTGGATCAAGTGTATGTCATACAGCGACCTGAACTTCTTGCGCGAATTGAAAAGGATGCCGATGCATATTTTGTATTCACGGAATTTTGGAAGGGCATGCTCCGTCAACAGGGCGTCCAGAAGCCGATTTATGTCATGCGTCATGGATTTGATCCAACTCAGTTCAAGCCACTCGATAAGCTGGCGATGCGTAGAAAACATAAGATACCGGAAAATGCCTTTATGTTTCTGAATCTGAATCGCAATACACCCCGAAAACGGTATGATATTGTGATCCAGGCATTCGCCGAGTTAGTTGCGCGTCATCCTACGAAACCTCTTGTACTTCTTGCGGTCTGTGATGCCGGTGAAAACGGAGGATTTCCTATTTACGAGATTTTCGCACGTGAACTGGAACGTCTAAAAGTACCGATCGATCATCACCATCATAAGCTTATGGTGACACAGAGTGCCCTAAATTACACGGATGAACTGATTAATGAGTTGTATTCGATGAGTGATGTAGGAATCACAGCAGCCGATGGAGAAGGATTTGGGCTCTGTCAATTCGAAGCCATGGGTGTTGGAATTCCCCAAGTAGTACCGTACATTGGGGGATTCCGTGATTTCTGTATCAAAGGAAAGAACTGCCAAGCGGTGGAACCTCGCATGCGTTCCTATATTCCACGCGCACATAGTTTTGTAGGAGGACTTATCGAAGTCTGCGATTCCCACGATTTAGCCTTGGCTGCCGAAGAATACATTATGGATTCGGAATTACGGGAAGAACATGGGAAAGCAGCGCGCGAGACAGTTCTTCAGTATGTATGGTCAAAGGAAGTTGCGGAATTCGCTCGCGTCTTACGCATGATGTAATTATTGGAAAATGCCTCCAGACATATGAAAGTTTTCGGCTAAAAATCCATTCCATTCTGGGCTATCGTAGGCAAGCAAGAACAAGCTAAACATGCCGGCAACAACACCCATTAATTTTACTGGACTAATCTTTTCCGCGAATACAAAGAGACCAATCATTGTAACGATAATATCACTCGATAGATCCCATACAAGATTCATAACTGTGAGGGATTCTTGCGATAGCGCTTTTAAAAATACGAGTGGACTAAAGGCATAAAAGATCATGGGAATGATCATATACCATTTATTGAGTCCGTTTGATACGGCCTTTGTAATCGGCAAGGCAATGGAATCGATAAGACCGAATCCAAGGCCGAAAAGAAGCGTGCGCCAGTTAATCATTTCTTATTCTATTGTAAGAAATTATGGGTACACGAAAAAAACAAAAGAGTCGTAAAAACCCGTTCCATCCGTATAAATACTATGCGGGCCTAACACGCAAACAGAAGATTGAGCGCAAGAAAGAGATTGAAAAGTATGGTGCGTTGTCGTGGAAGGATCCAAAGGCGTATGTCGGATTCAAAACAGATAAGGGGGCAAAAAAGAGAACCTCGAGTTATACAATGAAATGGCGTAGACGTTTTCCCGATGCGACAAGTTTAGAAAGTAAGGCAAAAGCATCTGGAGTGCCTTTACGATATATTCAAGATGTCTACAATCGTGGCTTAGGAGCGTGGCGTACAGGGCATCGACCAGGTGCTACGGAACAGCAATGGGGTTATGCTCGTGTTCATTCGTATTTATTGTGTGGAAAGACGCATTACGGTCCAGATGCGGATCTGGTTCGTAAAGCAAAACGGTATTCACGGAAGGCACGCGATTGGTTCAAACAATGTGCTGCGTAAGAGAGGATCGGGAATTAATCGCGAGGAAACATCATAAGTCCTAACATGACGAAAAAGAAGAATACGGTATGTAATAAGAAGCCGAAGGGTGTTGGACAACCACCAGACGATGCGATATCTCCTATAAAACGTCCGAGCACGGACTGTATTACCTTGTATGTTTCTGGATTTGCGATCAAGAAAAATACAAGAGCGCTATAAAAACTGTATTTGGCTTTTAATGCTAAGTTCATTTACGATTCTTTCTTGTTTTACGTTTCGATTTATTTTCGCCCTTGGAACCACCTCGTCCATATCGAAGACGACGGCTAGCATTGAAGGCTGATTTGGGTGCGATAGGCTTTGTATATTGTATGAGTATTTCAAACAATTTCTCTAAATAATCTTTGTAGTCCGTTGCGTTATTCAAATGATCATATTTTTTCATTGTTTCTTTAATTGTGTATATGCCTAAAGTATAAATTCGTTTAATATCATTTTGTACCATAGAATAGGGTGTGTTACCCATGTAATCTCTGTACAAATCATTAATAGGTTCTTTATAGCCCTTAGGGAATGTGTTTCTGTTATTAAATACAATTGCGTCATGTAAACCTTTTTGGAGATCAATTAAATTGAATTGTTTGCGTTCTTTTACAGGTGCCGGTGGTTTTGGGGCCGCAACCGGTTCTGGAACCTTGGCTGTATTAGGCGGGCCCTCATAGGATGATAATCCGCTAGGAGTCTGATACCAGCTAAAGGAGGGATCGTTACGATGACTGACCTTTTTCCACCCATCCGCAAGATCTTCTGTAACAAGTGGATTGCTATTGTTTCCCTCTATTCCTGGATTCTCCCATTGCTCATGATTGGTTCCCTTTTGTTTGTACCATGTGACGAGAGGATGTTTCTTAATACGCACCTTGGACCAACCCTCTGGTAAGCTGGAATTTTCAATCTCTTCGCTTTCCGTGTTATTAGGCATGTTTATGTTCGCACCGATTGTAGGCGCTTTGACGGCAACATTAGCCGCATTCCCATTTGCGACGGCACTTGCAACATTGTTCTTCTTTTCACGCAGTGCCGCGAGTTCTTCATCGCATTTTTCTTTACCTGACAACAATTCACGTAAACGAGTTATCTCTGTTTCTTTCGCTATATCACTTTCACTATGGGCCGCGATTAACCGTGAGATTTCGTCCTCTTTTTCTTTGCTCTTTTCTAAGAATTCTGTACGTAATTCAGCTTCCTTTGTTTGGAATTCTTCTGCCAGCGCTGCCGCTGCTTCTGCTTTGAGTTCTTCGCAGCGTCGAGTCAAATCCGCAATCTGTTTATCTTTATCAGCAATTCGAGTCATAAGTTCTCCACTTGTATTTTGTCCACGTTTGGCCAGTTGTTCTTGGAGCGATTTGATTTCTGCCTTATGTTTCTTTCCAGCAACTGCACACGATTCACGAAGTGCTTCTAATTCCTGTTCCATTTCTTCCACCGTAGACTGTGCTATGTTTCCAATATTTTCACCATGTTTTCTTTCCAATTCCGCAAGTTCTTCACGATACTTGGCATTACGAGCCGCTAATTTGGCATTGGAATCCTTGGTTTGTGCTTCTAATTGTGTTCGCAACTTTTCAATTGTGGAACCGTTCTTGGCAGACTGCTCATTGTGAGTCGCTAAA
>JACCDP011208804.1_pt1 | contig 23477 bp, 31 predicted proteins | sample 7445841 | NCBI WGS metagenome assembly JACCDP01 (sample SAMN15323441, study PRJNA562643) | freshwater metagenome | isolation source: river surface water | place: USA:Blue River Watershed | collected 2017-08-17
ATAATGACTTTGTTATTCGCCGTATAATAACTTTGTTATTCGCCGTATAATAACTTTGTTATTCGCCGTATAATAACTTTGTTATTCGCCGTATAATAACAACGTTATTCACCAGCAAAAAAAACTTGAACCATCCATCCATCCAACCAACCAATTGCAATTATGAATTCAAAGATTCAAATGCATACGCATAATCTTTTTGTAATTGTTGAACTTCTTCTTGTGTCACAACGGTGTCCTCTGGAATATCAAACAATGCAAACATTTGTTTCACGTTCTTGCCAGCAATAGAACTTGAAAATTTCGCAACAATAATATTCATCAAACTGTCAATTTTCAACATATTTGCGCCAAACAATATACTGGTCAATGACACTCTTGGGTCACTTGCTTCATATATAAATTTTGTATTGTCAAGCAGTTCGTTGCAATAACTTGGCAACCCTGCAAAATCCACCGGTTTTTTCAATGGAGTTTCAAATGGGGTTTCCTTGAAATTTTTCATATATGCTACAATGGCTTCCAAAGTAGAACCATTGATTGTCATCAAATCAAACGTGGGATTTTCATCATATTGGTCTGAGATGTCAAGGGTTTCTTTGATATGCCCTGACACACAAGCAACTTCATAGGGAACCATAAACATATGGTTATCAACAGACTTTAAGCAAACATCGGGAAACATTTTTGAACAGATATAATGTATTTTGTGTCAGCAAGTATATTGTTTCAAATCCGAATCAATTTTTTTTGAGTGGCTTTTATTATATTATGTGGCTGGCTCATTATTTATCTGAAAATAAATCCATAAACAAATTACTTATTGTGTCATTTTTTGTTTATTTGGTTGTTAATATGTTTGAAAATCTGATTCACTACACAATAGGCAAATTTAGTAATAGTCACAATGGGTTGGTGCCACCACTGGAAGATTGGCTTAAAATTGTTGCAGTTATGATTGTATTTGCCGGATTGCAAGGAATATTAACTTGTTATTTTACCAAAAAATGTTAATGGTTGCATAATTGTATGAATCTTTGTCGAAACAAATGAATATAATGGAGTTCACATTTCCTTCAGCAATTACTGTGTATTCAGAACCCTACCTTGATCGTGTAAACAAAGAATATGTCAGAATATTGACACTGGACAATATGCCAGAAGGCGCAATAAAACCGTTTGTCAAACCTTTGAATCAGCAACCTTTATCGCCATTTTATAATCGCAGCGTATATGACGACCCGTTTCAATGCACATATGCGTTGGTGAAGTCATCACATATGTCGCAACATTGCATTCCCTTTTTTATGGAGCGCGACGTGCCTTCATTGATAACGTTTTTGAAACAAAACGGATACCATATTGATATGGATTTATTCAAAATTGTAAGCAAATCTGGTGGCTTGAAATACCAACAAAATGCTGCAACTGGTGGGCAAAAAAAGATGCTGTTCACATTTGCATAAGTTTGTTGTATCCATACATTATACAATATGGAATTCAAACATTTATTTTTTGCATATTTTTTGGGAATATATATGTACATTGCTTTGCGCTATGGGTTACCAGTATACAGTTTGGATAATGACTTTGTGATATTAATTGGTGGACTATTTATTGTGTTGTCAATGGTATGTTTTACTGACACACAATGTAATATGTTTCCATTAATATTTTATGGGTTTATGATGATTATATTTGTCAACAAATTTTATGTCAGGAAGGTTTTGCAAAAATTATCATTCACTGAGTCCACAATAATGTTTGTTATATTTGTATTGTTATTTGAAAATGCGGTCAATAAATAATATATATATTATTGCTTTCAATAATATATTCAATTCACACACACACACACACTTCATTCGTTCATTGGAAACAAACATAACTATGATGGAAAAATTGATGGCCAAATATGACAATATATTTTTGGTAAATAAGATACATAATAATAACAATAAAATGCGGAATTATCATCCTTCTTGGCAACCCTTGTTTGACCAGTATGACTTTTCAATAGTAGATACTCTGTATGATAATGCCGACAAACCAGTTTATCCACCAAAGCACCAAATATTTTCTGCATTTATGGTTGACGTGAAATCCATCAAGGTGCTCATATTGGGTCAAGACCCATATCACGGCGCCAACCAAGCACACGGATTGAGTTTTTCTGTGTCACGCGACACACCTATTCCTCCATCATTGCGCAATATTTACAAAGAATTGCAAGCCGAGTTTCCGGAGCGGAATTATAAATTCACCCACGGATGTTTGCAACGTTGGGCTGACGAAGAAGGAATATTCCTTCTTAATGCATCACTCACGGTGTTGAATGGTTCTCCTTCCAGTCATATGGACATCTGGAGTGATTTTACAGATGATGTTATTCGTTTTGTCAACAATCATAATCCATCTTGTATATATTTGTTGTTGGGTAATTTTGCAAAAGCAAAGCGAATATTAATATCCAATAAAAATCAAATTGTGGAAGGTGTTCATCCAAGTCCAATGGCTGCCAGAAACGGATTTTTTGGGTCAAATATATTTAAACGTGTTGAATCAGCGCTTGGTGCAAATATAAATTGGTCAACATAAAAAATAACAATATTTTATTGCTGCAATGATACAAAATATTGTTCAAATCCTTTGTATAATTCAATTTCTTTCTCAGCAGAGCAACCTTTATTTTCCAGTTCCTTAATCAGTTGTGCTTGTTTTTCCATCAACTGCAATGTGGTTTGTTGCAGTAAACGCAGTTTTTGGCTCATTCTGTATTGTTTTTGATACAATATTTGATATTTTTTTGATGCATCTGCTTTTTCTGCCAATTCTTCTTCTGTATAATTTTTGCAATTACGTGCACCACCTCTTGGCAACAAAGGTATATCCGTTGGAATGCCTTTTTTTATTCTGTATGCGTCGCGTGCTTTTTTTCTTCCCTCTTCTTTGCGTTGTTCTGCTTGACTGTGTTCCAGCAACAATAATCGGTCTTCATATTTTTGCATTCGGCAATTTTCGCATATTTTATGGGATTTGCACATATGAACTTCTGAACAAACCACGCACAACAAGGTTGTATTGACGCCGCACACACAAGGATTGCGGGGTTTTTTTTTCTCATTGGACAAAAGATGTTTGTTGGATTCAAGTGTTGAAAACATATTATTTAGTCGGTCATTAAGATATTTATTACATCGCTTAGCCATAAAAAATGGGTTCAATTTTTTTGTATGCAGGATTATATATATATGAAAACCAGACGACGCCAAAGCAAACGCCGCGTCAGCAAACGTCAAAACAAATCCAAACATCGTCGGTTCATAGGAGGCGTGTCAAGAAACCCTGATATTGTAATACCTCCATTCAATCAGTTCAAAATAAATATGTTGGACGCAATAATGGACGGCAATATGGCTCAATTAACAACTGTTATTCAAAATTCATTAAATCCTGAACACCCTGATTATCATCCAGAATTTATGAATGCATTTTGGTTTTATTGTTGCAGAGATTTTTTGGTGGACACACATCTTCCAAATTTTATGCAATCAGAAGAATATGCACAATGGAGAAATCGTTTGAATACCATTGGTGTTCCGCTTGAACCTTTTTATGAAATCATCAATCCTCTAACTGTGGCCAAGCGTTTATTGGATGTTGAAGGCATACAAGGCGTTGCGGTTGGAAGTGGAATATTCAGGTATCCAAATGCCGCAATTGGCAATCGCGTGTTTACTGGAATTATTTTGTATATGCGCAACAATAATATTATTGACCGAGAGTTGATACGTAAATTGAATCACAAAGCATCGCATATGGTGAGACAAAAATTTGAATCAGGAAACATTTTAACAGCGGATATAGCAAAAGCCTTTATTGAAGAAGCCATTGCTGTTATAAATGAAGGTAATCAAGGCCAAATTGGTGCACTGTATATGATGCACACAGCATATATTATTGTATATGCTATTGAAAACCGTTTAATACAAGAACCAGAAAATTATTTATTTGACTTGGTTATGCAAATGTCGGATGAAAATAAACAGGATGTAATTAATGCAGCCATTAGACATATGTCATATCTTAATTTTGTTGCCTTCTACACACATCTTCATTTGTCGGACAAATCCGTGGAAGAAAAAAATCAATGGATCAGAATTGCGGTAATAAATAATAAAACACAAATCGCAATGTATTTGATGGACAATGTCGCATCAATATTTCCAAGTGTTACTCGCGAATTATTGGTTCAAAGACCGAATGTTGAATTATTAAAATATGCGTTGACGCACGGCGCAACATTACCTGAGAACGCATTAAGACTGGTTCCAAACAATGATAATAGTCCAGCCAATATGGAACGGCGACGTTTAGTTGAATCCTGGCCAACTATGATGGCAACTTATGCTTTAGAACACACAAATGAAACGGCGTCTGCATATGGACTGGATGAATTATCGGATTACGTAAATAAATAAAGTGCATGGAACCTGGTCTTGGTAAATACCTGGTAATATTATGCTATCTAAAAATATAAACACATATATGTCTATATTTTTATTTGACGACGACAATGACACGCCAAACAAAATAAATATTGATGAACTATACGAACGTCAGCAAAAAAAAGACCAAAAACAAATATCTATATTCAACAAAATATTAAACCGTATTCATAACAAAATAAAAATAACGGCACGCAGTCGCAATGGTGACAAATATATTTGGTTTACCGTGCCGGAATATATCTTTGGTGAGCCGGTTTATCAACAAGCGGATTGTATTGCTTTTTTGGTTGACAGATTGGAAGAAAACAAATTCCAAGTCCGGTATATGCATCCAAATACGCTGTTTGTATCTTGGGCACATTTTGTGCCATCGTATGTGCGCAACGAAGTGAAAAAGAAACTTGGATTAATATTGAATGAAACTGGACAGGTGGTGGACAAATTGGAACACGTAAAGGACGAAGACTTGAATGAACGTATGTTTAGCAAAACAACCGACCAACAAAAGAAAGATGCGAAAAATTACACACCTTTGTCGGAGTATAAACCAACCGGGACATTTGTGTATGACAAAATATTTTTTGAAAAAATGGAGAAAAAGATGGCCTAAGGCCGAAGGCCGACCGAAGGGCTCAAAGGCCGACCTAAGGCCGAAGGCCGACCGAAGGGCTCAAAGGCCGACCTAAGGCCGAAGGCCGACCGAAGGGCTCAAAGGCCGACCTAAGGCCAAAGGCCGACCAAAGGCCGAAGGCCTCACTTGCTATAAAATTGATTTTAATATCCTGCTCACATTGTTAAGTTAAAGCCAACCCATTAACTTAACAACCCACTGAATATGATATCCGCTATTGACCGTTTGCATTACAGTGTCCGCACAATGCCAACACAAATTTGGACACAACTAAAGGCGCATCAAGAATACCAGTATAAACATTATTTTCTGCTTCTTTGCAAAACTGAAGAACAATTGCGCGATGGAATGTTACCAGCCACAATGACTTTTGCCGAACGACAGCACAAATATGATGTTCTAAAACATTACACAGAAGTGAGAAAAATCCAGGAAATTCAAAAAATAAAATATGAAAATCCAGATGAATATTTGTTTGATATTCAGCATTTTATTGTATTAATGTCTGATGATATGTGGAAGCGCAGTGTTGGGCACAATATTTATGGAACAAAATCGCAATTGTTGCACAAAGCACAAACATTTGCAGAATTGTCCAAATGCGCAATGCCAATCAATCCGTGTTTTCAGGAGGCAACAAATCGCATACCGGTTGACATTGTTCACAACGGCGAAAACAAAGAAATTTCTTACAACGAAGGAAAATATTATGGACAAGTAAATCAACAAGGATTGAACCACGGTTATGGCGAAATGACGTATAATGATGGCTCCACGTATAAAGGTGTGTGGAACAACGGACACAGAGATGTGTTTGGATATGAAACCAATGGAGACAATGAAACATATATTGGACAATACAAAACTGGGCTGCGACACGGGCTTGGAAAACAAACTTATTGTCACAAATCTTATGAAGGAGAATACAAATATAATTATCCGGATGGATATGGCATATATGTGGGCGCAACCAACACAACCACTGGCAATTTTGTGGAAGGAAAACGCCACGGTTTATGCAAAGTGTTTTATCCATTGACCAATACAACATTTGAAGGCGAGTTTAATAAGGATGTTGCAACAAGTGGAAAAATATATTATGATAAGGGAGGTGTTTACACCGGTGACGTAATGTTTATTGATGTTACAAAAAATATTACGTTTGATATTCAAAGTATAGGACAAGTGAAGGCACACGGCACAGGAACTTACGTTGACATAAATGGAAATATGTATAAAGGGCGGTTTGAATTAGGCAATATTCAATTGGTTCTGTAAGATTTGCGTTTTCGTATTGCGCGTCTGCGTTTAGTTTTTTTTCCTCCTTTTTGGTTTGACGGGTTGAACAATGATCCAAAGATGCTTTTGTTTGTTTTCGGCGCCGCTGGCGCAGGTGCTGGCGCAGGTGCTGGCGCAGGTGCTGGCGCAGGTGCTGGCGCAGGTGCAGGCACTGATGTTTGCTCATTATTTGTGTCCGCTTCTGCCATTTTTGTCTTATATGCATCTTCTTTGGCAATGTCCGCATCCAAGATGGCACCAATGTCTCCGGTGGTATTGAATTCTGCATTTGGAGGACCTTTTATTTTGGCACGAATGTCTTCCAGAGTCGGTTTCTGTTCATTAGCCCAAGCAGTTATGATTTCAATTATTTTTTCAGGAGTGCGTTCAGTTTCTGCCGCAAGTTTAATTTTAAGTTCATTGTCTTTATCGGCAGACAATTTCAAAAAAGCCTCTAAATTTTTCAAACGCCTGATATATTCTGGATAAATAGTGGAATTGAAAGCACTTGCCGCTGCCTGTTGCACATACCCGCTGTTAAATATTGTATCCATATTTTGTGTGACTTTTTCACGAATAATTCCTTGAACCAACTCATCTGCTTGTTTATTTGCAATTTCATTCAATATTTTTCTGGCTTCGTTTGTGAAAGCCTCAATTATTGCTGTTGGGTTTGACAACCCGCCGAATAAACTTGTCATTATATAAAGTTCCGCAGATATAAATGCCTGTCAAACAAAATTGATTTTACCCCCTTCAAAATATTACGTAGTTATAAAACCATATAAAGAATATCCCAAACCAACTTCAGCACAACATCAATGGAAACAAAACATAATCGTCAACCACTTGGAATAAACCGGACAAAAAGAAAGCAACCTGGTCAAAGGTCAGCGTCAGACAAAGCAAATATGTGGGCGTTATTTGACAAAGACAAAGAAGCACACGCACAAAGCGCATCAATGGAATGTGTGTATCAAAAAGACACTTGTCAAAGTTGTGAGAGCCCACTGATAACTATGGAAGATGGATTTCCAACGTGCAGTAATGCGGCCTGCGGCCGCCTGTATCGCGAAGTTCTAGATTTCTCACCTGAATGGCGATATTACGGCGCCGACGACAAAAATGCAAACGACCCCACTCGTTGCGGTAATCCAATTAATCCATTGTTAATGGAGTCGTCACTTGGGTGCAAAGTGCTTTACAACAGCAAATCTTCATATGAAATGCGTTGCATTGGACGATGGACAGAATGGCAATCAATACCGCATACAGAAAAAACATTGTATAATGACTTTATGCATATTAGTGCAATGGCTCATAATGGCGGCATTCCCAAAATATGCGTGGACGAAGCCTGTTCAATCAGAAAAGACCTGTCTGAACAACAAATGTTTCGCGGATGCAATCGTGCTGGTGTGATTGCCGGGTCAGTATATATTGCTTGCAGACTTAATGGCTGTCCAAGAACTGCTTGCGAAATTGCCGAAATATTTCATTTAGACAAGGCAAGTTCCACCAATGGTTGTGCATTGGCATTAGAATTGTATAACACAGTTTACAGAAACAATGGCGCAGATGATGCGGCCGACCTTGGCTGCACAACGCCTTGCGATTTTATTGAACGATATTGCAGCAGACTTCACGTCAGTAAAGAACAAACGATGTTGTGTTTGTTTATTGCCAATGTTATTCAAGAACAAAATTTAATTCCCGACAACACTCCAAATTCGGTTGCTGCTGGCATTGTGTTCTTTATGTGCCAGTTGTTTGGATTAAACCGTTCCAAAGCAGAGATTAAAACAATTTGCAATGTCAGTGAAGTCACAATAAATAAGTGTTACAAAAAAATAGATGCAATGAAACACAAACTGGTTCCATCGTGTTTTCTGCAAGAATCATAATTACAAACAAATGTTTTTTATTATGAGTGTGTGTATTTTGCCCAAAGGGAAGCAAACCGTGCCTGTCGTCCAAAGGGAAGGAAACCTGATTTGTCCAAAGGGAAGCAAACCTAAATTTTTTTGTCAAAGGTGCCTGAAGGGAAGGAAACCTAAATTATAATGTGAAGAGGAAGGTTCATAAGGAAACCTAAGGTTTCCTAATAGAGGAAGGTGCCCGAAGGGAAGGAAACCTTAGGTTAATTCCCATAGGCAAGGGCAAATGCCCTTGCTTTTGGGAATAGTGGAGCCCAATAATTTGGGCTCTTTCCTTATATTATAGATGACCGCGCCAGAATTCGTATTCATTGTTCCATACAGAAATCGCGAAACAATGTTGGAAAAATTTATGTCACATATGCCTGCAATATTAGAAGATTTATCATATAAATTATTGTTTGTTCACCAATGCGACCAACGGATGTTTAACAGAGGTGCACTGAAAAACATTGGATTTTATTTTGTAAAACAAAGTTATCCAAACACTTATAAATCAATTACATTGGTATTTAACGATATTGACTGTTTGCCTTGCAGAAAAGGGTTACTGGATTACAGTGTGATACCAGGCGAAGTTAAACATTTTTATGGATATACTTTCACACTTGGTGGCATAGTATCAATAAAGGCTGGAGATTTTGAACGCATTGGTGGATTTCCCAATTTTTGGGGATGGGGATATGAAGATAATATGTTGCAAAAACGTGTAATAGCCGCTGGACTCACCATTAATAGAAACCAATTTTATGAGGCAAATGCATTGGTTTTGATGAAGGCAAACGCTCAAGGACTGTCTGTTCCGGATTTTCCAATATTGCAGGAAACCGATGGAAATATACGCACAATGAACAGGCACGATTTTAATCAATATAAACGCAACACGCGTGATGGATTGAGTTCCTTCAAAAACATTGTTTCTACTTATGACAATAATACATATATGTTAAACGTGACACACTTTGATGTTGGTCACGAAGAAAAAAAAGACCAAACTTTTAAATACGATTTGGCAAATGGAAGTGCTCCTTTGATATATCGCAAATATGCGGCATTGCAGTTTATTTGACGTTCATTATTCTCCTGTCTTGGATATAATTATTTATTCCACACAATTTTTCCATTCACGTAATTGCCAACCACTTCGCTCAAATCTTCATTGTAAATAGTTCCATTTTGTTCATTGGTCACATAATAAGTTTTGCCTTTGATATTTACTTCATAAACAGATTCTTCATCTTCATCTTCGTCGTTGGCAATAACCTCTTCCACAACCTCTTCTTCCACGACCTCTGAAACCTCTTCTTCCTCTTCCACAACCTCTTCTTCCTCTTCCACAACCTCTTCTTCCTCTTCCACAACCTCTTCTTCCTCACCTTCAGGTGCTTCTTCCTCTTCCACAACTTCTTCCACAACCTCTTCTTCCTCTTCCACAACCTCTTCTAAAACCTCTTCTTCTTCCACAACCTCTTCTTCCTCACCTTCAACTACTTCTTCTTCCGCGCCTTCCTCAACTTCAACTGCTTCTTCTTCCGCTTCTTCCTCAACTTCAACTACTTCTTCCGCTTCTTCCTCAACTTCAACTGCTTCTTCTTCCACAACCTCTTCTTCCACAACCTCTTCTTCCACAACCTCTGAAACATCTTCTTCCTTATCTTCATCACCTTCCGGTGCGTCCTCAAACACAACATCTTTGTCGGCATCTTTTTCAATCACAACATATTCAATGCAAAGTTCAGATTTATTTACATTGGAGCAAGTAACAAGTGCCGGATTCACATTGTTATCTTCGTTGTCAGTCAACATATCCGCAATACTTGCTTCCTCTTCAGACAATGTTCTTGGCCGCTTGTCTTTGTTTTTCTTCAACTGTTTCTTCACTTTCTTCATTTTCTTCTTCAAATCGTGATATTTCATCTTGTAATACTTGGACTGAAATGCGTGTTGTTCATTCTTGTCTTTCAATTCGGCAATATTCAATAGCAATTCCTGCACCAAAGGCAATTGCATCAAAACAGAATTAATCTTTTGCAAATCACTGGACATTATTGTAAATAAATAATATGTGTTATATATTTACCACCATTGCTTTAATACATTTTCACAATCAATTTTTTGGCCGCCATAATTATGCGGCCTGTATTTTTATCCACCGTTCTGGAAATAAATCTGATAAATTGTCGGCCTTTATTGCTGACCCGAACCACAAAGACGGATAACATACAATTGCATCAGGGTTTTCATTTAAATATGCCCCCCACCAACTGAACGTGCTGTTTGCAATAATGTTATGTGAACAACAACTCATCAACAACATTTCTGACCAATCTGGAATCACGCGGTCAGGCGTGACAAAAACCAACTGTGAAAACCGAGTTTTTAATGCGCGAATCGTCGGTTCCAAATATTCTTTATCAGACTGTTCATAAAACATCATTATATGTGTCACAGAAGTGGACGACGTAATGTGTTCCAGTGCATTCATATAATAGTCTTGACCCAATATTGGATGGCAGCCTGGATGTTTTACATAATCACCCACACGAAAATGCATTGACACCGGTTTATCTGCCAATTGACTTTCAAACAATCTTTTGATTATGTTTTTTTGAACCGATAATTTCAGCAAAGACAATATTTGTGGCAAAAAATATTCAAAATATTTGTGCGACTGATAATATCCTTTCAAATACACATTGCCACTGTGCATTTTAACAGCATTCATTAATTGTGCATTATATACATATGGGGTTTCTTCAGCAACGGCAAATTGAATGTTGGCAGTGGTGGTAAATGGTTTCAGTTCACGCAACATATTATTCCAATATGTGGGTCTGTTTAATCCAACACGTGTTTGGGTGTCATATGGAAACACAAATTGCTTGCCGCACGACATTGCTGCTGCAATTATTGTAAATATTTGAAACAATTGGTTTCCCAATCCACCGATGATGTTGCCAGATATTATCCATTGATTATTCATTATAAATATGACACATACGTTATATTTATATTGTTGTTTGTAATTCAGAGTCCAAACACATTTTTCACAATGTGTGTTTTGCTGGGTCCCGCGGTCTGTTCACTTTGTCGTTTAACTTTGTATGTAATGGGTTTGCCAGCATTTAATAATCCTTCGTCGGTTTCTTCATGCAATTCTGGCATCAGTCGCGATAAAGGTTTGTCAATGGTCAGTAACATATGATTGGTTTTCAACAATTTGCGGTATTCTTGGATGGTTAAAGAACCGAAAAATTTATCCAATGTGTAATGCGGATCAGGTGCAGGACGAATATTTTTTGTGTATCCATAAATCTTTCCGTAAATATGGTTGATCAGATGCAGTCTTTCAAATTTCACACTGTCATCCATCGTTTCTTTCATCAAGTATGCCACTGCGCATTCCGGTCTACAAAATGACCCATAAACATAAATTAAGTTGTCGGTTTCGTGTTTCGGAATATAACACGTTGGGTTGTCAAATTCATATGTGCACCAAAAACAAGCCGATTTTTTATCGTTTGGTGTTTTCAGGTGCACACTAAGTTGCCGCAGTTTCTGGTTTATATCTTTGTCGGTCAGTTCTTTCACATTGGGTTCTTTGTTTTCCTCCAACTCCATTTTTGCTGCACATAATCCGCAATATTCGGTTGTTTTATATGCTTGATTGTTGGCTGTGGTGACTGGAGCATCGGTGAACGCTGCGCCCAAATTGGATTGTTTCTCAGTGTTGTATGCAACAATTTCTGGTGGCATTGATGGGTCGTATTGCAATCCATCAATTGACATTTTGTTGGCAGAATTGACATAGTCCAAATATTCTTTTGTGGAACATTTCAAATGCAATATGATGTTTGATAGCAATGGTTTTGCGGGTTCCATTGATTGGTCTAGCGATATGATTTTGGCACCTTTGGGTTTTCTGCCTTTTTTCTTCACATCATCAACAACTGTGATTTCAATAGCGGTTGCGGTTGCGGTTGCGGAGGCACTTTTCCTCGCCTTTTTGGGTTTATCCATCCTTTGATACGTCGTTTCTTAAATATTATTTAAGTGTTTTCAATTTATCTTTATGGCGTTTGGTTTGTTTGTCTGCGGTTTGCACGTTTTTGCGAGTTCCGCCCATTTTATATGCCACAGAAGTAAGTTTGTCCAACTCGTCAAACATACCGTCGGATATGCAGACGCCACTATGTGCAAAAGACCTTGTTGAACAGGGTTTTATATGCGTAAATAAACCAATTGGCACATAGAGGTCTTTCAACAATTCGCGTAAATTGTCTGAATATAATGGATTGCCACCTTCCATTAAAGTGTCCTGTTTTTTATTGTCTTGCAGTAAGTCTATGATGCGTTCGGCGGCGTAGCCGCCTTGCACTAATACCTCACTGTCGTCGCTGTCATCACCATATGTTTTAATATCTGTTAGAGAATGCATATGTTGTTTATATTATAAGGAGAACCTTGTTTTTACCTTGCTTTGTTCCACACGAATGATAATAATTATTCGGTTTCATATCCGCCATTATTTCCGCTGATTATGCGTTTAAGGTCAGGCACAGACTTCGGTTCACGTTTTGATTTCAAATGCGTTATGATAACTTTAATATGTTCAGGGTCTGGAACAATGTCTGCTAAATGTTTTTCAATAAAGGCAAACGTGAGTGGTGGATATTCCTTTTTGATTGTAAAAGATATTTGACTATCCGGCGCTTCTATTTTCTTTGTTTCCCAATGGTTGGATTGTATAATGCTGCAAGCATTTTGGGATAATTGGGAGCGTTCATTGCGCCAAGTTTTGAGTGTGGCGTTGGCGGAACGTATTTTATTGTCAACGGCAATCCATTGTTTCATAACCTGTTTGAAATTATCTATATCGGTCATATTTTACTATATGTTAACCGCAAATAGACCTTCAGCGTCTTCCGCCGCGTAGACTTTGTCTACGACCGCCTTGCTTTTGACGACGACTTTGTCCACGACCGCCTTGCTTTTGACGACTTTGTCTACGGCCGCCTTGCTTTTGACGACTTTGTCCACGACCGCCTTGCTTACGACGACGACTTTGTCTTTGGCCACCAGTTACAGGGGCAGCAGCAGCATCCACTTTTGTGTCAGAATTGAAGAAGGAAAATAAAGATGACATTATTTATAACATATCCTGATAAAAAACATCCATATTTTGCATTGATTTGACAATATTTTTCAAATTCAACAATGTAATTAATGTTGCCAATGATATGACCAATAATGCAACACTGTATACACAAATGATAATCAAATAAAATTGTGTTTCATTAAATAACCACATTCCAACTGGACGCAATGATGATTTTATTTCACGCATCACATTTTCGTTTTGCAATAATTTTTCAATAAACGACATCTTAAGTTATTGTAAAATAATTGTTGCGTTTTATTAAACGCAATAATAAATGAATTTCCAATATAATGGACTCAGTATTTGAAGCATTGTCATCCACATTTCCGTTCAATCAATTAACACTGTCATCGCCAGTCACAACATCAAATAAGCAGCATTTTTGCAAAGCGTTAGTAAATAAAAAACCCATATTTGTTCAGTCACCTAAATGCAAAACAAAACAGGGGATTATAAAATCCGGTAAAAAACAGTATACAGATTTGGTATTCACTAATTTTGATGAAGATTTAATAGAATGGATTGAAACTTTAGAAACAAAACTTCGCAATATATTGTTTGCCAATCGTGACAAATGGTTTGATATGGATTTGACGGAGGATGACATTGAAAGTTATTTTAATCCAACCATAAAATTGTTCAAATCTGGAAAATTATACTTATTGCGTGCGCTGTTGAACCAAAACGTTCGCATTTATGACGAAAACGAAAATGCTGTTGATATTAGTGAAATCACAGACACCACAGAATTAATTACCATATTGGAATTTACTGGCATATTGTGCTCATATAAAAGTTTTCAACTTGCAGTGGAAGTGAAACAAGTTATGATAACAAAACCTGTTGCCGAAGTTTTCAACAAATGCATTATCAAAACGTCTTCCAACAAAGATTTAGGAAAAATACCAAATGAATCTGAACCAAATGTTGTGTTGCCGGAACCGGAGAACAATCCCGATGACAAACCTGTGTCTCAGCCTGTCGCCGAACCTTCGGATAACATAGTAATAACTCCAGATGAATCGGCAGATTTATCTGCCAGCAATAAAGATGTTTTACAAGAATTTACATTTGAAGATGATTGTTTAGCAAATGCCGCCACAATACAATTGAAAGAAAAAACAGAGGTTTACTACGAATTGTATCGCGAAGCCAGACGCAAGGCAAAACTGGCAAAATCTTTGGCGCTCTCGTCTTTTTTGGAAGCAAAACGCATAAAAAATTTGTATATGTTGGATGATATTGACAGCGATGAAAGCGATGTGGAAGAATTGGACGATTTAGACGATTATGAAACATTAATGTAAATTATTTTTTTGTTCTTACTGTTTATAAGATATTCACAATGTTTGATGATATTATCAGTGGTTTCACAAAAGTTGCAACTCCTCAACGTATATTAATTCTAATTATATTTGTTGTTCTTGCTTGGCTCTTGCTTTCTTACTCTGATTCAAAAGGATTAATAATGGATCCAATGGAAACAGGCACCTCTACTGCTGCTGTCACAGACGCCCCTGTTGCAGATGCCCCTGTTGTTTCCGCATCCAGTGGTCGCAGTATTACCAATCCCAGTGACCTATTGCCCGCAGATGCCAATAGTCAATGGGCATCACTGAATCCCACCAGCATGAACCAAAACGATATTTTGGCTGCTGATATGCTTCAGGCTGGTTATCACGTAGGTCTTGACACCATTGGTCAATCTATGAGAAATGCCAATCTCCAATTGCGCAGTGACCCTCCTATTCCCAAACAAAACGTCGGACCCTGGAATCAAAGCACATATGAACCTGATATTTCACGATTGCCCTTAGAAATTGGAAGTGGTGCAGCATCCGCATAAACGCGCGCCGTCGTTGAATTTTATGATGTATTTATCAATATATCCATCATAATGGAAACCTTATATGCAATTGTTGTATTACTATTTTGCTTATTTTTATACAGTCAACTTGCCTTTCAGTATAAAATTGGTGACGAATTGACCTTGTATGAAATAGATTACACAACAAATGCCGAATTAAATGATTGTGCAAATCTTAAACAGCCGTTTCTCTTTTATTTTTCGCATCAATCTTTGTTTCGCGAATTATCTTTAGCAGAATTGGTCAGCAATTATGCGCCTTTTGATGTGTTGTTGAAAGAGGAATCTGATTATTATGATATGCGTGACGAACGTCTGAACATTGTGCCATTAACGCTGGCTTCGGTCAACACACTGGTGCAAACAGAGTCGTTGCCCAGTAATTATTTTAGTTGGAACAACAAAGCATTTGTGTATGAAAGCGGATTGTTGAAATATTTCAAACAATGTGACGCATTATTGCAAACACCGCTTTGTGTATCTCAAAATTATGACGTTATATTTGGTTCACAAACCCCGTTGGCATATCATACCTTTGAACGCAGATATTTATATGCAGTGGGCGGCAACGTAAAAGTGAAACTGGCCTCTTGGCGAAGCAGAAAATACATTGAAATAGACAAATTGTATAAGTTGTATGAATTTGTGAGTCCATTAAATGTTTGGGAACCGCAACCGCAATATGAAAGTGGATTCAACAAAATAAAATTTATGGATGTTGTAATTCCGCAAGGCCATATGTTGTATGTGCCACCATATTGGTTTTACAGTATGAAAATGGACAAAAACACGGTTGTGTATGAATTTAATTATGGGTCTGTGATGAATGTGGTGTCAAACACATTAAATTTGGGAATGCACGTTTATCATAAATTTCGTTTGAAAACGTTGAATTCGTTGGAACCGTTCAAGGTGTTGTAATGGATTTTACAAATAACTTTTGCATTGGTTATTTGTAAAAAGGTTTTTTATGTCGTCGTGCTTATTGGTTGGCGACTGTCGCACCTCACTAGTCGGCGCTAAGCCGAAGGCGACCGTTGCGCCTTACCGTCGCAAATTTGCCTTCAGCAAATTTGCTTATTGGTCGGTGCTTCGCACCTTACCAAAAGGATGCGCCACCACCAATCATAGAATTCGCCGGAGCAGGACCAAAATCTTCCATCATTGCACCCGGCTGACCCATTCCAGACACTTTCATCATATAGTCAAATCCTTGACCACCACCACTACCAGATGAACCAGGGGCTTGGCTAATTACTGGCGCAGGAGGAAACACAGAACTACTGTTGTCTAAATGGTCGGCTTGGCTTGGAATATGTGCAGCGGATATTCCTTGTCTCACGCTTTTTTTCATTCCATTGCGTTTTGTCTCACTGGGACCATTCCATAATTCATATAGTCTGTCTGTCAATATGTTCACTTTCAATCCCAATTTTGTTTGCAAACTCAACACAATCATCAAAAATGCCAAAATGACAGTTGTTAAGTTGAAACTTTCATATTTGTATCCGCTGTATGTTGGAACATATGTAATTAAACGATGAACCAATATAATGCCAATAAACATCAGCACAATTTGCATAAACACTTCTGCTAAAAGTTCCAAACTGGATTTTTCAACGTCCGCTTCTGGAATAAATTTTTGAATTGACTTGTTTAATGCTACAATGGGAACAACAGCCATAACGCCATATTGTATAACATTCAGCATTTCTGCCTTGCTTTCATCAGTGGTTGAAAATACGTGGTTCAAAAACGTATTTTGCGAATACGACTTTGTTTCTGAAACAATGCTGTCCATCTATATGGTTGTCACCATATAATATTTATGCAACCATTTTCATTTTAATTGCCTCGTGGGATACATAATTTTGGATGTCAAAATCGTCAACTGTGTAATCATTTATATTAGTTTTTACCGCGGATATTGCAACAGTTGGAAACTGATATGGTCTCCGAGACAACTGTTGTTTTATAATATCCACGTGTTCTTCATAAATATGACAATTTCCCATAAAATAAACAAACTCGTGTGCTTCCAAACCGCAGTGTTTGGCAATTAAATGCGTCAATAGCGAATAGGATGCAATATTAAATGGACATCCCAATGTTGTGTCCACAGACCTTTGCACCATCATACAACTCAGTTTATTTCCGTCGTGAACATTAAATTGACACATTACGTGACACGGGGGAAGCGCCATTTCGTCCAATTGGCAAGGGTTCCAGGCGTTCATAATCAATCGCCGACTAAATCGTTCCACAGGGTCTTTTAGTGCATCAATAATATTTTGTAATTGGTCAACGCCTTCACCGTCATAGTTATGTGCGTTGCCTTTCCAGGCTGCATTAAAATGTCTCCATTGGTGTCCATAAACAGGACCCAATTCATCTACTTCATAATGATTGAGCCCACGACTGTTCAAAAATTCGCGTGAGCCATTTGCGTCCCATATGTGCACGCCTTGTGATTTCAAAATATTATTATCGGTGCGCCCACTGATAAACCACAACAACTCTTTTAAACAGGTTTTCCAAGCAACTTTCTTTGTGGTCAATAGTGGCAATTGCCCGTTTGACAATGAAAATCGCATTGAATGTCCAAATATGGATTTGGTGCGGCCATTGCGTCCTGTTTCCCAAGTGCCTTTGCTCAATATTAAATTCAACAAATTTATGTATTGGTATTCTTCGTGGATGTCTGCTGCTTCCATTGTATAAAAAATATATAAGTAATAACATTTATATAGTTTGTAACAGGTCATTTTCAAATGTTTGCAGGTGGCTAACGCACCGTTCGCCTTTCGGTCGGCATCTGATGATCGGAGCACCCTATTGGGTGCGGTGAGCCACACAGGTGGCTCCATATGGACGCCCAATGGGGCGTCACCGCACCAAATGCCTTTCGGTCGGCGAACGCAAATGCGTTCGCCTTTTCCAAAGACGTTGGAACTCTCTCAACCAAAACGTCTTAATAATCGCGTGATACGACACAAACTGTGTTCCATCCACTGGCACGTATTTCACCTGCATTATTTCATACCATTCAATATGGCGCGTGTTCATAAATTCCGACAATGATATGCGATAATCAATCAACAATTCGCAAGCACCATCCGGTAATACATTCAACATCGGTCTTCCAAGCCAATACGAATTGTCAAGCGGTTCCACATAAGAGTCATTGACACGAATGCATATTTTGGTGTCGGCACAATGTGTGTATCCCATATTCAAATATTATTTGTATGTATGTTTGTTTGCAAATAAACGCGTTTATGTGCAAATCAATTTTATGATTCAGCCAGTTCTTCAGCACCAAGAGTGTATGTTTCATTCACACTGTCAACTTTGATGTCTGACAAAATATTGATGCGGTCTTCCAACAAAGTTTTATTGACTTCCATTGTATAAGATTGAAGTTTCAATACAATGTCTTTCAAATCTGCTATTTCTTCTGCCAACATTTCAAATTTTTCATTAAATTCTTTGTGAATGGCGTCAACAATATCTTTTGATACGTTGCTCCCTTCGGTCGCAACGGGTTTTTCATTTTGTGCTTTCACAAAGGTTTCCAGTTTAATAAGCCTGGCATCAACCAATTGAATTACTTGTGGCAAAGTAAGACCGGTTGACGCCGATGCTTGCGGCGACACAGGCGATTGTTTCCCGGGGGGGTCAATATGTGCGCCACCGGCGCGTCTTTGTCTGGCTGCTGCGTTTCCTGCACTCATTGTATTATTGTGTATTCAACACAATTTACTTTAAATTGTTTTCAATAAACTATTTGAATATTTTATTGAATGTATATTTTATAATTATGGATTCCAATGACCCTATTTTGATGAAAATAAATGCAGCAAAAACCAACTTTTATGCATCCAATCAGAAAAATGTATTGTTCAAAAATAGCCAAAAATTTACTTGCGCATACAATGTGATGGAGGGTTTGGATGAAACAGAGGTTTTTAACAGAATATTTCCCACAAATTGCAATGAATTTATGTTCAACTATAAAGTGTTCAAAATCGTGGCGCATCCGGATATTTATGAACGTCTTGGCGAACATATGTTCCAAACCGCAAAACGACTCATTCAGCAATATGGTAAATACAATTTAATATTTGATTGCACCGGCATTACGGTGTCGGGCATTGAGCGATACAAAGATTTTGTGTCCACTGTGTCAAAACAAGGATTGAAGCGGGGTGAAAATTTGCTGCAACAAATGGAAAAAATCTATGTCCACAACCCCCCGTCTTTCGTAAATTATGGCATTCAAGTCTTGGTTCCGTTAGTTGACCCAACATTAGCGCAAAAAATAGTAATTATTCCAAAATCTATATAAATGCATTATAGTATTATTTGGAACAATGAACATCGTAATATCGGACAGCGTCAAGGCAAAAATATTCACCAATATTTTTCAAAACATCAAGCATTTTTGTGACCATATTAACATTTTGTTTCGGCAAAATGGGCTTTATGCACAAGGAATGGATAATTCACACATAAGTATATTTGAACTGTCAATACCAGTGGCGTGGTTTGACGCATACCGGTTTCCATATGAATCCGACGCACACATTGGAATAAATGTTGCGTTGTTTTTCAAAATTCTTAACACACGCGACGAGGGACAAGAAATCTTTATCAAATATGACAAAGAATGCAGCCCGGATAAATTATTGTTGCATTTTATCACCAGCGCAACAGCAACCACAAAAACGTTGTTTGACAAACATTTTGAGTTGCCATTGATGGATATTGACAGCGAAATAATGCATATTCCTTCGGTGGATTATCAGGCGGAATTCACGCTTGCTTCGGCCAATTATTTCAACTTAATAAATCAACTTAAACAATTTGGCGCGGATTTGACAATCAAATGCAACGAAAATGAAATACGGTTATTGGCAAACAGCCAAGAAAGCGGCAATATGAGCGTGACTGTGCCGATTGACGAACTATCTTTGTTTGCTATTAATGAAGGGGAACAATTAAACTTGTCGTTTTCTTTGTCCCATATGTCAAATATTTGTTCTTTTTACAAGGCCAGTAGTGAAATTAATATTGCCATCAGCGTGGATTATCCATTGCGTGCCATTTATTACTTGGAAAAGTCACCGGAAGATGACGAAGACCCGTTGTCCAAGGCAAGACTTTTTGTGTATTTGGCGCCGCGCGTGGATGATGAGTGAACCCACTTTTTTATCATCGTCTTTATATAAATGTATGAAGACGACGATTTAATTTTCTTTGACAAATCCGGTCAACAGCATCTGCCATTGACCACTGTGTTTGCAATATCTTTAACCCCGATTGTAGTTCTGTTATTATATTGGTGTTTGGTTGACGGGAACCGACCGCAATATATCGCGCACAATAGGTAACATTTCTTTACGCACATAAAGCGCATCTCCCCATCCAGCATTGGACATAATACACATAACCATTTGAAATCCGTGTGTATCTAAAAAAGCATTCAGTTCCGGAATTAATGCACATCCTTCATAAAGACTTTTTTCATTCACTTCCAAGTAAAGATAATCCGCATATTTTAAGTTGTTGGTTGCGCCTTGCAGCGCCATCAATTCCGCGCCTTGGATGTCAAAGTTCCAAAAATTGCATTTTTCCATATTGATGTTGTGATTCACTGCAAAATTGTCCAGCGTAGATGTTTTCAATGGGCGTTGTCCAATATATTTTATTGATGGATATGACAAAGAATGTGTATCAAAATTTAATATACTTGAACTTTGTCCATTATTTGCAATATTAAACATCACTGTTTCATCATCTGTATTTGATATAACTCCTTGATAAACATTTGGAATACCTAACCGTTGTGCGCGATCCACTTTTTCAATAAATGCATCTATCCAGTGAATGCAGTTTGCATTCACTTTCATATCTTTTACGTAAAAATCCAATTCTTCACAGTCGTGTGCGCCGATGTGCATTATTCCAGTCACTGGTTTCACGGCAAATACTGGCAACAATAAGTTCTTGTCAAACAACATTATTTAAAAATTTACATAAATGTATGTAAATAGTTTATTTATTTTATTTGTAAATGTCATACCTCTTTATTAAACAACAAAACCAAGAATTGCTTTGGCGCATAATCAATCAAACGCCCCAAATGCAAGTTTTTTTCAATGGTGCACAACCGGGCGCACGCGAAGCATGGTTTCAACAGGTCATTCAACATATTTATTCAAAATCATTGAATACCACTGCTTCTTTGAAAGACATAAATAAAGATGCAATCCAATTAATGTTGGATTTATTGCAAATGGCAGACGCGCAGCAAAGACCAGTTCCAGACGCGCAGCAAAGACCAGACGCGCAGCAAAGACCAGCAATGTCAAACAGACCCATTCAATCGCAAACTACAAATGACCTTTATGAAAGCCGGTTGAAAGAATATGAACAAAACAATAAACCTCCGGAACAACCCTTGCAACTAACTCCTTTCAAAGACGAAGCCATTCAAGATTTGGGTTCCGCAGTGAATGAGTATATGAAATCGCGGGATAACAATATTGTGTATCCACCACCACCTGCATCTGCATCTGCACCTTCGGTGAGCAACACAAAAAAATCAGTCAGTTGGGAGGACGACAATCCATTGTTACTCAAAATTCTCAATAAATTATCTGTATTGGAAGATAAAATAGACAATTTGCAAAAAGAAATAAAGAATTCAAATATGATATTAAATGCAGACAGCAGTTGATTTATTCAAACATACGTTATACATAAATTTAGAACATCGTGTTGACCGCAGAACCCACGTGGAAGCAGAAATGCTAAAATTGGGAATCAGTCCAACCCGGTTTAATGCAATCAAAACAAGTTCTGGTGCCATTGGGTGCTCTATGAGTCACTTGGCTTGTTTGCAAATGGCCAAGGCACAGGGCTGGCCACAAGTCTTTATTGCCGAAGATGATATTTGTTTCACCAATCCTGAATTGCTTGTTGCACAAATAAACAAGTTCTTGGCGGCGCACAGTGATAATTGGGATGTTTTATTAATTGCAGGAAATAATGCGCCGCCGCATCAACCAGTTGGAGATTATTGTGTCAGAGTTGCAAACTGCCGCACCACCACTGGATATGTTGTTCGCAGTGCGTATTATGATACGTTAATAAACAATTTCAAATGTGGATTGCAGGGACTTATCAAAAATCCAGCAGACAAACCAAATTATGCGTGTGATATGTATTGGATGCGATTACAGGCGAGAGACAGATGGTATTTGATAGTTCCGCTGACGGTTTATCAAATTGATGGATACAGTGACATTGAAGAACGACACACGGATTACAGGGGATTGATGGTGGATTTGGAAAAAACTTGGTTAAAGGCTGCTGTTGTGCCGACCGGAAAGGCTATGGGTGCGTCGCACCCCTCCGGGGTGCTCCGTTAGGGTGCGTCGCACCCCTCCGGGGTGCTCCGTTCTCCAACCAACAATGCAACGCATCAACATTTATAAAGTATGTTCTTCTTGTTCTTCAGATTCATCATATGTATGACAGGTTTCACCAGCAAAACAAACTTCACGTTTTGTGCATAAACCTTTCAATAAAGGTATTTTTTCATCCAAACCAGGAATCAAATCATATTTGCATATTGCAATAATTAACACAACCACAACAATTGCCACAATAAATATCAATGTTGATAACGACACATCACTCAAACTCACAGTCCCGTCCAACAAACCCCCTAAAGAGGACACAATAGACATATTATCCATATTATACATAAATTTAAGACATCATATATGATGTTTTAAACGCTTATCCATTCACAATGTCGGATGCATACAACACAACATTTTCACCAAAAGACAATTTTTGAAACACAAGACAATTTTGCATAGATACGTTGGCCATTGAACGTCCATATAATTTCACTTTCAATACGGTTCCATTGTTTGTAAAATTTGGGCTCAAATAGATGCCGCCATTTGTCAAGGTTGGATTGTCACACAAAGTTATCCACCGTATATGTTGACCTGGGTTCAAATCCACCAAATCACCCGCAAACCGGTATCCCAACAATTTTGGCAAGAACGCATCA
>JACCDP010385502.1_pt1 | contig 23470 bp, 30 predicted proteins | sample 7445841 | NCBI WGS metagenome assembly JACCDP01 (sample SAMN15323441, study PRJNA562643) | freshwater metagenome | isolation source: river surface water | place: USA:Blue River Watershed | collected 2017-08-17
CGTCCCGAAAGGGCAACCCGTTAATGGCATATCGTCATTAACTTTACATTAACTTTCATGGAGATTATGAAATGAAAAAGCAAAAGCCAACCCACATCAATGTCATTCTTCGTCCTAAGGCAGGTGACATTGCCATTGAGGGAGTATGGAACGCCGATGGTAGCCCATCATCTGACGGTAAGTTTAGCGTTGATGATGCCAAGGGTATCTATGCTTACATGGTTACCAAGGGTAAAGAACTCAAGAAGAAGTTGCATACATGGAGTCCTAAGGACAATGCAGGCAATGTTCCTATTGTCAAGTTCAACAAGTACGACAATGCACCTTACATTGCATTGGTCAGCAATACAGAAGCATCTCGTCAGCCTAGTGCAGTCAAGATTGTTCTGTAATACGGCGGGACGGTAGCAATACCGTCCCTTTTTTCGTTTGTCATGGAGGATATGAAATGACACAGCATGTACAGTTTGACCTCGTAGATGAGATGCAATGGGAGGATGTAGCCGATGAGCAAGGGCTATTCGTCTCATTGGAACTCGTCGGTATGGAGGAATCGCATCATCAACCCATCTTTGGTGGGGTAAACGCCATGTCCAATGGCATCTATGAGTACACCGCATGGTTCTATGACGGTGATGACTCGGCATTTTCCGTAGCGTAAGAGGTGAGCATCATGGCTAAGATACCTAACCGTGATGCTCGACTCTATGTCGAGCAACGACAACCCTTTGAGGGTTCAAACATATGGGGTACATGGCAGAAATCCACCCTCGTTGAGGATGGGTCAGAGTTCTATGTCGTGTACAGTTATGGGCATCACTTCCCGATGTATGTCTGGTCTGAGGGTGTATGGTTTGAGAATGAGGATAAGTTCAGCCGTACTACATCCAAGCATCAGGGGCAATGTCGCCCATCTCGTACCACCATCCTTCTATCAACAGCATGGATGAAGCGTCTTGCCACCCTTGGTTATCGGGGGATAGCAGGGCAACGCATCCTTACAGGAGAGCCAGCATAATGGAAGATTACCACCTACCAATATGTACCCACTGCTATGCAGTCAGGGTAGAACCACAACGCCGCCACATGGCACGACCAACCTGTCTGCCATGTGGGGAGAAGATTGCCAAAGAGCGTAAGCACACCATCGTCCCATTGCCTAAGTCCAACTACATCGTTGTGACCGACATGGAGATGCTTATTGGCTTAAACAGTAGCCATAAGGGGAACCGATGATGCGTAAAGTTCTGTCGTTTATAGGGTCAGTCATGTTCATGATTGCCTTTGCGGGATTCCTGACCGTCCTCATCATGGAATGGATGGCAGGATGTGGTGAGACTTATGTCGATGCCAATGGTGAGCGGCATCAATATGAGTGTCTGTTCTTAACTATACATAATGAAGGAGTAAAGAAATGAAGCGTCTGTTCACGCTACGGCATGGCAGAGGTGGAGCAATGGTGCATGTCCTGACATCGGATAACCGCATTGAACCTGTCCACTTCGGCAACAAGATGACCGCCAAGCAAGCCCGTGATAGCGGCAAAGGCTTGGTAGTTTCCAAGGGTTATGACCACAACAAGTTCAAAGGAGTCCAATAATGCGAGCCACACTCATCAAAGAAACCATCAAGTCCCTGTTCCCCTTGCAGAGAACGCTCTGTATCGAGGGTAGTCCGGGGGGTGGTAAGACAACCATCGTCCATGAAGTTGCCAAGGAACTCGATGTACCCTGCATTGAGCGGCATATGCCGACCATGTTGGTCGAGGACTTCGGCATCCTGTTCCCCAATGGTGATGACCAACTGCACTACAAGTTGCCTGATTGGTTCCCTGTCAAGGGTAAAGCCCCTGAGCGTGGCATCTTGCTGTTCGATGACCGCAACCAAGCCAATGCTGACCTTCAGAAGGTGCTTGCCAACATCTGTCAGGCTCGAACCTTACATGGTGTCCCTATGCCTGACGGTTGGATGGTTGTATCAACTGGCAATAAGCAGTCAGATAGGGCAGGTGCAAACCGTGTATTGTCCCATCTCCGCAACCGTGAGACTGTCCTTGACTTCGATACACACCTCGATGACTGGACATCATGGGCTATTGACCATGGTGTAAAGCCTGAGGTGGTGGCGTTCATTCGCTTCCGTCCCAACCTGTTGCATGACTTCGACCCACAGCGTGACCAAAATGCTACGCCTCGTTCATGGGTTGAGGGTGTATCTGATGTGCTTGGTACTGTCCCATCCGAGGCAGAGTATGAGTGCTTCAAGGGTGCAGTCGGGGAAGGTGCGGCGGCAGAGTTTGTTGGCTTCGTAAAAATCTTCCGTACTCTGCCCAACCCTGACGCCATCTTGCTCAATCCGACTACGAGTGATGTGCCGAAAGACCCTGCAACTTTGTATGCCCTGAGTGGTGCATTGGCTGACCGTGCTACCGAGGCAAACATGGAACGAGTATGTACCTATGCAGAGCGTATGGGTGGTGACTTCTCAGTACTGACCGTCTCATATGCCGCTCGTAAGAAGCCTGAGTTGACCAACACGCAAGCATTTACGAAGTGGTCGTTGGCTCATCAGGACATCTTGTTCTAACCACCGAGGGGCAATGCCCCTCATTCATCAACATCATGGAGAAATGAAATGAATCTATCTGACCGTGCATTGCTAGTGCAACTGTCCATCTCGCAATGGACTGCCCGTAAGTATGACAAGAAGGCAACGCAAGAAGTTGCCATGACCTTCAATACATCGAAGGATGCAGGACGCTACAACAAGTCGTTGCTCCCCATGAACGACTACCTTGACCGTGTGCATAAGAAAACCACCCATATCAGGGAGAAGTTCTACAAGAACACCCTGCCATGGGGTATGGAAGGCACGATGATGTTGCCCACCACCAACTATCTTGCCTTCATGACTGAGTTCCGTAAGGAAAAGAATGAGTGGCTGACCTTGGTGCAGGACTTCGTGAATGAGTATCCGAGGCTTCAGATGGATGCACAGCGTGTCCTTGGCGGGTTGTATGCTGACTCTGACTATCCGTCAGCCACCGATATTGAACGCAAGTTCAAGATTGATATGGCGGTATTCCCTGTGCCCAATACAGACTTCCGTGTAAGCATAGCGTCAGATGAATTGACACGCATCCAACAGGATGTTGAGGCACGAGTAGCCAATGCTCAGGCCGAGGCTATGAAGGAAGTATGGACTCGACTGTATGACCGAGTGAAGCATATGGCTGAGAAGTTGGCTGACCCCAAGGCAATCTTCCGAGATACCTTGGTGGACAATCTGAAAGACCAATGCTCCATGTTGTCTCGACTGAACTTCATGGATGACCCGAACCTTGAAACCTTACGGCAACAAGTTGAGGGAACCCTTGCATCGCATCACCCCGATGCTTTGCGTAATGACCCCGACCTTCGCCGTGATACTGCGGCAGAAGCCAAAGCAATCATGGACAAGATGTCCGTATTTATGGGAGCGTGATATGACTAGCGTGATGCCAACATCTGTGGTGAATAACACCAAGTACAAGGACATGACTCCGCTGACTGATGCTCAGAAGGCAGTACAACATAAGCGCATCATCAAGGCTCGTACTGCCTTGGTGCTTGAGCATCCGTTCATCGGTAGCATTGCATTGAACCTGCCATTCCAGTTCGATGACAACATCCCGACTGCGGCAACCAATGGTAAGCGTATCAAGTACAACCCACGGTTCGTGGAATCCCTCAAGGATGAGGAGATTAAGTTCCTCGTTGCCCATGAGTGCTTCCACCCCATGTTGGAGCATAACTTCCGCCGTGGTGGGCGTAGTCCTCGCCGTTGGAATCAGGCAGGTGACTATGTAATCAACCAACTGTTGACCGATGATGGTATCGGCAAGATGCCTGAGGGTGGACTGTTGAATCCTGCATTGCATCAGGCAGGTAATGGTACGACTGACGGTATCTACAACTTGTTGCCTGAAGATGACGATGGCGGCGAGGGTAATGACCCGATGGATGACTGCGAGGATGGTGACGGTTCACCTGCCGAGAAGGAGCAACAAGCGGCAGAATGGAAGGTCAAGGTAGCACAAGCGGCACAAGCGGCAAAGATGATGGGCAAGATGTCGGCAGGACTTGAGCGTCTTGTTGCTGAGGTATTGCAACCTAAGGTTGACTGGCGTGATGTGCTTCGTAGGTTCGTTGAGAAGTGCAAGAATGACACTCGTTCCTATGCTCGACCCAACCGTAGGTTCCTTGCACAAGGAATGTATCTGCCTAGTGTCAGCGGTGAATCCCTTGGTGAGATGGTGTTTGCCATTGACTGCTCAGGCTCCATCACTCAGCAAGTCATCGACCAATTTGCGGCAGAGATTCATGCCGTGAAGGATGATGGCAACCCATCTGCTATCCATCTCATCTACTTCGATAGTGAGGTATCACACTACGAGAAGTTTGGTCGTGATGATGATGTGCATGTTGAACCTCATGGCGGTGGTGGTACTGACTTTGCCCCTGTGTTTGAGTACATGGCAGAGCGTCAGATTGAACCTGTTGCAGTCATCTTCCTGACTGACCTGTGTTGCAACTCGTTCGGCAATCAGCCTGACTGCCCTGTGCTGTGGGTATCCACCGATGAGGGTACTGCGCCGTTCGGTGAAGTGGTGCTGATGTGAACATCCAACTGCCTGATGGTTTCGTCATCGGGCCTACCAAGCGTAGGCAACAGAAGGTTATGCACAACCTGATGGGCGATGAATGGCAGGTCGTTGTGTATTACAAGGGATACCCTGCGTTCGAGATTGCCAAGCAGTTTGACATGAGGCTATGGCAACCTCGATTCGCAGGGAGGATAGGCAACGGCAAATGGGAACAGTTCGACAACCTCAACATCATGCTGAAGGTAATGGCGGCGAAACATAGGATTGGAGTACGCAATGATTAGTTATGTGGAGTTGTTTGTGCTTGTGGTGTTTGTGAGTATGGGAGTTTACATATCTTACCTGCACCACAGGCTGAAGGAATCCGATAGGAAACGATACTTTCTTGAGATGGTAATTGTCGATGTGCTTGAGGGCAATGTTGAAATAAGGAGGGCTGACAATGGATTTACTGTCCATAAAACAGAACGCACAGTTAATGGAGAAGTATAGACATATCAATGTCGATTGCATGGATTGGTGGGACTATGTGTATGACTGCTTCAAAGATGACATGAAAGAGAAGGGCATAGGCGTAGAGCGTATGTTCTTCTCAGGGTTTTGGTCGCAGGGTGATGGTGCTTGCTTCGAGGGTGAGATAGAGGACATCGGTAAGTTCTTGGATACCAACTTCAAGTACACCGACTACCCAATCATCCGACAACTTATTAAGCACAATGGTTCCGTGACCATGAAGTGTGGGCATCGTGGGCATTACTACCATGAGAACTGTACATCGTTCAGCATGGATAGTGACACCTTCGACCAACTCTGGGAACAGCCAACAGAGATGCACCAACATGTTGTCCGTGCGTTGGATGGTGCGCTAGGGTTTGAACTATTGGCGTTCGAGGAGGACACCATTGAGATATTCAAGAACTATATGCGTGAGTTATACAAACGATTGGAGAAGGAGTATGAGGATTTAACGAGTGACGAGTCCGTTGCCGAGGCAATCTTGGCTAACGATTTATATGATGACATGGAAGGAGAATGAAATGGCAACAGTACGATTCAGCAAAGAATTACAAGACGCAATACTAAACAATGCGCGAGGTGTATTCAACAGCAAAGTAGATGCGGCGCGTAATGCCAAGCCTGACAATGCGTGGGGTGAGCGTATCTACAACACATTGTTCGGTGAGCATACTGCGCAACTCAATGCAGTACCTTCCTACTTCCTCAACATGACTAACAAGTTCAAGGTTGAGAAGGTAGGCGGCATCACATGTAACCTTGAGTTCACACTCAACAGCGAGAGGGCTTTCCCTCATCAGTTCCCTGATACTGAACTGGCTAAGAAGTCGGGCTACTATGGTAGCGAGATTGAATTGAAAGACAACCTAGCATGGGGCGAGTTGTATGCAGATGTTGTGCGTTGGCGCGATGGCATTAAGGAAGTAGAGGCAAAGCGTGATGAGTTCGTCAAGCAAGTAAGGACAATCATCAATGCACACGCTACTCTTGCCCCTGCCCTCAAGATGTGGACACCACTATGGGACTTGGTTCCTGAGGAATACAAGGCTCGTCATCGTGAGGTGAAAGAACGAGAGAAGAAGGAAGTAAGACTTGAAGGTGTGGACTTGTCCTCTCTCACATCCATTGTGGTCGCCAACAAACTAACACGCTAAGGAAAACAACATGACACAAGTAACTACAAACTGGTGGGACAAGGCTGTCCTTCGTACCTATGATGACTTCCTTGCCCACTTCAACACGGCGCGAAACAAAGATAAGGGTAAACCCCTAAAGTCTTGGGGTAGGTTATACAAAAACGGTGACACCATCGAGTTCTATTTCGGTGACCGCAATGGTCTGAAGTACGCTGAACTAACACGCGACAACATCTTTACCTTTGTTGCATCGCCGCATACCATCCGTAAAGTAGCGGCGGTGACATTCTCATCTAGCCTATACAGGGCAATCCCAATCATGTGGCAACGAACAGGCATGGCACGATACCGCGTGAGCCATACCGCCGCCATTCCTATTGACTCCAATCGGCAGTACATGGCTTGGTCATACATGCGTACTGATGCACCTGAATACTTCGAGGGCATACAGTTCAACATGCTGACAGGTGAGTGTATCAATCGACGACCTGACTTCAATGCCACCATCAATACAGACAAGCGCAAGGTATGGCTGTCTGCCCTACGCAAATTCAAGTATGGCATCAAAGCCCGTACTCGTATCGGTGCGTTCGACCCGCTAATCCAATCTCAGAAAAACCTACCACGCAATAATCAATCATGCCCTGATTGGTCTGACCCAACATGGCAAGAACTACTATACAACTCCATTAAGAATAACGATTTCCCTATGGAACTTCTCAATGGCATTACCGCACATGCAGTACATGACAGGTGGTACTATCATCGTGGAAATGTGAAGGCGGCTGACATACTTACGGCTATGGACGAGGTATGCAACACGCATAGTATCGACTTACGCAAAAGATTCGGAGTGTTTGATGAAGTGTCCAAAGTGCAGGAGGAAAATGCGATGCCTTGATACCCGATGGCAAGAGGCAACCAAGACTGTAATAAGACGACACGCATGTGTTTGCGGAGTGAGGGGTAGGTCTACCGAGACATGGGATTCCCTACCTACTCCTCCGCAGCCCAAGCCTAGTCAACCAAAGCACAAGAAGTTGCCAGTTGAAAGAGCCACCGATGCTTTGTGGGACGCCATGACTAAGCCAACAAAGAAACAGAAAGATGTTGTGGTGAAGCATAAGCCTACGAAGTCTATGTTCGAGGACACCGAGGACTACTCATACGGCGACAGGTACGATGACATCGGCATCGACATACCGAAGGGGGATGAATGGTAAGGAAGGTAAAGTTATACGAAGTGCATGACGAGGATGGGGTACTCCGCAAGTTCTTTACACAAGAAGATGCTGAAAGATTTATTGGCACAGAGAACTTGACACTCGTGATAAGTTCCAAGACAATAGAACCAAAACCAAAACTAGACCTATCACAATTTGAAGAAGCACCGTTCTGAAGGAGAACAACATGACCATCATCGTATGGGATGGCACTACTCTCGCCGTTGATAGAGGGGTATCAGATGGCTACACAATGTGGGAGCAAGACAAAGCATGGCGGCTAGGTAATGCCGTACTCACAGGTGTAGGCAACATGTCGCTCGTCCTTGCTATGCGTGAGTGGTATGTCAACGGGAACATCCCTAATCAATTCCCTCCCGAACAAACTCTACCTGATAGATGGTGTGAGTTCATTGTCGCAACACCCAACGGTTTGTTTAGATATGAACGGTCACCCATACCAATAGAACATGGTAGGAACAAGTGCGCGTTCGGCTATGGTAAAGACTTTGCTTATGGCGCAATGGCAATGGGCGCAACGGCAGAGCAAGCGGCGCATGTCGCTTGTAAGTTCTCCCCTCATTGTGGGATGGGTGTAGATGTTTTTGATATGGGGGTTGTATGACTGTGATTGTGTGGGATGGAGAGATGTTGGCGGCAGATAAGCAAGCCACCAACTCAGGATTGAAACGCGCCGTGACCAAGATACATAAGGTCAACGGTAATCTCGTAGGGTTCAGCGGTGATTGGGATTACGCGCAAGCCATGAAGCAATGGCTTGCTGAGGGTGCATACCCCGACAAATTTCCTAAGCACCAAGAGGACAATGAGAAGTGGGTAGGTATGCTCGTAGTGACACCTGACAAGAAGGTGTTCAAGTACGAACGCTCACCGATACCAATGGACATGACTGAGAGTGGGTCTATGGCAATCGGTAGTGGAAGGGACTTTGCGTTTGGCGCACTAGCAATGGGCGCAGATGCGAAGAAAGCGGTGGAGATTGCCTGTCTGTACGAAGCATCGTGCGGTATGGGTGTGGATGTTTTAACCTTTGAAGGAGAATGAAATGAAAAGTAAATCACAGAAAGTCGCAGAGTATTTTCTTGCTAACCCATCGGCAGTACCAAAAGAAGTTGGTAAGAAGTTCAAGGTAGCCATGCCAGTAGTGTACGCAGTACGCAAGCGTGTACTCAGTGGCTCTATGTTGGCAGAGGTCAACTCACAGATTACCGATAGTGTGACTCAGTTCACACCGAGCAAGCAAGCCAACCACAAACAAGTTGGTGGTGACCACTACATGAACATGGGCGTCCAACCATGGAAGGCAATGGAATGTTGGATGTCACCTGAGGAGTTCCGTGGTTTCCTCAAGGGTAACGCAATCAAATATCTTGCTCGTAGCAATAGCAAGGGTGGTATCACAGATGTGAAGAAGGCAGGTCACTACATCGAGAAACTCACTGAGGTAATGGGTGATGATTGAGTTCGCCAACATACTGTCCTTTGCAGGAGGTGTGTTTGTAGGGGCGGGGCTTATGTTAGCCCTGCTTGTCCTTCTGCTATTTGCTGTCCTTTATTGGGAGCATAACGATGACCATTGATTCACTACGAGATGATTGGCACAAGACCATTCACGATGCGGGTGGGGTATGCCCTGTGTGCGATAGGTTCGGAATCGTGTACCGTATCGGCATCAATGCAACGATGGCTAAGAGCCTTATATGGTTGGGCAAAGCACCGACTAGCGACCCGCATGGGTGGGTAGATGTGCCGACAACCGCACCCAAGATGGTACTGCGGTCTAACCAACTCCCTACAACAAAGCATTGGGGATTGGTGGAGCGTAGACCAAACAACGACCCGAAGGTCAAGCACTCAGGGATGTGGCGCATTACAGATAAGGGACGCCAATTCGTGAACAAGCAACTGCGCGTGCCGAAGAAGGTGTACATCTACAACGATGTTGTGGAAGCGTGGTCTGCCGAGGATGTGGACATCGAAGAATGTTTCGGTGAACGCTTTGATTACCAAGACGCAATGAGGCGCACATGGATATAGTAACCATCGACTTTGAAACCTTCTACTCGAAGGACTTCTCGCTCTCGAAGATGACTACGGAAGCCTATATCCGTAGCCCTGAGTTCGAGGTGATTGGTGTGGGTGTGAAGGTCAATAAAGACCCTGCCGTTTGGTACAGCGGTAGCAACATCAAGGGATTCCTGACGGGGTTGGACTACTCCGACAAGGCAATCCTCTGCCACAACACGGCGTTCGATGGGGCAATCTTGTCGTGGCTCTATGGCATCAAGCCGAAACTATGGCTCGACACTCTGAGTATGGCACGACCATCCCATCAAATGACGGTGGGCGGTTCGCTCAAAGCACTCGCTACTTATTATGGGCTAGGACAAAAGGGCGAGGAAGTTCTGCAAGCCATTGGCAAACGCAGGGCTGACTTCACGCCTGACGAACTCAACCGCTACGGTGAGTACTGCAAGAACGATGTGGAACTTACCTACAACCTGTTCAAGAAACTGAGCAAGGGGTTCCCTATCAGCGAACTCATGGTCATCGACCAAACCCTGCGCATGTATACCGAGCCAGTGATAGAACTTGATGTGTCTACCTTACAGCAACATCTTGCTGAAGTACAAACACGCAAGCGTTCGCTGCTCGCTGACATGGGTGTAGGTGTTGGCGGGGAACAGGCGGTCAAAGACATGCTCATGTCTAACCAAAAGTTCGCCGACTACTTAGTCTCTCTTGGTGTTGAACCACCAACAAAAACCTCTCTGCGCACTGGCAAGCCATCGCTTGCCTTCTCAAAGACCGACAAAGGATTCACTGACTTGCTAGAACATCCTGATGAAAGGGTGCAAGCGGCGGTGTCTGCTAGGCTCGGCGTCAAATCCACCATTGAAGAAACAAGAACCGAAGCACTCATCGGTGTGGCGGCGCGTGGTCGCTTGCCCATCATGCTCAACTACTATGGCGCACACACAGGGCGGTTCTCAGGTGGCGACAAACTCAACCTACAAAACCTACCCGCTCGTGGCAACAACTCTATACGTCGTGCGCTGAAAGCACCGGCTGGTCACAAGGTAATCGCAAGTGACTCATCACAAATCGAAGCCCGTATGGTTGCGTATGTAGCAGGGCAAGAGGACTTAGTGCAAGCCTTTGCCGAAGGGCGAGATGTGTACTCAGAGTTTGCCACTGAAGTCTATGGGCGCAAGATAACGAAGGCTGACAAGGTAGAACGATTCGTAGGAAAGACCTGCATCCTTGGTCTTGGCTACGGTATGGGGGCAGAGAAGTTCCGCAGGACTCTTGAGATTGGGCAGGGTGGTATCAGCGTCAAGATTGAGTTGAGCGAGGCAGAGCGTATCGTCCGTCTGTACAGGCAGAAGAATCATCGTATAGTTTCTTTGTGGAGCAAGTGCAATAACGCGCTCAACCAAATGGTGTGCGGTCAGTCAGGGCAGATTGTCGATTGGATTCCGTTCGACAACGAGGGCATCATTCTACCCAACAACTTACGCATCCGCTACCCTGCGCTACGGCAGGACGGTAATCAGTATGTCTACATCGCAGACCCGCGAGAGTACCGCAAAGCAGTGACCAAGCGGGTGATGACGGGCGAGGTAGAGGAAATCAACTGGACAAAAATCTATGGCGGCAAGGTGACGGAGAACCTAATCCAAGCCCTCGCACGGATAGTTGTTGCTGAACAGATGGCGGCAATCGGGCAACACTACCATGTGGCGTTCCAAGTTCACGATGAAATTATCATCACGGCCCCGGCAGCAGAGGCGACAGACGCAGAGCAACTTCTTGTCAGGATAATGTCCGCCCCACCAATCTGGGCGGCAGGGCTACCAGTTGCTTGCGAATCAGGAATTGCTGACAACTACGGCGAAACCTGATATAGTCGAAACTCCATTAGATTAAGGGCGGTGGAAGTCCCACCGCTGACAATATGAAACTGAGTCATTCATACAGTTCAATCAAACTGTACGAGAACTGCCCCTACCGCTACTTCCGACAGCGTGTTGTCAAGGATGTGGTCGATGAGGGTGGCGAAGCGTCCAAGTATGGTGAACGAATCCATGAGTACCTTGAGCATCGCCTCAAGTCCAACAAGTTATTGCCACAAGATGTAGCCCATTACGAACCTCTCTGCGCATCGGTGGAGAAGATTGCGACAGGGGGGCAACTGCTTATCGAGCATGAGTTGGTGCTGACCGACAACCTTACACCAACAGGTTGGTGGGATGCTGACGCATGGCTCCGATCAAAACTAGACATCCTTGTAATCAACGGCAATGATGCCGTGGTCATGGACTGGAAAACTGGCAAGCGTAATGCTGACCAATTTCAGATGCAGTTGTTCGCGGCTCAGGTGTTCAAACACTTCCCCGAAGTGGTACGGGTAAAAACCTGCCTCGTGTGGCTCAAGACCATGGAGATGGACACTGAGGTGTACAACCGCATGGACATTAACCCGATATGGGCTGACATCATGAAGCGCATCCAACGTATTTATACGTCCTTGGAGCATGACAACTGGCCTATGAAACCGTCAGGACTATGCCGCTTCTGCCCTGCCCGACATGATTGTGTGAGTGCTAGGGTTTAACCTTATAAAAAAGACTTGACAGGAGCGTAAAGTGTCTTACAATACACCGGAAGGCAAAGTAAAACGCCGAGTAGTTGAGGTACTGAAGAAGCATGGTGTTTGGTATTTCTTCCCTGCCAACAACGGGTACGGAGTAGCAGGGATTCCCGACATCATTGCTTGTGTGAAAGGACAGTTCCTTGGGATTGAAGTGAAGGCAGACAGAACCAAGAAGCCGACTGAATTGCAGATGCAATGTGGCGCAAAGATTCAAGCGTCAGGTGGTTGGTGGATGGTGGTGTGTGACCAAGAATCCCTCGACATGCTCGGTGTGATGCTACAAGAAAAACTTTACAGGTGAATATATGTTAGTGGTGGAGCAAGCCAAAGCGTTGGCTCTGAAGTTGAACAATCCGAATCGAGTGCTTGACTGCATCCCGACTGCGAAGCCGTTCGAGTATCAGGGCGTACCCCTTGTGGTTACCCCTCATCGGCTCGACGAGGTTCGGGTACTGCGCAACCTCGGCATCCAAGCCCCGTCCCCTATCCTGTATTACTACGACTGGCCCGGTCAGTACACACCGTATGACCACCAAAAACAAACTGCTGCGTTCTTGACGCTCCACCAGCGCGGGCTAGTGCTGAATGAAATTGGTACTGGCAAAACCCAATCGTCTCTGTGGGCTGCGGACTATCTCATCAAGACCAAGCAGGTCAAGAAGGTTCTTATTCTGTCGCCGCTATCCACCCTTGAGCGTGTATGGGCTGACGGTATTTTCATGGGGTTCCCCCACCGTAAGTTTGTTGTGCTTCATGGCACAGCGAAGAAGCGTATCGAATTGTTGAAGCGCGATGTAGATTTCTACATCGTGAACCATGACGGGTTCCCAATCATCAGTGAACATATTCATGGAATGTTTGACCTCATCATCGTTGACGAAGCGGCTGTGTTACGCAACCCATCGACACAACGATTCAAGATTTTTAGGAAGTGGATGGAGGCTAACCATTCTGCGAGGCTGTGGTTGATGACGGGTACACCAACTCCCAACGACCCCACCGATGCGTGGGCGTTGGCGAAGTTGGTCAATAGTCCATACTGCACCAAGACTTTCACATCGTTCCGTGAGCAGGTGATGATGAAGATTGGACAGTGGAAGTTCATACCACGACCTGAGTCTGTGGACATTGTGAAGAACATCCTACAACCTGCTGTCAGGTACACACGCGATGAGTGTTTCGATTTGCCTGACACAATCATTCAGACTCGCTCGGTCGAACTTACCACCGAACAGAAGAAGCATTACCAACAGATGCTCCGTCATTTCGTAACGGAGATGTCTGCGGAGGGAACCATCACCGCAGTCAATGAGGCGGTCAAGATTCAGAAACTTGTACAGATATGTTGTGGCGTTGCTTACGGCGACGACGGGCAGAACATTGAGATTGATGCGACCCCGCGTGTCAACTTGGTGAAGGAGGTAATAGAAGAAGCAGGGGAAAAAGTGATTGTGTTCGTACCGTTGACGGGTACTCTGCACATGTTGGAGAAAGAACTGAGTAAGCACTGGACGGTGGGCGTTGTGAACGGCGAGGTATCCTCGACCAAACGCAATGACATCTTCCACAACTTTCAGAACAACAAACATCCACATGTTTTGATTGCCCATCCCGGAACTATGGCGCATGGTTTAACGCTCACCACTGCATCCACAATCATTTGGTATGGCCCGATTAACAGCAATGAGACTTACACTCAGGCTAATGGTCGGATTGAGCGTATCGGCAAGAAGCATGTATCCAATGTCATACACATTGAAGCAACCGACCTTGAGCATAAGATGTATGAACGACTCAAGAACAAACAGAAGTTGCAGGGTCTACTTCTTGATTTGATTCAACAAGAAACTGAAAGGTGAAGATATGTCTGTGACAGTAGACGAAGTAGTCGCAGCCTACATCAAACTCCGTGCGAAGAAGGACGCAATGGAAGCCGAGACTAAGGCTGAGGTGAAGAAGATTGTCGAGAAGATGGACAAGTTTGAGGGTTGGCTGAAGCAACAAGCCGATGCTCAAGGCGTTACATCATTCAAGACCAAGCATGGTACGGCGTTCCTCAAGACCACCGACTATGCCAATGTGGAGAACTGGGATGCTGCATTTAATTTCATTCTCCAAAACCAAGCGTATGACTTACTCAACAAAGCGGTCAGCAAAGTGGCTGTGCGTGGGTATATCGACGCAAACAAAGCCGTTCCCCCCGGTGTCAACTATGGCACAAAGATAGAGGTGGAAGTTCGTAAACCTACAACCCGTGTGGAGGACTGATATGTTTGGAGGATGGTTCAAAAAGAAATTGCAAGCGGCACTCCGCGAGATGCACGACACACCGCCTGAGATTCGCCGTACCACGGCAACTGAGGAGATGTTTGGTCGGCAGATACCCGCAGTGGTCGCCTTCAAAATCAACAATGGTTTTGTTGTGCAATCAAACGATGCTTCGCATGTCGCGCAGTACGGTGAGGTTCGCTCGTCAGGGTTTACCTTCTGTAAAGATGCTGAGGCAATCGCGGAGCATATCGTGTCGTCAGCCGTGAAAGAAAAAATCGGAGTACAGCAAGAGATGTTTGGTCAGAGCATCCCTGCCATGCTGCAAAAACAATCTGCCATATCCGGCGCACAAGTTCGCCGTCAACCGTAACGCTCATTTCATAGGAGAAAACATATGAGCAATCTCGTTCCAGTAAATGTGCAAGTTCCCGCCCACCTTGCAGCCCGTATTGGGCAACCGTCGGCACTCGCTACCTCTATGGCAGGTGGCTTGTCCATGGGTGAATCCATCCCCCGCATCAGCATCAAGGGTGCGCGGTTCCGTATTGTCGAGGGTGACACTGAGACTGTGTTGGATACCACTGCCATTGATGTCATCATCGTTGGCGCTAACCCTCGTCTGTCAAAGACTTGGTACGCTAAGGCATGGACTCCTGACTCTGAGCCGCAAGCACCTGAGTGTTTCTCGTTGGATGGTGTGTCGCCTGACCCGCAGTCTACTCAGCCACAGAATGACCTGTGTGCATCGTGTCCGCAAAATGCTTGGGGTTCCAAAGTCACGCCTCAAGGCCAGCAAATCAAGGCATGTGCAGACAAGAAGCGACTTGCTGTGGTGAGTGCGGACGACCCGACTGGCCCTACCTACCTGCTTGAGGTAACTCCTGCGGCATTGAAGGGACTGAACCAGTACCAAAAAGAACTGGCTCATCGCGGTATCGCCCCCGAAATTGTTCGCACTCGTGTAACATTCGACACCGATGCGTCTTTCCCCAAGTTGAAGTTCGGCTTCGGCGGCTTCAATGAGGCTGATGCACAAGAAGCAGTTGACCCGCTGTTCGGTTCTATGCAGGTCAAGGAGATTACAGGCGAGTCTGTTCGCCAACCAGTAGCAGTTCCGCAAGCAATCGCGGCTCCTGCTCCTGCGCCAGTTGCACCGAAACCTGCCGTGAAAGTGGCAGAACCCGAACCCGCCCCTACCCCTGCGGAACCACCCGCTGCTCCCAAGCGCGGTTTCGGTGCAACCAAACAGGCGGCTCCTAAGTCTGCTGCCCCCGCCCCTGCCCCTGCTGCGGCTCCTGCTGCGGCTCCAATGGCAGCGGCGGCATTGGCTGACAGTATCGCTGCCCTTGTTGGGGAGGTAAATTCTGATGACGCCTAAGCAACCACTTGACTTTTCAAAGGTCGAGGCGTTGCGTAAGCATATGCTCCTAACAACAGTTGACATGGCTGCTCTGTTAGGAGTGTCACGGATGACCTATTACGGTTGGGTGCGGGGTAAACCCCTGCGCAAATCCAGTGACCAAAAGGTGCGGCAGATGTTAAAGTCATTGCTTGCGGTTATGACCGACCATGGGTGGCCTTCACCTGAAGTCATAGCCATGGAGCAACCGCAACGTAAGCAGCGTCTCGATGAGATACTAGGGTCTAACAACTAAGGGTGCGGCGGGGGAGAAATCCCCCGCCAAAAGATAGGGGTAGCAATGAACACGCTTGATTTTTTGAAGCGGGTTCTTCCGTCTGAGGGGTTATATTGTTCGTTCACTGTTGTAGGTAAATACCCTAGGCAGTGTCACCACCAAACGATTGAGGAACTTGCGTCTGAGGTATTGGCTGATAGCCAAGCAGGGCACAACACATATTTCGCAATCTCGTCGTTCCTGACGGACGAGAGCCGTGAACAGGTAAACGTCAGGGCTATAAAGACTTTTGCGCTAGACATTGACTGTGGCGAGGGTAAACCCTACCCGTCATGGAAGGAAGGGCTGCTTGTCCTATCCGACTACATTCGTGAACTTGGTTTGCCGGGGCCGATGATTGTTCGGTCAGGCAACGGGCTACATGTTTACTGGACATTGACTTCTGAGATGACGCCCGACCAGTGGCGTCCGGTTGCGTTCGCGTTCAAAGCCTCTGCTGTCGCCAAGTTCAAGGAACTGGCTGAGAAACGCGGCATCATATCCCCGACTCCGGGTAAACCCTACATTGACCCCGCCGTACCTGCTGACCATGCGCGGGTACTGCGTCCTGTTGGAACCGTCAACACCAAAGGCGGCAATACCGTAACCCTGATTTTCGATGCACCCCCTATCGACCCCCAACACTTTGCGTCGTTCTTCCCTGTTACCTATGGCTCAGCCGGTGATCCACCCCCACGACACACAACTGGCAGCACGTTGCTAGATAACCTAGCAGTCAAACAAGACTACCCACCATCGAACGCCGATGCTGTGCTGAGCAAATGCCAGCAGATTAAATGGATGTATGAGAACCGCGCTGATAAGACCAAGGTTGATGAGCCGATGTGGTATCGGATGCTTGGTGTTGCTGCGTTCTGTGCTGACTCTCATGCCGTAGCGATTAAGTGGAGTGAAGGCCACCCAGAGTTTGACGCGCAAGCGACTATAGACAAACTGGAGCAATGGAAGCGTAAGTGTTCCGGCCCTACATCATGCAAAACAATAGAGGAAGGTCGCCCCGATGGATGCAAAGGATGTAAGTTCAAAGATAAGGTGTCGTTTCCTACGCAACTTGGAATCCAATATCAAGAAGTTTCTGTATCACAAGATGCGCTTGACCCGGCGGCATACGAAATCCCGCTACCCAAACCATTCAAGAGGACTGACCGAGGCATCAAAGTAACTCTTGACGATACCGATATTGATGTATGCCCGTTTGACATTTACCCCGTTGGATACGGCAGAGACGAAGCCCTTGGCTACGAGGTCGTCCGGTATCACTGGAATCGACAACATGTTGGCTGGCAACCGCTAAGCCTACGCCAAGCATTTCTCACCGACGGTAGCCGCGAGTTTGCAGGAGCCATTGCAGACCAAGGCATCGTTCTTTTTAACAAGAAACAAACGGAGTACTTTCAATATATGCTGCGCACCTACATGGACAAACTGCGGCAGCAGAGAGCCATGACGAACCTCTATTCCACAATGGGATGGAAGAACGACTATGCCGAGTTCGTCATGGGTGACACCATTCTGCGCCGCAACAATGACGGAACAATCGGGGAGGAGCAAGTCCTCCTATCATCCACATCCCAACGTCTTGGGCATGACCTATACGGCACGATGGGAACCCTTGAGGAGTGGCGCGAGTTCACCCGCATCATGCCCAAGGTCAACCTAATGGGTCAGATGTTCGCCATCGGCGTGAGTCTATCGGCTCCGCTGTATTCCTTCACCGGACTTAAATCCACAACCGTGTCGCTCTATGGGCCGACTGGATGCGGCAAAACACTGGCGCAGTTGTGGGGACAATCTATATGGGGAGTGCCTGAGAAGTTGCACTTTGCCGCTAAGTACACACAAAACGCTGTGTTTGCACGATTCGGCTTGTACGCCAACATGCCTCTGACCATTGACGAAACCACGATGATGGATGTCAAAGATGTTGGTGACTTCCTGTACTGGATTTCCCAAGGTCGAGATAAGGCACGACTCAACCGCAATGCAGAAGAACGCGAGGCTCGTGAATGGGCGGCTCCTGCCATCCTGTCGAACAACACTTCAATGGGTTCTAAACTGGTTGCCTCCGGTATGGAAACCACAGCACAGATGGTTCGCCTGTTGGAGATTTCGCTGCAAGTCCACCCGATATTTAAGTCAGGCAGTACCGCAGGGCGGGACATCTACAATTTCCTTGCGTCCAACTATGGACATGCAGGACGGGAGTTCGTGAAGTACCTGCTGCAACTTGGGCCTGAGGGTATGAAGGCTATCGTGGACGAGGCGTTCAAGTCTTTCCCCAAACGGTACAACCACCACTTCACTGGCGAGGAACGCTTTTGGGAGCAAGCCATTGTGTTGGCTGACCTAGCCGTGCGCCTCGGATATGAGCAGGGTATTGTTGCCTTCCCTCCTGAAGTCATGACCAACTGGGTATTAAATCAGATTGGTGCGATGCGCAAGACAGTGATTGATTACCAGACCGACAGTTTCGATATGCTGACTGAATACCTGAACGAACATGCAAACATGGCGCTCACGGTATGGCATACAGGTGACACTAAACCTGCCGTTGATATGCAACGTCTACCGCGTGGGGAAGTTCGCGCACGATTCGACTGCCACCGTAGGGACATGACTTCGAGGTTTGACTACGGTACGGTAATGGTTGACCGGACACACTTCCGTAAATGGCTTGCCATGAAAGGCGTTGACTACCGTGGTTTCATGCGGGAAATGAGTGCTGCTCAGATTGTGGTCACACCTAAATCCAATAAAGCAAGCCTCGGTAAAGACAGCCCTATCAAGTTGCCACAGTCCTATGTGATTGCGCTGAACTTGAGCCATCCCCGCCTCAAGGGAATCCTAGAGGACGAGGATGCTGCTGTCGATGACGCGATGCTTGGTCAACTGAAGGTCGTTCAGTAAGCCAGTATCTCCGATGCGGTCTTGAGGTCGGTACGTGATGCTTTCGGCGCAGTGCGCAGGAAGCGTTGCGTAGCCGGACGACGGGCTTCTTCATATGCCTTGGCTGCGTTCTCTTGGAAGTTGCTGATATACAGCGAAGTCCCTATCGTCTCGCGGTTCCAATCCCTAACTGCTTCTTCGATAGCCCTGAGACGGGGCGCGTCGTTTGACATACGCGCCTTAATCCAAGCGTGTTGATAGCCCGAAGATACCTCACGTTGGTAGTCTGTCGAGCGTTTCGCTGCGCGGATGAACTCGTACTGCTCAGAAGCAGCCGTTGGGTAGAAGCCCAATGCGCGAGTCATCATCGTACCTGCGTGAAGGTCTTTGGAAATTACATAGCCTCTGCGGTCGATGATTGCACCTGCATTGTCATAGGCCAACATATCGCCAAGTGCGCGTCCCATAGTCACCGGGGATTCACGCAACACATCGGACAGGGATACACGATCAGTGAACGCAGCCTTGACTGCATTAGGGATAGTTGTTGCCACACCCGCGAGCATCGACCAAGCCGGGCCAGCGACTTCACCAAGTTCCTTACCCATATCAGCGCCAGCCAACAGGATGCCAGTTCCGGGAATCATATTGCCAGTTGATGTACGGGAGGCAATGTCCGCCGGAGTGATGACACTTGCGCCACCGCGCAGGATGTAGGGAGCGGAGCCGGGGATGATGGCATTGAACTTCTTAGCCAGTTCGTAACGGATGCTGCCTTGTTTCCAGCCAAAGACTTTCTGGCCAATCGTGTCGATGATGTCCTCCAAGTCCTCAGCAAATGGCAGACCCATCATGCCTGAGAAGAACAACATCGAGCCGAGCATCACCACCTTACCTTCTGGGCTGAGGCGGTTCAACAACTGGATAGTTGTTGTTGGGAAAATCTTATACATGTAGATGAACGACTGGATGCCGGAACGCCATGCGGATGGGCGGTTAAGCACCGAGTACTCACCAAGGGAGTAACGCAGAGTATCCACAGCGAAGTCACGGGCATCGGCAGCAGCCTGAGTCTCTGTGCGCCCTGCGGCAATCGCTTGGTTATAGGCCAAACGATACGCTGCAAGACCTAAGCCTCTGCGTACTGCTTGTTCTGTGGAGTTGAACGTCCACATCATGCCATCGAGGGCTTTCTGTTTTGCCCCTGAGGTAGCACGACCACGAGCCGTTGCCGTCAGCGCATTGGACTGCGCCGGAATCATCACACCCTCACGGATTTCACGAGCAAGGAACTTAGCCTCATGCTCCTTGATGCCGTATCGAGTCTGCAACTCTGCGCTCTTAGCAACCTTATCGTAGAACTCAGCCGTATCAAGGCCAGTATCCTGAGTCCCCATATTCTTGAGGGAGGTCTGTACCGACTTGCGCAGACCAACTTGGTTCAGTGCGATGGTGAACTCAGCGATGGACTTGCCGAAACCAAAGCCACCACCGAAGGCAGTCTTGGAGTTGTAAGTTGCCAGATAAGGGATGCCGTTGGTCACAGCGCCGATGTAGTTCAGCGCACCCGTGGCAACCGACAGACCAAGTTGGAACACACTGGTGTATGCACGGATGGAGGATACGACCTCACCCGAACCAAAGTCCGATTCGTCCACATGCTTATTACCATCAATGAAGGCCAGTAGTTGAGCAGCCTCGTTGTAGTACATGTTGGACTTCTGATAGCCACCGGCTTCATTGGTCTTGTTGTACATGTAAGCGTACCGCTCGTACCGCCTCTTGGCGTAGTTGCGTTCTTCCGTAGTGGCAGTTGGGTTCTTCTCCAAGTCCTCCCAGTTCTTCTTGAACTTGTTGAGGGTAGTCTTGTCGCCGTTCCAGAGTTCCTGAGACGACCGCAGGTTGCGGTTCATAATCTCCGACAGACGGGGACGCATAGTCACCTTGGAGATAGTGGACGCACGCGCTTCAATATGTTGCATGATGGCTTGCACACCATCGCTGCTGGCCCCCGGAGTAAACGCACGCTGGAGTCGCTGACGGGCGCGAGCGTTCTGTGTGGTCAACGCAGTAATAACGCTTTCCATTTTCACAGGGTTAAGCGTGATCCCGAATTGACGCAAACCACGTACAAACTCGTTGAGGTTTAATTCCGGTGGTGCGGCAATAGCATCAAGGGCTGTACCGGGTACGGCTTGCAGGTATACATCTTGGAGTACGTATTTACCTTCGGCTTCATCATAGGCTTCGGCTTTGTACGCTTTGCCTTGGAACAGTCCCTCGTTAATCTCACGCGCAAAGGCAATCGCTTCGTCCTTATTCTCGAACTGCGAATAGACCAGTTGCTCCTTGTAGTCCTGTTTCAGACGAACCACACGACCCTTGGAATCCACTGCATTGACGCGAACCTGATGTGCGCCTTGGCGGAGGATGGGGGTATAGCCTGTAGCCAGTGTGTTCTTGGTGTAGATGTCAGCATCACCGTTGGAAATCTCAGAAATGATGATGTCCTTCAAACGGTTTTGCACAGTGTAACGAGACTGCTCGTCATCTTCGGGCAGAACAATACGCTTCTTGAACTCTTGGATGAACGCAATGGTGTCATCCGCCATGTTCTTGTCGTCGTAGAAGTTTGCCACCGCAGCGTTACGGTCAGTATCTTTACCAATGATTGCAGCGTTGACTGCTTGGATAAAATCGTTGGCCTTCTTGACCGACTCAGGGTTCAGGATAGGGTCGCCGTTCTCGTTAAAGGTCTGGTCAGCAGTGTAAAACTCCTTGTATCTACGGTAGATACGCTCGAACGCCTTACGCTCAGCAGCAGTCAACGCAGTCTTACCATCTTCACCGGGCTTGGTGATGTCGGCAATCTCACGGAACGCCAAGTCCTTATCTTGGACATAGGCCAGATACCGTGCCTTTAGCAGTGCAATCTCTACATCCCTCATGGCTTCACGAGAACGTAGGTATCCCTGCCAGACTTTACTATCTTCAGTCAGTCCTTTGATGCCGGGGATTTTGATGGTCTCTTTGACCATCTTACCTTCCTGCATTACGTCGATCTCAAACGAGTATCCGTTCTTGGCTTCCTCAAATGTAACCAATCCCATCTGGTACAGACGGTCAATCTCAGGCTGGTTAGGAACCAGTTGTCCTTCATCGTTGACGATAAACAAAGGAGTCTTACCCAAAGCGCTCTTGTTGCCAAGGGTGGTGACTTTGTAACGCAGGCCGTTATACAGGATGCTGTTCAGTTGGTCGAGTTCATCGGTAGTGATACCCCCTACCTCTCCAGCGGAGAACCGTCCAACACCAAGATTCACTGCACGGTTCAGGATGACGCCAAGTTTCTCCTTCATGGACACCTTAATGTTCATGGAAAGGCTGAGACCTTCGTTCAGAACTTCATTGATGGCGGCAAGGCCAGCGTTCTCACGGGCGCGGAAGTTGGTTAAACTGAAGAACTTATTGATGAACTTATCTGCGGCAAACGAGAAGTTACCTGCCTTGTCCGTGAATTGCTGCACTGCTTTATCGAAGTCCATCGTCCAACCACCAACGCGGTCTGTCATTAGACCCGCAGCAAGGTTGTCAGCACGGAGATTACCGGCTTGAGCAAAACGCCCAGTACCGTCGTAGTCCTGCCCCATAGAGTATGCAGAGAATCTACGAGCAACTTCTTTAGCGTCGAAGAACTGCGCGGTCTGCCCGTTGCGTGCGTAACGTCGGGCTTGATTGACAAAATAGCGTACTGCCTCGTCACCGAACTTGATGCCTAGTTTGTTTAGCACGCCTTTGATTGCGTTCCATACACGAGCCAAGACATTGGACTCGATGGTGGCGGCGAAATCAGCAAGGTATTCCTCAGTGGCTTCAGCACGAGACATTCCGCGCACTGCCATGGCAGCATCCACATCGCCCTGCATACTTGGGCTGCGCTTGTAGATTTCCTCCATCAGAGAGTTGAACTGCTTCTCGCTAATGAGAGCGCGGAGGCCGTTGTGACCAATGGCTTCGTGGGCCAATACAAAATTCAACTGCTGCTCAGTCGCTACGCGGTCGCTGAACACGATGACGGTATCGCCGTTGAACGAGTACGCCACAGCAGACACGTTGTCGAAGTCACCTTGAGTACGAGCAGCAGCCGCACGAGCATACAGTTCAGGGTTACGTGCCTTGAGGTCTGCTTGATTCTTGTAGATGAAGGTACGTGGTTTGACCGCCAGACGGGACAGGAAATTAGCCACCAACATCTTGATCTTACCCACTGGCACAGGGTTGGTGATTGGAGTTCCATCATCCCGCTCGAACCGTCCAGTGCTGTCGTCCTTACCAAAAGCGTTCCAATCATCAAGTGAGAACGGAGCGCGGTACTCACCCTTAGCAGTACCTTCTTCGGAAATCTTCACATCTGGGTC
>JACCDP010110376.1_pt1 | contig 23450 bp, 24 predicted proteins | sample 7445841 | NCBI WGS metagenome assembly JACCDP01 (sample SAMN15323441, study PRJNA562643) | freshwater metagenome | isolation source: river surface water | place: USA:Blue River Watershed | collected 2017-08-17
GTTCCATTAAATGTATGAATGGTATAGATATTTCCATTTGAATCTGCTAGAATATTATACAAATTTGCGCCTACTGTAGCAGACAGATTGGTTGCCCATTGAACAACACCAGAACTATTGTATTTAATAATAAAACTACTGTTGTTTGTCCCCGATGGTTGAGGCAATAGTCCAAACAGCGTTTGAGTAATAGTAGTTCCAGATAGGCTTGTATAACTATTTACAGAAAGCTTTGCGTTATTATAAGAACCACCAATGTAAATGTTTCCATCATTATCAATCCAAGAGGCTCGTGTTGTGGCACCGCTTGTTGTGGTTCCAGCATTGATTCCAACACCCCAAATGCCTTCACCACTTAGATATGTAGGTCCTGGGGGAGGAGCCGATCCAGAGGAGGAACTACTTGTTGGACATCTATTACTTGCTAAAATAAGGGCTTGCTCCTCAGGTGTTGTATAACGAGCACCTTGTTTGATGTCTGTAAAAATCTGAGCCATTTTATCACCACCAGAGCCACCTTCAATGGTGATTCGCCCTAAACACCCATTCGCAACCGCTTGTTGCTGAATGATGTAGTTTGCAAACTGCATTCGGGTTTGCCTCTTGTGAGTCAAATCCGAAGACGCTAAATTCTTCGTCAGCATTTCTATTTCAGATTGTTAAATAATGATTTTATCTGCGGCGAGTGGCTTTGCGACCTTTCTTAGAGCCCTTGCGACTCTTGCGTGTCTTTCCACCACGACGTTTGCCACCCTTCAGAGGGATCGGGGTAGGCCAACCAATGCCACCAGGGAATGACCACCAAACTTGACTCTTCTGTGTATCCATTTCTACTACTAGGTGTTAAAAACGAGCAGGACCCACCTGAAGATCAGGCTCCACTGAACCTCCTGTCATGGAACCAAGACCTGGCATTTCAGGCAAGGAAGGAAGAGCATTCACAAGAGAGGTCATAGAATCGGGAACAATCTGGAGAAGAAATAAAACAAGAACAGCACCCACAAGAAAATCACGCATCAAACCTTTCACAGAAGGCATCTCCTTCTCCTTCCAATACTCAGCGGCACCACCCAACGCAGAAACAACAGTTCCACCTAACAACATTCCGTAAACATATGTGGCGTTCATCCGGAAGGTTTCTGTCGCCACGAAAGAAAAACCTTACAGCGTTTCAAACTCATTTTCCGCAAACGAAACCCTATCGTCCTCCAAGGTTTCAAACTCATCCAATGCTTCAGGTTCCGCAGATTCATCAATCTCAATGCCGTCTACAAACGAGTCCTCTTCTTCCTTCTTTTCCTCACGTGGACTGATTACATTCTTTTGCGGATTGTAATGGAACACTGTATCCATTTCACTAAACGACACAGAGGGTTCCGTATCCACCACAATCATCGGAGGCTTGGGTTCCTGCTTTTCCTCTTTGACTTCCTCCTTCTTTTCCTCCTTCACCTCTTCCTTGACGGGGGATCCTGAGAGATCCACTCCAACTGTTGCTGCAGGTTCAACTACTTCTGCAGGAGACGGAGGGGGTGCTTTGAGTTCTTCCTCCTTGACCACAGGCTCTACCACCTCGGTTGTAGCATCCTCCGTTGTTTCAGCAACTTCCGCAGCAGCAGACTCCTCTGCTTGGGGTGCCTCTTCACCATCTTCCGCCAAATACTCCTTCAAAATACTCTTGACCGGGAGCATCCCACGAATGGACTGCAAAACACCTTCATGCAAAAGTTGCTCTACCTGGCGAAGATTCTTCTGTCTTTCAATGGCAGAGGCATTGTCATTAAAGAGATAAGCATTAGACCAAAGAAGGCGGGCACATTCAGACATCGTGCGATGCAAAAAATGATCCAACTTGGGAATGGTAATCTGAAGTTTCTTTTGTCTACTGGTCAAACGGATTGCAGAAAGAACCTTGGTATGAGCAATAAATACCGCTGTCAAAATCTCCTCTAAGTAATCACACTTCGTAGACTCTGAAATCTTAGCAGTTTCCCGCTGAACCTTGTCCATATTCCAATCGGGAAACTGCTTCAACGAATCTTGGAAAGACCACAAAATACGTTTGGGATCTTTCTCTGATTCTTTTGTGCTAGCCAAAAGATCAAGGAAATAGGTTTCCAGTGCCGGAACTAAAAATCCACAGAGTTGTCTCGTGTATTCTGCCTTGGCTTCTCCGTAAACACCAATGCTATCAGAACCTTCCATTTCTGACCTTCAACGTTTTATTGTGTCTTCGTCTTTTGACGCGCTTTGTTGTTTTTTGTCTTTGTTTTCCACCGTCCATGGGTGTCACATAGTGGATAAACTCTTGAATAGTAGGAATCGTTCTATCTCCAACACCTATGAGACTCTTATTTGCCAAATACGATAGAACAGGTATAGAATAGAATGTCTTGACAAAAGCAACAAACTCATCTTTCAAAATATCTTGAATCTCTGCATTTGCAGCAAAGAGATTTTTTTGGAAACAAGCATAGTTCAAGAATGCGTATGTCTCTATTTCTTCCCTTGTCAGACTTGGCTGGGATAACAAAAGGTCGTCAAAAAATGTTCTCCCATAATAATCAATATCAGAGATCATAAACATCTTTATACATTCCATTATTTGAGAAACAGTATAAGCCTTTGCAGTGATAATACGAATCTGATAAATATCAGCAAAGGCTGGAAAACGAGAGATATCAAACAAACTTGCTGCTAACAGAAGAGCAACAGAGCCAATCAGTTGTAAGTTCCTTCTCTTACAAAAGGAGTTTCCTGCATAGGTATAGAGAAAACTGTAAAGATAGACACCTGTGCGATCTAACACAGCATGTTTGGAGGTTGTGTTAAAGAGAGTTTTGTGATGGACAACTTCATGCAACCAACCAAAAATTGTATCTAACATTTCTGCAGTATAAGGAGCAGGAATTTCTCGTTTTTGGATATACTGATTGCGCAAAGATATACGAGGGGGCACAACAGGTAGACCACTGTGAGAGGGGAGGCGTTGAAGAGCCTCTCTTATACTGAGTCGTCTCGCTGGATCATATTCCAACAATCCTGCAACCATATCCACAACTGCCTCCAAAATAGCGGGATCCGCAGGTGGATGCACAGTTGTATCGCGAATGCTATCACGAAAACTATTAGGAACTTTGGGATAGTCTGTTATAGGATTTATACTTGTGTAGTCTTGATACAAAGGATACAGTTCACCATCTGTAGCATCAGGTGTTCCCTTTTTAAAAAAGATAAGACTAAGAACTTCATGTGTATTATTTCCCCTGAAGATCGCCGATTGCCTCAAAATATGCACAATAGAAGCCCCTACAGACCATGCATCAGATTTTTTATAGTTTTCATGATATTTTCCTACCAATTTTGATCTCATTAACAACTCGGGTGCAGTATACCAGATAGTTCCTGTATAGTTATCTTTTGTAACAGGTAGAAATGTATCTAAATATTTGGATGTTCCAAAATCACTAATCAAGACTTCCCCTACTGCTGTCATCAACATGTTCTGGGGTTTTGTATCTCTATGAACGATTCCCCTGCTATGAAGAGTATAATATCCACGCAAGATCTGAACAATCGCTGAATATGTATCATCCCAAGATGTATAAAGAGTCATATCACTCAAAGTGCTTTTGGCTTTTCCAAGAACAATCGCAGGAAAAGATAAATCAGGAGCAAGAGAGGGCGCAATCTCATTGACAAGCAGAGAGGTAGGTCGCGGATCCACACGAATCAGTTGAGCAACATTGGGTTCTCCTTTGATATACCGAAGAGTAGCAACTTCTTGCACATTCTCTAGCATTGTAGCGACAGGATCAAGAAAATACTTGGTTGCAACATTTCCCTCATTTAACTCTTCCAGATTCACTCGTCCAAACGTTCCTTTTCCCAAGGTTTTTTTGGTCCGCCTCAGATTGCCAGCCTTGCCTGTCAAAGGATACACATTTCGTATGAAAGGAGAGAATCGGGGATCTGCTTGGATTGCTTCCTTTGTTCCCAGAGTTTTGATTTGTGATATAGCACTCGGAGCATTCAGCGCCATTCTATTCTGAAGAGTTCTTTTCTGAAAGAAGCCAAGCCACCTGCAACCAAGCGGAAGATCCAGATGCAAAGCGCCGTAACGCCTCTTTTCCCTGTGAATTTGGAACCTGTGTTGTTAAATAAAACAAAAGACAGTTTGGATCCTTTCCAGCCTGTTTATACAGTTTCAACTGTTGGAATGTGTTTGGATACTCTTCTGGAGTAACTCTCCTGTAAATTCCAAGTTCCATGGCTTTTCCTTCCAATAACTGTTTCCTGTAAGAGACTTCATTTGGCACTTTTTGAAGAGAACATCTGGATAAAACAGGCATAGACAGTTTAGAAGGATCTCTCACTTCCAAAATACAGTAAATATCAGGAGATCTCGTATCCAAGATACGTCTTAAAAAAGCCTGGGCTTCTTGTGTCAGATCATCCGCACCCTCAATCCATATCAAAGTTCTTTCCTGAGATCTCACCTGGGCATGGAGAACTTCTCTTCCTTCTCTCAAGGATCTATCATTTCGCACATTCCACCGAAACAAACGACATCCACGCTGTTTTGCTTCTTGTTTGATCCAGGTTGTTTTTCCAGACCCAGGGGGTCCATACAAGATAACTGCAGGCTTCATCTTGTATGAGGGAGAAACAGAAGTTTAGATTCCTAGAGTTTTCGTGTCTTCTTGGCCTTTCCTTTTCCTTTTCTCTTGTGTGTCTTTTGCTTTCTCTTGCGACCTCCTTGGAAGTTGGCTTCATTTGGACCAAAGGGGAGAGGGCCTGTATTCAAACCAGTCGATTCATTGACCTTGAAGTTGGCTTCTTTTGGACCAAAAGGGAGAGGGCCTGTATTCAAACCAGTCGGTTCATTCACCTTGAAGTTCCGCACTGCCTCCACCAAAGGATCAAAAAAACCACCTTGTTCAGCCGCTTTTTCCTCAAAATAGTCAAGAGCAGTTTGATCGTCAAAATCTTGGGACTCAAGATTAAGCCCTGCTTTGACTAACAATCTCAAAATAGTTTGAATAGCCTCTTTGTTGTTAACAGAAATCAAACCTCCTGTTTCTACAGCTTTATGTAAATAATAAGCAGCTGTTCTTCCATGAGAATCTTTGGCATTTACATTGATTCCTGGAATACTCAACAGATATTGAACCAAACGCAGGCTTCCTTCTTCAACTGCCTTCATTAAAGGAGTGGTGCCATAGTCATTTGCAAAGTTAACATCAAATCCATGAGCAATCAGACTTTCTAAAATGCTACGTGATTTTGTGTAGTCTGTTCTATACTCTTTTGTTAGTTCTTCATTGAGTCCTAGATTATTTCTGCGTGTAGGAAGGATTGTCTCTGTATAAGCAACTTTCGTAATAGCTTCTAGCAAAACAGTAGAATTATCGTGATAATCCTGCACTTTTACATCCGTTGCGCCTTTTTCCAGAAGAGTATTTACTATTTCTTCGTTTGATACTTGAACAGCGCAGTAAAGAGCAGTATAATTACTGCGTTCACTTCTTTGATTCACATAGAGGAGCGGATCTTTGAGAATTGCTTTTGCAATTTTTTCATTGTAAGAAGTTCTTAGAAGAAAGTAACAAAGAAGTGTGTCACCTCTCACAACAGAATTAGGATTAATATAATTAAGACCAAATAAAAGCAATTCTACTAAACTCAAATATTTATCCTCAGAATCAAGAGCATCATAATCAAGAGCCAAATATTCAAAAAAGGTTGTATTGCGAATGATAGTTTGAGGAGGGCCAAAAAATCCTCTTACAGTATCTTGAGTGGTGGCTATTTGAGGAAAAAGATCTTTATTGAAAAAGAAGAAAGATGAAAGCAAGGGATAGTTTTTATGGGCCAAAGCATCCAAAAAAACGTCTCTTTTGAGTTGGAAACGCTGGTCAGCATTGGCGGGAGCAAAGGATCCCGTTTGTTGCCAACCCGCCTGTCCAATATAAGTATATTCAAAATAAGGAATTTTTGATCCTTCAAACAATAATTGATTTATTAACGTTATATTGCGTGCCCCATAAGCACCTTCTAGCAAAAACTTGTAATCATCATATGTGGGTGGGCGCGGTTTCACTGAAAACAATGCTCGCACAACAGGTTCATGTCCACCTAGCTCCGCAAGCACAAGAGGAGAACGGCGTTTATCTTCATCTAGAAGAATCTGAGATACAAGCGCCGCTCTTGCCTTTGGATTGGAAGCACCCAACTGCTTTAAAACCTGAAGAACAGTTTCTAGATTCCCTGCTCTTGCCGCCGCTTGAAGTCTTGTTACAACCATACCAGGTTTTTTTGGGTCATTGTATTTTTCCAATACATTCGCCCCTCGTAACAAAACATTGTTGCCACGCCAGGTTGATTTTGTAAGTCTGCGAATACCTGGTCCAAGATTTTTCATATAACCGGAAGCTCCCACAACACCCAACACATTTTCTAGAGTTGCGCGAGGAGCAGTGACAGGAGCAGTGGCAGGAGCAGTGGCTCCTGCAGCAGCTGGAGCATTTGCACCTACACCATTTGCAGAAACTGGAGCGTTTGACCCTACACCATTTCCTGGCATGTTAGAACTCATCTCTTTTTTTATGAGAAAAAGAATTAGTTCTTAGTCTTTCAACAGATTCAACGCACGATTATCACCTCTATCCTCTAGATCCTGAGCAAGATTGATAGCAGTTCTACCTGCATTGTTTGGAATACGAGGATTTGCACCTGCCGTTTTCAACAAAGCAATCTTTTCTAAAGCATTTACCATCACAGCATAATGTAGGGCTGTATTTCCTTCAGGATCTTTTGCATCTAATTCTGGATTCAAAGCCAAAACATCCACTAAAATTCCGCCCTGTCCATTTGTGACGGCATGCTTGAGAGGGGAGAATCCTCTGGGTCCTGTTTGTTTGTTAATATCTATACCCTTTGCAACCATCTTATTCAAAGTTCGCTTATCACCCATAGAAATCGCAGTGAGAACAGGTGTAAACCCAAACTCATTCGGTGTTTCTAAATCAGCCCCATTGTTTATCAATAGATCAATATAATCTACTCTCTGTCGTAAGATTGCCCTACTCAAAGGAGTATATCCATAGGAATCGCGCTTATTCAGATTGGCTCCTTTTTCCACTAACAATTCTACAAAAAACTTCCCAGGACCATAAAATTCTTCTATTATATATGTGATTAGAGGCTTGATTATAGCTCCTCTTCTAACTTCAATGTTTGGTTCTGCGCCTTTTTCTAAAAGTGTATCAAAGAGACCAAGTTGATCATGTTCATATGTGTATTCTAGAGGTGATTGGCGAGGAATTATACGCAGAGGATGATTGAGAACACGTTTGGGAACACCCGCATTTAATACTTGCATAGCTTTGTCCCATTGACGTTCTATTAAATAATGATTCAACAATGTTTGATCTCCATAGGGATAGATAGTGGCTCTATGAGCATTTTGAAACAAAGGAACTGTATTCAAAGCTGATTTCATTGTTTTGGATGTTTGTCTTACACGACCTATATTGGGCATAAATCCCTGCGCACCCACAATCCCCATCACATTAGGAAACATATTCAAAACCCTCTGTCTCTTTCGTTCATTCTCTTCTTTTTTTGCAAGTTGTCTTGCAATGGTTTCTGCTTTTCTGGCTTCTTTCTTTGCTAACCATTTGACTGTGCGTCTCGCCTGTGCAGCCGCACTTCTCTTTTTCTTCTGTGTCGTAGTGTTCCTCCCCTTGGATCCATTATTGGATCCATTCTTGGATCCATTGTTGGATTTATTATTTTCGTTACTCATTCTACATATTCATGAGAATTCTAATACGCTGTGCCCATCTTTCCATAGACTTCTTCTAAGACAAGTTGATCACGCTCAGCATTTCGTCTCAAAGACTGCTGGAGAGGGTTGTTCTCCACAGAGGAGACCATTGCAGGTTGGTTGCGCTCCAGAGAAACATCCAGTTTGAGAGGCAAGCGATACTTGACTTGACCAATATCCCCTGAACCAGGAGGTAACCCTGTGACATTGTTGATACGCATTTCACGATCATTGATGATATCTGCATCCAACTTCTTGGATGTCTGTCTTCCAGGATCCTCATTGACCAAGGCCATTCCACCATTTCCAGCAATAGGTTTGCGACCCTTGGCCACTTGCTCCTTGTTCGGATTGAGACGCATGTTGTAGGCAGCCTCATGCGAGGTAAAGTCCTTCCGAGCAGCGTTACCAGAGCCAAAGTATTCAGACTTCGCAGAAATCTGTGCTTTCTGTGTCGGTCTCGCAATATCATCAGGGTCATAGACCTTCAGTTTGGTGGGTGCATCAGCAGGAGCAGCCACACCCAAAGCAAGGTTGCCCCATTCAATCGTAGTTTCCTTGACCGTTGTTCTCGCAACATCCGAAGGGTCCCAGACTGTAATCGCAGGAGCACCACCAGCATACCCAACAGGAGTGCCTGTCTGACGAATATTTCCAACAGTCTCTGCTCTGTTTGTGGGTCTGGCAGAATCAGTATAGTGAACAGGAACTTGGACGTTGTCTGCAGGTGCCAAGTTGAGACCCATCACACGATCTTGTGTCTGGAGACGTTCATTGGGTCTTATCTCAATACCATGACGACCATAATCACCCATTTCTGCTGTCTCACCATGCGGGTAATATTCTGTGCCGTCTGCATTACGGAAACCAGCACCACCGAACTGCTGCGCCATAGGTCTACGGTATTCACCTGATACATAACTCTGACCAAAGTCCTGAGAGGCACCTGGACCCATAAACTCCGAGGAGGTCTCAGGTCTTGTCACAAACTTATACACTTGCACAGGTCTGGCCGTTTCTCTCTGAGACTCCTCCGAGAATGCACCAATGTAGCGTTCGCCTGCCTGGTCAATATAGAAGGTATCAGGCTTGTATTTGCGCACTTCACCAGGGTTGTCAGGACCTGCAGCAGTAAAGCGTTGACCAGGAACAACAGGTGTATAGTAAGACAACTTGGGGTTGTCCTTTACGCGGAGTTTATCAGAAGTTGGCATAGCCTTTTTCATCACTTCATCAATCTCAAACTGCTGGAATCCACCCTTGCCTGTCATACCAAACTTTTCTTGAACAGCAGGACCCACACGCTGAGGCTCAAACGGTCTTTCACCATTGCGAGGACGGAGAAGACCAGGATCAGTGTCCAAACGACTCTGGAAGAAATCAGTATTGTCTTCCATACCAAAGGGATTTCCATACGGTGTTTGAGCAGTGTTGAACATGGTTTCCACTTCCTTCTTGCGAATATCAGTGCTTCCTGCACCCGTATAGGAATCCAAGATTGACACATTGGTATCCACGGCTACATTTTGTTTCATGCTTCCACCAAAGAAGGGCACCATGTTGTTGTGGCGGAAGTCAGCAGCAGGCATCTTTTGACCTGTCAGTTCACTGGTGACAAAATCACTCTTTCCATAGACAGGATTCTGTTCAACGCCAGCAGGATTCATGGCGACAGCAGGCGTGACAGCCTCTATACTCTGAGGTGCCGGTCCTACAGAAGGAACAAGGGGTGCAATCGGTGGCTTTTGGGAAGCATATCCCAAAGGAGTTCCAAAGGGTCCTGGGTTGGGTTCTGAGGGATACGTTTGTCCATTGGGTGTCCGAAACATCAAATCAAGTTCAGAACCATATCCTGTAGACGAGGCACCTTTGGGCATATTGGTCAAAATACCTCTGGGGTATTGAGGAGGATTTTGACGGGTGGGATCCGAAGATGCTTTGGATTTGTCTACAAATCCTTCCGGTTTCTTTGCTGTCACAGTGGGTGTGCTTGGACCCGCTGTTTTCGCAACTATATATCCAAGTCCAACAAGTCCTAGAAGGGTTGCTGCTTCCATATCTACTACCAGTGAGTTTCAAAATTAAGAACTAACAGTTCGCAATCTTGAGAGTCTTGATTTAGGCATATTAATGAGTCTTGCAACGCTCCTTATCATTATTCCGTGCCGGAATATAAAAGTCAAAGGGCTGCTCAAATGTGAGTTGAGGCTGATGAGGAAGAGGCTCCCAACGATTCCAACCCGTGGCCCTCAGAGTGCAAGGAGGATTGGATAATCTATTAAAAATCTGGGGGAATGTTTCATCAGGAGCATTCGCATAAGGGGTATTGTTCATTTTGTTCGTAGTAGGATTATACAACTTGTCATCACACTTGACACGGATTCCAAAACGATTAATCCCTCTCAAATCGGATTCTACATCCGTGCGCCACTGTCCTTGAACCCAACCGTCACCCGACATCTGAATGCGAGTTGTGGCATCCACCGGGAAGGAAGTTGGGCATCGTGCTTCAGGAGGAGCAATCTGATACCGAAGTGCATAACTGGTGATTCTCATGTCATCGGCTTGGTGAAAATCATCAAACTTTGGTCTTGTCATGGATTGTTGTTTTACGTGAATCATTGCAATCGTCTACTACACTATACGCTTAATACTTTTCAGGATTCTTGCAGGCAGTATTTTCCAGAGGAAGCGGCGCAAACGTTGCAGGATAGGCCCACATCTGATACGTAGGCAAATGCTTAGGTTTGACATCAATCTTGATATCTATCTTCGGATTTGCCCTCTTGATAGAAGTATCCCCCACATACGGTGGCTGATGTTCCCGTTTGTTGCACCATGTATTCGGTCTTGTAATACCTAACAAGTCTGATTCTAAATCCACACGGTTTCCATTGATCCCAGACACTTCATTTCCACCTACAACACCCAAAATGTGACGTGCAGGTGTCTTGTGAACATACACAAAAGGTGTTTCATCATAGCATTGAGGATTTTCCTTTTTCTCCCAGGGATGATTCAATACGGATCCGTAGTCAGCCATCTTTCTATAGGAGTAGAAGGTAAGATGGAAGAAACTTGTATGTTTTGTCTGGAACCTCTTAAACAAAATGAACAAGTCATTAATCCTATTGGTTGTCAATGTGATTTTAAGTCTCATGGTCCCTGCCTTCAGGTATGGTTTGAACAAAAACAACAATATGAGTGTCCTATATGTCACACTGTTTGTGTCCCAAATCCTACTGAACAGAATCAACAACCCATTGTTCAGATTGTCTATGTAAATCGGGAACAGCCGAGGATTTCTGAAAATCAAATAACACGTGGACAACAAAAATGTATTGGAATGTGTTGTTTGATTATCATTAGTTGGGGGTTAGCCATGACGATCATTGATCTGATTTTTCGGAAATAGTTCTCAGCAATTTACGGTATTTTCAATCAGAGATTGAAAATCCTTCTTAACTGCTAACTTGTTAGCAGTTAACATCGCGGATGTAACTGCGGGAAGGAATACCTCCACGGATCCATCCATTGGCTGCCACCTCAGGCACTAAGTTCTTGGGATTCTGGATGTTCTCCTTCACCGTCTGAATCAAAGGAGTGTATTGCTGATCAAAGAACTCCTCCGTCACAGTTCCACACTCCTTGCCCTGGCGCACCTGTTCTGAGTGGAGGAGCAAACTCTCCACATCAGGATTGCCACGACCACCGCCCATATAGGGAACTGTGGCAAAGGGTCTTGCCTGATTGCGAATGATACAACGGTTGTTTTTAAACTCAGGCTGATTGCGGAGGATTGAATCTGCATCTATGGAACGATTGTTCAATCCGTAGCCCTCACGAGGATAGATCAAAAGTTGATCCACAGAAAGAGGGTTTACTTTTTTTGCATCCGGGACGAGGTTCGTGACCTGATAATCACCGGGACCTACGGATTGTTTGTAATATTGTTCAATTCCACAAAGGTCATCGCGAACACGGGAAAGTCTATTGATCTCAAAGGCTGCCATCTCTGTTCTAAAGTAGAAAGAAACCATGGCAAAGAGATCCACTCGGAAGCATAGAACCCAGGCGGAAAAGTTTTGCAGTTGTATAAAGAAAGTTCGCTCCAAAATCAAACTCCGACCGGGACAAACCAAAACAAAGAAAGCAAAGGAATCTGCTGCAATAGGCACCTGTGTCAAGGCAGTTCTTCAAACAAGAAAGCGCACTCTGAAAAAGTTTACGTGTGAAGAAAAGCAAACTCTTCAAACACAGCCTATGAAGTAAATCTTTTACGTTGTTTCAAACAACTATGAAGATTTAGCGGTTTATCTATTTTGGTTCAACCAAACAACAGGGCCACCATCCGTGCCAGGGAGACAGGCTTCCCGACCACCTTCCTTACAAGTCTTTCCAGGAATACGATACAGCCAATCCTGATAGGAACCCGCATCATTCGGAATGCTTGTAGAAGGCATGGCTACAAACTGTCTTTGACTCTGATTGCGACCAAACACATCCGTAGGATCTGATGACCATTGAACACGGAAGAAAGCATCTAATGCATCATTTACAGAGGGACTGTTAATGTCTGCTGCAGGAGGACGTGTCGGATTGTATTTGATTTCATCCAACAAGACATTCATAAAAGGATTCCGCCCTGTAGGTCTTGTTTCACCTAGGCCAGAAGGTTTTGGATCATAATCAGCACCAGGACCCACAGGTGTTGCAGAAGGAGCCTGATGATATTCATTCTTTCCTACATCAAACTCAACTTGAAAGCCTTCCGTAGAGCAGTTGTAGCCGCGAATATCCCAAAGAGACCAAAAGGCAGGAATCAAATACAAGGTGGCTAATAAGATTGAAATAGGAAGACCCAATGGATATTCAATCACAACACTGACAATCGCTCCAACAACTGCTGTAAAAATATAAACGGCTGCGATTTCATTCACAATTTCACTCGCACACACTGTTTTGGAAGGTCGGGACCAACGATTCCACCAGGCAGGTCCTACCAATACGGTGGGTTGTTCCCAGAAATATGGATCACACAATGCGACTTTGACCATTCTGTCCTATGCTCTAAGGCTTACCTACAAGTTATTTTTTGTTTTTTGATTTCTTATCTTTTTCTTTTCCTACAGAGTTGATTCTCTCCAGAAGTTCTTCCACACTCGGTTGCGCACCTGCTTGTGCCGCAGCCGCAGTGCGTGCTGCTGTTTCTGCTGCGGCCTGGGCCCGTCTCTGTTCTCGTCTCTCTCGTTCCTGGCGCAAATGACGCTGTGCAATCGCTCTCCGATTGTCACCATCGCGACCTGCGGCTCTTGCAGCATCTTGATCCTCAAACCCAAAGACATTGCGGAAACTTTCCATTAACTCCACAAACGCAGGGTTGTCTGTAAACTCCTTCATCATCTCTTCCGCTTCCGCAGCGAGTTCTTGAGGTCGGAGTTCTCCACGGCGCACCTTGTCTTGAAGTCTCTTTGCAATCCTCTTCATAGCATTTTGAAGAATCTCAGGTCTCTGAGTGTAAATATTCATCAAGAGTTGGAAGGCTTGGGCTGGATCCCCTTCCGTTCCACCGAGTTGTTCTGCATTCAAACCAAAATCTTCCGGTTTGAATTCACGGACAAGTTCCTCCGCTAACTTGGCTAGTTGACCTTTCAAAAGACGCTCAGGCAACTTGAATCCCGATCCTCCATTTCCAAAAATATGCAGAATCTTTTCCGTCAAGTTTTTAAAATCCACTTTGCTCAACTTCTCCTTCCATTCTTTCATCATCATTTCCATCCAAGCCTTCATTCCAGCATTACCACTCAAATCTCCCTGCCAGGGATGCTCAGTATCTCCAAACATACACGTGAAACTCAGAAGAGTGATATATTGTTGAATAGCCTTTTGGGTATTGCTTGAAAATGTTGTCCATGCAGATTCATCAATCAAGACACCGGGAAGAACAAGTCCAGGGCAGGCGGAACCGTCACGGGATGGATTTCCAGCCGTCGGGAGAACCTCTGCACGGAATCGTTCCATTCGCTCTCGTTCAGAAAGAGCCCTTGCAGCCTCAATCTCACGAGTTTTTTCAGAGTAGGTTTGTGCTAAGTCATCACAAAACTCCGTGTATTTCTTCTGGAAGATGGAACTAAGCGACTTCTCGTCTGACATTCTAATCTGTTCTACGAGACGCCGTATGATTTCTTTACGCTGTTTTTACCCCTGGGAAAAACAGCATAGGAGGGTGGTCTACGCTGTTTTCCTCAAGTAGACTTCACAGGAAGCCCCTTTGCCTTCGCACAAAGCACACAAAGCACTTTCAGATACTTCCAAATGGCAGACCGATTATTGTCAGTCATGGTATCCCAGTGACGATCAAAGATTACAAGAGCAGACGACATTTCATTGAACTGATTCTGAATCTTGCTTTTGGCATAGGCAATCACAGCATTGTCATCATCTGCTTCAATCGCTTCATGTGCGGGAAGATAGACATGTTCATAAAACAAATCCAAAATCAACTTGGGATTAATCTTTTTGGCTCCCTGAAGAGCCTCTAGGCCATAGCGGATTTCCTTTTCTTCCGGATAACTCTCTACAAGTTCTTCAAAGAAGCGAAGAAGTTGGTTATTAAAGGCTCCAAGAGTTGTCATTCTAGTAAGAACTCGTGGAAGCCCTTTAAACATTTTTTCCTCACAAAGGTCTCCTCATTTGAGGCATACCTCTATCCCTTTCTTTCATATAGTTCTCCATTTGTTCATCCATTAATCTCTCTTTTTTGCTTCTCTGCTCAACAGAATTCATATTTGGAATGCCATTTCCTGTGCGATCTCCTGGAGCAGCATTTCCATTCAAAAAGGAAAATGCACCAGGGATCGTGGATCCTCCATTCCCTTGTGTGCTCGTGTCGGAATCATTAAAACTGTATCCCAATCCTCGGGCAAAGGAAGTCTGCTCCATCCAGTTAAAGGCTTCAGGTTCATTCGTCATTGTTGTAGGTCCCGATGCGCCCATTCCCGACTTGAGTTTCATCTCAGAAATCCAGTTCATCACTTCTCCGTCCGTTCGGGGCTCCTTCTCTCCTGAAATCACAAGAGTAGGAACTTTCTTAATAAAAGCCGGAAGTTGAGGTCTTGTGCCATTCGGCATGGGATCCACACAAACAAACCGGAATGTTTGTTTCCAAGGTGTTGTGGACAACTCTTTTAAAAAGGCTTCAGACCAAAGACACTTGTTGCTATAAAAGCAGATGTTCTGCGGTTGGCTCATACCGACTACCGTGTAGAGAGATACAAGACTGTTTGAATCAACGCACTAAATTTGAATCTTAAGACCTGTGTCTTTAGGAAGTAGAAATAGGAATGACAACAGAAAGTGTCTTCAAGAATCTTGCAACTGTCAAGGAAAATGAAAATATGCTAACGTTTCAACTTGCTCCCACAAATGTTGCATATGCAAATACCCTCCGGCGTATGATCCTTATTGGTGTAGAATCTGTCGCATTTCGGGCTGACATGAATGAAAAAGGAGAAACGACTGATGTTACAGTTCTAGAAAATACAACTCCCATGACCAATGAAATGTTGGCAGATCGGATTGGTCAGATTCCCATTCATGCAGATCCATTGACGTGGAATCCTGATGATTTCAAGTTTGAACTGAAGATTGAAAATGATACTCCAGATACAATGCCAGTAAAGGCAGAACATTTTGATGTTCGCAAACAAGGTGTAGAAGGAGAAAACTCACTTGTAGGCAATAAGCAGTTCTTTCATCCTGATAAGAAAACGAATGATACAGTTCTTCTTGCATTGCTCAAAGGAAAACAGCCCGCTCAGCAGACTGGACAAAAGATTCATCTGATTGCAAAGGCTACCGTAGGGATCGGTCGTGACCACATTCGCTTCTCACCTGTCTCACAATGTTCTTATGGGTATACGATTGATACAGATGAGGCAAGGCAGCAGGTTGCTTTTGAAAAATGGATCCAAGCATCCAAGAACAAACGACCGGATGATCTCAAAGACAAAGAAGAACTGAAAGCCCAACTCAAGAGAGAGTTTGAGACAATGGAGATTCAACGGTGTTATGTGAAAGATCCCATTACAGGAGAGCCTAATAGTTTTGAGTTTACAGTGGAAAGTCTTGGTGTTATGCCTGTTACATGGATTGTGAACAGGGCTTTAGAAAATATTGTAACAAAACTTTCTAAATACACAACACTGGACAGGCCGTTGGAAGGAGAGAATGCTAGCATAGCATCAGTGACTGTCCAGCCTGCGGATGCTCGCATGAAAGGATTTGATTTTATCTTTCAAAAGGAAGACCATACTCTTGGAAATCTGCTTCAAACATACATGGATGAGAAAATGATGAACAAGGATATCACGTTTGTAGGTTACAAGGTTCCTCACCCTCTTCGTGATGAAATGGTTCTCCGTGTAGGAATGAACTTCCCAATGGATGTAGAGAAAGATGGAAAAGAGTCTGCTGCTCGGTTTGCTGTCGCGAATGCAGCAAAAGAATGCGCTGCCATGTTTCAAAAGTGGCGCGAAGATTGGATTCTTGTCACAAATGCAGCGAGAGGAATGGGCCAGCGATCTTTGAATTCACTTCGTCTTACGGCGGCAAATGCGAAGGTATTTGAGCAAGCAGCCTCTGCAAATGCAAAGAAAGTTTCAGGAAAAGTCAATTCTAAATAGAATGTCTGAATCTAAATCCAATCTTTTTCAGATGTATTGCATAAATCTGAAAGAGAGACCTGATCGTTGGCAACGATTTGCTGCACAACCAGGACTTCAGCGTGTTATTCAACAGTATCCATTTGAACGCTTTGAAGGTGTCAATGGAAAACTGTTGGATATCAAAAATGAGGACCGTGTTTCTTTGCGAACAAAGCGCAATATTTTGTATCAAAAACGTCGTGATCACGAAGACTTGGATACAGCAGGTGGAGTTGGTTGCTATTTGAGCCACTATGGATGTTGGCAGAAGTTTTTACAGGGACGCGCAGAATATTGTTTGATTTTTGAAGATGATGCAGAAGTTCCTTTGGATTTTGTGGAACGGTTAGAGGCTGCTATGAATGATATTGAACAAGAAGATGTGAAAAGACCCGAGATTTGGCTATTGAGTCGTCCTTGGGGACCCACGATGAGAAAGATTCTAGATCTCAATGAAATCCAATATACAAACAACTGGGCGTATGATGTCACAGGGCCTTTAACAGGATATATTTTATCCCGGAATGCAGCAAAGATTCTTTCCGACAATGCTCTTCCGATTGATGGCCACGTGGATCATTATATGCATAGATGCGCACAAATGGGTCTCTTAACAATCAGTCATAACAAGAATATTATTCTGAGACAAGTGGGTGTCAAAACAAAGGACTCCGACATTCAACAAAAACCAAACTGTGAAATCTGTGATTTGCCCAGCACCCCTCGGAAGAAGGGATATATCATTCTTTCCAATCAAACTGTGGGTGCTTTGACAGTGGCTGTGTTAGGTGTGGGTGCTTTACTTGCAATCCGCACATTTGGAAAATAAAGAACCAAAGTAGAATGCCTGCGTATATACCGCCCCATCTCCGTGGTAAGAAATCCACAGTAGAAGTGAAGAAGACAGGAGTTCGTTGGCCCAGCAATGCAACAGGTGAACCTTCTGAAAATGTAAAAAGCAAGGCTGCTCCTACTCGTTACCGCTCTGGAAATCAAACTCGTTCTCAAAAATACAAGAAACAATCCAAAAACTTGGCCAAACGCACCCTGAGAACAAAACCTGTCAAAAGTTCCTTGAAAAAGGGAACACGCAAAGTGCGTCCTTCCTCTGCCCCCGCCAAACTGTAAATCTTCATTTTGAGAACTCTATAGTTCATGAATGATGATTGAATCCCAGTTGTTATTGTTATCTAAAGAAGAAAATGTATAGTCTTGTATTATGAATCTAGATTTTGCTGTCAAGAAATATGGCGAGATCGTATCTTTGATTGATCAACATGCAAATGCTCTTACAGAGGTGGCAAGACTTACTGGTGATAATCTGGAAGGAAACTGTTTTACAAATCATCAAACCACAGAACGAAATGAAGGAATGTTAAGCAAACGAATCAACTTAATGGAAGTGGCTCGCCATGGAAAGACTATCCTTGAACTAGGCTTTAATGCTGGCCATAGTGCTTTGCTTTTTCTTCTTGGTTGCCAACCTGATGCTGAAATCACATTTTTAGATATCGGTGGTCACCCTTATGTATTACCATGCTTTGAATACCTGAAACGTGTTTCTTCTTCCATTAAGAGAAATATGATCATTGGAAATTCTTTGCATCTTCTTCCAAAAATGGTTTTGAAGGAAGGACAGAAGGAAAAGTATGATATCATTCATATGGATGGAGGGCACGCAAATGAATGTGTCATCAATGATTTAATATTCTTATATATGCTTTTAAAACCTGGTGGATATTTGATTGTGGATGATGCAGATGGTTTCATTCTGGAACAAGTGCGTAATTTTGTTTCTCTTGGTCTCGTGGAAGTAGAAATGAATCAGTTTGCTACAGAAGTGTATCCTCATATTATTGTCAAGAAAGTGGTAAATCCTTCTTAAGTATTAGCACCAAACAAACGCAATGCATTCGCAAGTGTCAGAGGTTGAGGTGCTCCTGCTGCTACAGGTTCAGGTTCCCCACGTGCCTCCCTTAGTAGTTGGTTCACCCGCGCTCTAAACTCATTTTGTGAAAGTGGTTCAGGCTCAGGTTGATTCTCTCCATTACGATTTACTAATCTCCTGGTTTCTCTCTCTAATGCATTGATTCTCTCTTGAAGAAAAGGAAGACGACGACGAAGACGGTTCAATCTATTTTGATTCCGAACAGATATTCTATCATTATTTCCTCTATACCGATCTTGTATTTCCTGTATCTCCTCTTGAATATGGTAGTATTCATTTTCTATTCTTCTTTGAATATCTGGAAGGCGTCTTTGATTTCGCTCACGTTTCATTCGTGTTAAGTTATTTGCAGCACTTCTCTTTGAAAGATGCTTTCCTACACGAGATGCATTGTTATATCCAGACATAGCAGCGATTCCCAGAACATTTTGGAAAAGTTCTGCCTCTCGCTTTCTATTGTTATTTCTCCTCGTATTATTCGGCATTCTATACTATATATATATTTAATCTACTTCCTCTACCTTGGGACCAGGACCGGGGCTTGCTTGTCCATGCATGCCAGGAAGATTGCCCTCTCCATCGCCCTCAGGAGCATTGGAAGCATACAACTTCATGAGTAGAGGCTTCAGTGACTCCTCTGCCTCCTTCATCTTTGCCTTATAGGTCTCCTTATCCTCATCTGAATGGTTGTCCAACCAGTTGAGGAACTCCTGAGCCTTCTCCTCACCCTTCTTTGCATCCTCGCCTAACTTCTCCTTCACCTTTTCATCAGTAAAGGAGTTGCGTGCATTGTAGAGATAGGACTCCAGTTCATTCTTGGCCTCCACCTTCTCCATACGCTCCTTGTCCTCCTTCTCGTGCTCCGCAGCCTCGGCTACCATCTTCTCAATCTGCTCCTTGCTCAAACGTCCCTTATCATTGCTAATCGTGATCTTATTGGACTTGCCCGTTGACTTTTCCACAGCAGAGACATTGAGAATGCCATTGGCATCCATGTCATAAGTGATCTCAATCTGTGGGACACCACGAGGCATGGGGGGAATGCCCTCCAGACGGAACTTGCCCAGAAGGTTGTTGTCCTTCGTAAAGTTGCGCTCGCCCTCAAAAATCTGAATGTCCACAGCAGGCTGGTTGTCAGAATACGTGGAGAAGGTCTGGGACTTCTTCGTAGGGATCGTCGTATTGCGCTTGATAAGAGGAGTCATGATTCCACCTGCAGTCTCAATACCCAGAGTCAGAGGTGCCACGTCTAGGAGCAACAGTTGATCTGTGCGATCCTCAGCATCCCCATCCTTCTTGTTCAGAATGTGTGCCTGCACTGCAGCACCATACGCAACAGCCTCATCAGGATTTACAGAATCATTCAACTTCTTTCCATTAAAAAAGTCGGAGATCATCTGACGAACGCGCGGAATACGAGAGGAGCCCCCTACCATCACAATCTCGTGAATCTGATCCTTAGAAATCTTACTGTCACGAAGCACCTGCTCCACAGGCTCCATACAACGACGAATGAGACTATCGGCCAGACTCTCAAACTTGGCGCGTGTAATCGTGGTCTGGAAATCTACACCTTCAAAAAGAGAATCCACTTCTACATTTGCCTGTGTTGCAGAAGATAGGGCATGCTTGGCCTTTTCCACAGCCGTGCGAAGACGACGAAGAGCACGAGGATTTGTTGTAATATCCATCTTGTTCTTGCGCTTGAACTCGGCAACACAATATTCTACAAGAACAGTATCAAAGTCTGAACCACCCAAATGCGTATCACCTGCGGTAGCCTTGACCTCAAAAATGCCATCATCCAGAGTGAGAAGAGAAACATCAAAGGTGCCACCTCCAAGATCAAAAATCAGCACATTCTGTTCACCTCCCTTCTTCTTGTCCAGACCATACGCAATCGCAGCCGCCGTCGGCTCATTAATAATACGAAGCACATTGAGACCCGCAATAATACCTGCATCCTTCGTGGCCTGACGCTGAGAGTCATTGAAATAGGCTGGAACGGTGATCACAGCGTCCTTTACTTGACATCCAAGGTAAGCCTCTGCCACACTCTTCATCTTCTGAAGAACCGCAGCACCAATCTCCTCAGGTCTTAGACGCTTGGTCTCCCCCTTGAACTCCACTTCAATCTCAGGCTTATCGTGCTGACCACGCACGACATTGTAAGAAAACTGCTTGATATCTCGCTGAACAGCAGGCTCATCAAACCGACGACCAATCAAACGCTTGGCTTCATAGACAGTATTCTTGGGATTTCCAGCAGCCTGATTCTTTGCGGCCTCTCCAATCAGACGCTCATCAGAGGTAAACGCAACATACGAGGGAGTAATACGATTCCCCTGCTCGTTTGCAATAATTTCCACACGATTGTTTTGCCAAACACCCACACAGGATGTCGTGGTTCCAAGATCAATACCAACTGCTGCCATAGTGTCACTAAAAAGAGTTTGTGAAGAATCTTTAGACTAACATATTTTCAACTTTTTTTAGTTTTTACACGAGCAGACGACGCTGTTCAAAGACGGGCATCTTGTTCACTACATCTACGGCATGCTTCATCAGAACAGACTGGCTCTGCGGCTTGAGATCCGAGAGATAGAGGGAGTGGAGACGGAAGACGCAAGGCTGAATGCTCTTGGGAAGATCTGCCAACTTCTTCTCATGAGCCTTGTGGACTTCACAATATGAGTCAAACACTGTCTTCGTCATGGCTCGGAGTTTCTGCTCCAGATCCCAGAAAGTCTGACGATCCTCGCTGTAGTGCTTGAGGTATTCCTTCACATTTCCTTCGGAACGAAGACGGAGGAAACGATCATTGGCCGTTGCCTCTGAGCCACGGAGGGCTCGCAGCGTCAAGTAGTTTGGATTGCGGATCCGCCAACGACGACCGGTTCCATCCTTCAGGGTTAGACCCTGGAAGAACCAACCCTTAGAATCCACAAGGCCCTTGAAGAAGGAATCCAGATCTCCCTGCTTCTTAAATCCCGTCATAGGGTATTTCTGAATCTGGAGAGCAGACAATGAATCAGGAGCCTTCTCAGTAATCACTACAGACCCATCCGTCAGAACAGACCCTGTATGAACGATAAAGAGACGTGCAGTGCGTGGACGACTTACCACACGGTGCTCAGGATGCTGGAGGAGAAAGGAGACAAAGGTTGCTCCCTGGTCTTTGGTGGGCTGAGGAAGAACACTTGCAAGATCCGCACGTGAACTGTAGCCCATCTCCCCTAGAGCCTCATCAAAGAGATCTCCAAAGGTCTTCTCGCTATAGAAGGTGCCTCCTGCGCCCAACTGGGTGCGGGATGCTACTTGAAGATTGGTAGGATCATTCCGAGAGATGAAAGTGTTCATCATAGTTCCATCCAGGAAGTCCTGAATCGTGAGATTTGTGTCCTCTCCGGTTGGAACCTCCGTGTTCTCAGCCTTTGGCGGAGCCACACAGACAGGACGATTGGTTTCGGTGTCCCAGATTACCGAGCGGAACCACTTCGTGTGAGGAATCTTGAAATCACTCTGACCCTTCACATAACGAAGAATCCGATAGCGATCCGATCCCACCACACGGAGATTGCCTCCCTCAGGTGAAGTGAGGAAGGTTTCTAGACTGCTCCAAGATGCATAAGAGGAGCAGAGATTCTTAAACGTATCAACTGTAAACGACATTTCTACCGGCACAAAGGAGAACCACGGAAATTCAATTTTTTGATTTTCGCTCAATCACCTTCGGGAATTGTATCTCATTGGGTAGAAGAAGGACATGGATACAGAGGAGAAGCCGAAAGAGTCAGGAGGTCCTGTGATTGCAGAGGCAGGAAATGCAGCCTTGGCAACAGCAAAAAAAGAGTTAGAAGAGGGAGATTTTACTTTATCTATTGGTGATATTCTTCACTTTACAGCGGGTCCCAAAGCAGGAACAAAAGGAGAAGTCTATTATCTCTCTCCAGAAGTTCTCCATATTCTTCCTGTGGGTGCCTCTGACAGAATTATTGAGATAAATGTTGTAGAGGTCTTTGAAAATCCAGAGACTGAAGTGGAAGTGGATGCACGTAACAAAGAAAAGTTTTTGGAAGTTGCAGATATACGACAGGGAAACTTTGTTCAAACCTTTGGAAAAGATGGAGAGGAAAAAGGAATTTATAAAATCACAGGTGTCAACGTAGAAAAAGACAGTGCAACTTTTTTGCCTGTGGATGGAGAGGGCCAAGAAGTTGCAAATGAGTTTGAAATTGAGTTTACAAGTGGAGATCGCATAGGCATTCCCTTTGAAGAAGATTTTGCTGTGATTCGTCCTCAAGAGGCAAGAAAGGCTGAAACTGAGGGTGATGAAGAAGAAGCACAAGAAGAGGAGGAAGAGGAGATTGATATTACAGATGTGATAGAGGAGGAAGAAGAGGAAGACGATGAGGAAGAGGCTCTTGTGCAAAGAAAGCCTGAGGAGATTGTGTATGAAGAAAATGAACAAATGGCTGATTTTTTAGAACATGAAAAGGCTGCCTTGCCTCCAGCCCAACAAACCAATAAGAAACTTCTTGTAAAAATCAATCGTCTCATGGAAACCTGTAATCAACTTCGCAAAGATATTTTAGAATACAAAGATACGGGTGTGGCAGTGGAAAAACCCGTTGTCTATGAAACTCTAGCAAACCTTCTGGAGCGCTCTTCAGTTCCACTTTCTAAGAAAGTCCTCGCTGTCTTCAAAACCTTGTATCTTGATCACAGCAGTGAGGATATTCTGGCTATCAAGAACAAGGAGACTGTGACAGATGCTATGGGAAAAACGGAGGATGGCCTGTTAGATATTCAATATTTACAGGATGCTGTGGACTTTGGTCTAGATTATTTGAAGAATGAGTTTGGACGATCAGAAGATACTGTAGGCAAAACAGAATATGATGAAATTCCAAAGTTGTATCGTATTCTAAACAGTTTTTATTCTTTGTATTTTTCTGTCATAGGA